>ERZ779888.3151-NODE-3151-length-12505-cov-2.954056_pt1 | contig 12505 bp, 14 predicted proteins | sample MGYA00511245_ERZ779888 | MGnify/ENA primary metagenome ERZ779888 (study PRJEB29588, sample SAMEA2155255) | human gut metagenome | biome: human gut; feature: human-associated habitat; material: faeces | place: Denmark | collected 2008/2010 ... | reverse complement strand
CGATCGCATTAAAAAAAGAAATCATGCGGATCGCCGGGAAAGATACCACCGTTGTCTTGCTCGGAGAAAGCGGAACCGGTAAAGAATTGTATGCACAGGCTCTTCACAATGCCTCCGGCAGGAAGGACAATTCCTTTATTGCGGTCAATTGTGCTACGTTTCAGAAAGAACTTTTGGAAAGCGAACTTTTCGGATATGAAGCAGGAGCCTTTACCGGTGCGAAATGGGACTTTTTGAGGCCGCGGATAAGGGAACCATTTTCCTTGACGAAATTTCAGAGATGAGTTGGGAAACGCAAGGTCATTTGCTGAGAGCACTGCAAGAGCATACTATTCGGCGTATCGGCGGCATTAAAGAAATTCCCGTCGACATCCGCGTCATCGCAGCCTCGAATAAAAATCTGGAGCAATACGTCAGAGAAGGAAAATTTCGAGAAGACCTCTATTACCGCATAGCGATCTATCCGATGAGGATCCCGCCTCTGCGCGAGCGGAGAGACGATATTTTGCCGCTTGTGACCATGTACTGCAATGAACAAAAAAATGTTCTGATGAAGGACATTCAGATTTCCGCAGATGCAAAAGAAGCTCTTTACCGATATGACTGGCCGGGCAATGTCAGAGAATTGAGAAATGCCGTAGAATTTGCCGTAAACGTGATGGAAGGAAATGTGATACAAGCAGAAAGCTTGCCGCAGAGAATTCGGTGCGGTGATCAGACGGATGGCAGGAGGGCGGTGCGTAATCTGGCGGCGATCGTGAAAGACGCGGAGCAGAGGGAGATCCGCAGTGCTTTGAAATTTTACGGCGAAGATCTGGCCGGGAAAAAACAGGCTGCCAAAGCCCTTGGCATTTCACTTGCCAGCCTGTATAACAAATTGAAATAAAACAAGAAGGATTCTCACGCGGACTGCTTTGTTCTAAAAAAATAGAATAAACCGGTTCGCTGTTTTAATATTTTAGAAATGTTGAAAAATCAAGAATGAAAAGAGTTAATTTTGTACGGTCTTGTATCAACTGAAAATGAGATTCTAAAAAATTAGAAATACAGGATCGAAAAACAGCTAAAAAACAGAGCTTTTCGATTTGGCACGGTATTTGCTATTTTATATGGCGTCAACGAAGGAAAGGAGGAATCTAATTTGAGAAAGATACGAGTCGGCGGAGGCGCCGGTTATGGCGGCGATCGCATCGAGCCGGCTGCAGATTTAATACGGTATGGCGAATTGGACTATATCATCTTTGAATGTTTGGCAGAGCGAACGATCGCATTGGCACAGCAGCAAAAGATGAAAGACAGTCGGAAAGGGTACAATGAGCTCTTAAAATACCGTATGTCAAAAGTATTGCCGCTTCTGAAAGAACATCGAGTTCGGATCGTAACGAACATGGGGGCGGCTAATCCGCGTATGGCGATGGAAGTCACCGGGGAAATGGCGCGGGAATATGGGTTGAAAGATTTGAAGATTGTAGGAGTTTTTGGGGACAGCATCATCGATCGGATCGATCATTATATGGATTGCGAGATCCTGGAAACCAAAAAGCCGCTGCGCAGTGTCGCAGACAAGATCATATCCGCCAACGCCTACATCGGTGCCGCCGGAATTGCCAAAGCGCTGGATCAAGGCGCAGACATTGTCATCGCGAGCAGGGTCGCGGATCCGGCCTTGACGCTCGGACCGCTGATCCATGAGTTCGGCTGGAGCATGGACGATTATGACAAGCTCGGAAAGGGAACGGTATGCGGCCATCTGCTGGAATGCGGAGCACAGGTCTGCGGCGGATATTTCGCAGATCCACCGTATAAAAGCGTGCCGAACCTTGAAACGCTTGGATTTCCGATAGCAGAAATCTCAGAGGATGGGAACGTGTATGTGACCAAACTGCCGCAGGCAGGCGGCATCGTGAGCCGGGAAACCGTGTCCGAACAACTGATCTATGAGATCCATGATCCAAAGGCCTATTATACGCCGGATGTAGTTGCTGATTTTTCCGGTATACAACTAGAGGAAACAGCCGATGGCGTGAAGGTCAGCGGTGCATCGGGACATAAAAAAACCGGAAAATACAAGGTCAGTGTTGCATATCAGGATGGCTTTATCGGGGAAGGCGAGATCAGCTATGCCGGAGGCGGCGCGGCAGAGCGTGCGCAGCTTGCGCTAGATATCATCAAACATCGTCTGGAGCCTTGGAACGATAAAATCGAAGAAGTCAAATATGATATTATCGGTATGAATTCCCTGCATGCGGATCTGACCGGCGGCGATGCTGCACTGCCGAAGGAATGCAGAGTCAGAGTCGCCATTCGGACAGCCGATAAGGAAATTGCGAAGATCGCCGGAAACGAAGTGGAAGCTCTGTATACGAACGGGCCGTCCGGCGGGGGCGGTGCCAGAAAATATGTCAGAGAAATTATTTCCATTGCCTCGATTTTCATTCCGGAAGAAGATATTGAGATATCCACAGAGGTCTGGGAAGGAGAAAAAACATGAAGCTGAGAGAAATTGCGCATTCGAGGACCGGAGATAAAGGAAACATTTCCAATATTTCCGTGATCGCATACAAGGAAAAGGATTTTGCGGTCATCCGCAGGGTCATTACTCCGGAAAAGGTAAAGGCGTATTTTGCAGGTATCGTTTTCGGCGATGTCGTTGTTTATGAATTACCATACTTAAATGCCTTGAATGTTGTGATGTATGATGCTCTGGGCGGAGGCGTGACCCGATCCTTATCTTTGGATGCACATGGAAAAAGTTTGAGTTCGATTTTATTGGAAATGGAAATAGGGTGAAAGGAGAGCATGCAGGATGAACAGCACAAAAAAGAAGATCCAAATCGATGCAAATCCAACGATCATGAACGAATGTCATGAGGCTTATGTCAGGGGAGACGAGAAAGAAGGAAGACAGATCCTGAAAGCGTTTCTCAAGGAAGTGGAAGAAAGCGGACAAGATCACTGCAGCTGCAGCGAACCTTGTGCGTTTCACGGAAACTGCAAAGCGTGCATCCTTTCGCACAGGGCAGGCATGAATCATGTACCATCCTGTCTGCGGAACTTGGTCAATGAGAAATTAAAAGTGGTCGCCAGCTTGACAGAAAATACACTGAAGGAGGTGCTGTAGCTTTGCAGCTTACAGAAACAGAGAAGAGAATTTTAGCCGGAGAAGAAGGCGAAGCGAAACAGCTGGCATTGCAGATTTTAACGCGGATCGGTGATGCTATGGGAGCGCAGGAATTTGTGGAAGTTGCTTCCGTACAAGCAATGGCACATTTTGGATCTTTGCATATCGCAGGCAGAGACTGGCTGGAAAAACTGGCCTGTCTGGGCGGTAAATGTTGTGTTCCTACTACACAGGATCCGGCATCCATTCCGTTTGCCTTTTGGGAAGAAATGGGTTATGAAAGGACCTACGCGGAAAACCAACTGCGGCTGCGTGATGCGATCCTAAAGCTGGGCGAAATGCCGAAGTGGTCCTGTACGCCGTATTATCAAGGCAGTGTCCCGCGTGTAGGGCAGAATATTGCTTGGGCGGAGTCCTCCGCAGTCAGCTTTGCGAACTCCGTGTTGGGCGCACGCACGAACCGCACACCTGCCGGAATTGCGATCTGTGCGGCGTTGACGGGAAGAATGCCGAAATACGGGCTGTATCTTCCGGAAAATCGCAGAGGCCAGATCAAAGTCACCATCGAAAGCGATCACCTCAGCAATCTGGATTATAACACGATCGGCCTGATGCTCGGAAAAATCGTCGGTGCGAAAATACCGGTCCTATACGGGATCCCACAGTCTGCAACGAACGACAACTTAAAATATCTGGGTGCATCGGCAGCATCCAGCGGTGCGGTAGCACTGTATCATATTGATGGTGTGACACCGGAGGCTGTATTGAGCGATGTCTTTGCAGGTCAAAGGCCGGAAAAAGAGATCCTGATCACAAGAAATGATTTGGATGATACGGCGGCAAAAATGACCTCAAAAGGCGCAGGCGATCCGGAACTTGCTGTGGTGGGATGTCCGCATTATTCTTCAGAGGAAACGATTCGTTTGGCGGAGATCATCGGAGATAAAAAAGTAAAGCCGGGAAAAGCTTTCTGGGTATTTACGACACTGGAAACACAGAATTTGATGGAGCGTATGGGCGTTCAGGAAAAACTGGAGCAGGCAGGCATTCGCATCATGGCACAGACCTGTCTTGTCATCAGCCCGCTGGTCGGCAATTACAAAAACCTGATCACAGATTCCGGGAAATTTGCCAGTTACCTGCCGTCGGAACATCATATCAAAATCCGCTATGCGGAAACAGAAGAATGTGTAGAGGCGGTGATGGAGTAATGGGCGAATTAAAAATGCGAGGAAGAGTCTTGGTACCCGGGATCGCGGAAGGAGAGGCGCTTGTCAGCACAGAATCTTTGGTTTGGTCTCACGGTGTCGATCCGGAAAGCGGTTTGATCGACGATGTGCGCGTCAGTGTATGCGGAGAATCCGTGAAGGACAAGATCCTGATCTATCCGCTCGGCAAAGGATCTACCAGCGGGGCCACTTGGATGCTGGGAGCCGTTCGATGCGGAAACGGCCCGAACGCGATCATCAATATGGAAACCGAACTGATCATCGTTGCAGGTGCGGTGTTGTCCGAAAAACTGTACGGAAAAACGATCCCGGTGGTCGATCATACAGATCAAAACCCGATCGAAACGATCCATACCGGGGATTGGATTCGTGTCAACGGAGAAGAGGGGACGATCGAGATCATACGAAGAAAATAAAGGATATACGGATGAAAAGAAAAGGAGAAGAAAAATGCAAGCAATTATCAACATATGTGTAACGGCTGCCAACTGGTTTTGGGGCGTTCCGATTCTTGTATTAGTCGGCGGAGGCGGACTGATCCTGTCGATCGGATGCGGATTTGTGCAGATCACAAAAATTAAGTATATTTTTTCCCAGACCTTCGGGAAAATGTTTCAAAAAGCGGAAGAAGGCAAGATCTCAACCTTTGCTGCAGCTTGTACGGCTTTAGGATCATCGATCGGGGCTTCCAATATCGTAGGCGTTCCGGTGGCGATCGCGCTCGGCGGTCCGGGGGCTGTTTTCTGGATGTGGATCATCGCCATTGTAGGCTGCTGCACAAAGTATTGCGAAATCGCGTTAGCGGTAAAGTATAAAGTAAAGGATGAAAAGGGAAATTGGTTCGGCGGCGCTTTCAGCTACATTAAAGAAGCATTCGGAAACAAAAAAATCGGCAGAGCGTTGGGAATCTTATTCGCGTTATGCGGCGCCATCAACTGCGTACCGTCTTGCGCGACACAGATCTTATCCGCAACTTCACAGGTAAAGGTCTTTAACTGGAACGAAAAAATCTTCGGTATCATCATCATTGCTTTTGTTGCATTGATCGTATTCGGCGGCATCAAGAGGATCGCAGCTTTCATGGAAAAGATCGTTCCGTTTATGGCACTGGTTTATTTAGCGGGCGTTATCATCATTCTGATCGTGAATGCAGGAAGCATCCTGCCGACTTTAGGAAGCATTTTTACATACGCGTTTACGAAGCATGCAGCAGTCGGCGGATTTGCCGGTTCGACTATCGCGTTGGCCATGAGATGGGGGATTGCCCGCGGCGTATATTCCAACGAGGCGGGATTCGGAACCGCAGCGATCGCGCACTCGGCATCGGATGTTGATCACCCGATCCGTCAGGCAATGTGGGGCGTGTTTGAAGTCGCTCTTGATACGCTTGTGATCTGTACAGCAACTGCACTTGCAGTATTAAGCACAGAAGCATGGACCAAAGAAGGCGTTTCCTCCGGTGCTTTGGCGCAGGCTGCGTTCGGCTCTGTATTCGGACATGCCGGCGAGGTCTTCGTTGCCATCTGTGTATTGCTTTTCGTGATCACCACGATCATCGTTGTGGTCTACTACGGCGAAAAGAATATGCAGTTTATCTTCGGAAATGTTACAGCAGGTACGGTATGGAGGTATGTTATTTTCCTGGGTATGATCGGCGCACTGTTCGGTATTGAGCTGACGGTTGCATTCCAGTTGACCGACTTCTTTGGCGCTTTAAAGATCATCCCGAATATGCTCGCGCTGCTTTGGCTGCTGCCGCAGATCATCATATTGAACAAAGAATTCTTCCATACGCCTGGAAAATACTATTTAGCGGACATCGCCGAAAAAGAGGCCAGAAAAGCGGCAAAACAGAAGCAGTAAGGAACATATGCTATGGAAAGAGAAAATTACTTATTGATTGAACAATTGCGGCATGAACTGCATCAACATCCGGAATTATCCTATCAGGAAATCTGGACTAAGCAGCATCTGATGCAGTTTCTGGAGCAGCATACTAAGCTTGAACTGCATGACGGAGAAAAATATTTCTATGCCGTCTGGCATGCTGCAAAACCCACAGAAAAAGCAGCAGTTGCCTTTCGCGCTGACTTTGATGCACTGCCGATCGAAGACGAGATCGACGTGCCGTATCGTTCCTGTATTCCGGGTGTCGGACATAAATGCGGGCATGATGGGCATGCGGCGGCACTTTGCGGCTTAGGTCTGGAACTCGAGGCTTTGCAGCCGGATCGAGAGGTATATCTGATCTTCCAGCATGCGGAAGAAACCGGACAAGGTGCAGTTGAAGCACGAGAGGTACTCGTAAAAAATCCACAGATCGGAGAAATTTTCGGTTTTCACAATCAGGTGAAAGAGGAACTCGGAAAGGTACTTGTTGCCAAAGAAGTATCAAACTGTGCATCCAAGGGCATGTCCATCTTTATGAAAGGATCGCCTACTCATGCCAGTCTTCCGGAACGAGGTCGCAATCCGGTCTTTGCGTTGACACGGATCGTAGATGCGATCCCGGAGTTTACAAAACCGAGTAAATATCAAGGATTGGTTTTATGCACCATCGTGCAGCTCAATGTCGGGGAGTATGCGTTTGGCACAGCAGCCAGCGAAGGAGTTTTGCGCATGACCATCCGCGCGGAAAATGAACGGGAACGAGATCACCTGCAGAAGCAGATTGAAGATCTGTGCCGACAGGAGGCGGAAAAGGACGAGCTCGCACTGCGTTTCGAATATGAGGATGCTTTTCCGGAAACAAGGAACAGCGCACAGAGTGTGCGGAAGGTTTACGAGGCAGCGGAACGTTTAGGGTACCCGGCGGCCGAAAAACCGATCTCACGCGGATCCGAAGACTTTGGATATTATACAAAGGTTGTGCCTGGTGCATTATTCTACATCGGCGGCGGTATCGATACACCGTCTTTCCACACTTCGGATTATGATTTCACGGACGAGATCATGGAAAACGCGGTTGAAATGTTCAAGATGTTAATACAGATCAGCTGACAAAGCAAAGGAACACGCTGTTTTTACGAGAGGAAACGTACGACAGCGTGTTTCTGCATTCTTCCATTGAAATCCAGTTGAAAACATGTTAACATGAAAATATATACAACCGATATGATCGAAGCAGGAAGGAGCATGTACGATGAGCCAGACAAAGAAATCCATTCAGATTGACGCAAATCCAATGATTATGAACGAATGCCTTGAGGCTTATGCTATGGGAAACGAAAAAGAAGGCAGAAGGATCCTGAAAGCCTTTCTCAAGGAAGTGGAAGAAAGTGGCCAGGACCACTGCAGCTGCGGCGAGCCTTGCGCATTTCACGGAAATTGCAAAGCATGCATCCTTTCGCACAGGGCGGGTATGGATCATGTACCGGCTTGCCTGCGGGGCGTGGTCAATGAGAAACTGAAAGTGGTCGCCAGCTTGACCGAAAATACACTGAAGGATGTGCTGTGATCATACAGACCCGTTGATAAAGCAAGAAACACGCTGTTTACGAAGGAAACCGTAAGACAGCGTGTTTCTATATTCCGCCATTGAAATCTTGTCGGAAACATGGTAACATAGGAATACACGCAATTTGTTATCAAATTCCGCGCGCCCGTGGACAAGCCGACACGCGACAGCGAGCGGCAGAACGCCGCGCGGGTTAACCTGACAGGAGGATATCATGATTTATACAAAAGAAGTGGAGCAGATGTGTCCGGTCAATAAGGGCGCTTATCATGGACCGGCTCCGATCCCGCAGGAGGGAAAGTGGACACAGGTCAAGGAGATCAAGGACATTTCGGGACTGACGCACGGCATCGGCTGGTGCGCGCCGCAGCAGGGCGCCTGTAAGCTGACACTGAACGTCAAAGACGGCATCATCGAAGAAGCGCTGGTGGAGACGATCGGCTGCTCCGGCATGACGCATTCTGCGGCGATGGCCGGAGAAATCCTCATCGGCAAGACACTGCTCGAAGCGCTGAACACCGACCTCGTGTGCGATGCGATCAATACCGCGATGCGCGAGCTGTTCCTGCAGATCGTTTACGGCAGGGGCCAGTCCGCGTTCTCGGAGGGCGGTCTTGCGATCGGCGCCGGCCTGGAGGATCTCGGTAAGGGAACCCGGAGCCAGATCGGAACGATCTACTCCACCAAGGCCAAGGGACCTCGCTATCTGGAACTCGCGGAAGGCTACATCACCGAAGTCGGCCTCGATGAAGAAGGAAACATCATCGGCTACAAATATGTCAACATGGGTAAAATGATGGATGCCATCAAAGCCGGCACTGACGCGCGCGAGGCCATCGAGAAGGCAAGCGGTAAATACGGCAGATTCGACGAGGCGGTCAAAAAGATCGACCCGAGACAGGAGTAGGAGGCGCGAGGATGATCACATTTGAAAATTACGACAGAAAGATAGAAAAAATCAACACAGCCCTTGCAGCTTACGGCATCGCTTCTCTTGAGGACGCGGAGAAAATCTGCAAGGATAAGGGGATCGACCCGTATCAAATCGCCAGGGGCATTCAGCCGATCTGCTTTGAAGATGTATGCTGGGCTTATGTCGCGGGTGCGGCGATCGCTATCCAAAAAGGATGCAGCAAAGCAAACGAAGCAGCCAAAGCCATCGGTGAGGGATTGCAGGCGTTCTGTCTGCCGGGGTCTGTGGCTGAGGATCGCAAGGTCGGTCTCGGACACGGCAATCTGGCGGCGATGCTGCTCAGCGAGGAAACCGAATGTTTCGCGTTCCTGGCAGGTCATGAATCGTTCGCGGCCGCGGAGGGCGCGATCGGTATCGCCAAATCCGCGAACAAAGTACGGAAGAAACCTTTGCGTGTCATTCTGAACGGCTTAGGCAAAGACGCGGCGCAGATTATTTCCCGGATCAACGGCTTCACCTATGTGCAGACACAGTTTGACTATTATACCGGCGAACTCGCGACCGTGCGTGAGATTCCGTATTCCAAGGGCGAACGCGCGGAAGTGCGCTGCTACGGTGCGGACGACGTGCGCGAGGGCGTTGCCATCATGCACAAGGAAGGCGTGGATGTTTCCATTACCGGCAATTCCACGAACCCGACCCGTTTCCAGCATCCGGTCGCAGGCACATACAAAAAGGAATGTATCGAACAGGGCAAGAAATATTTCTCTGTGGCCAGCGGCGGCGGTACAGGCAGAACGCTGCATCCGGATAACATGGCGGCAGGACCTGCTTCCTACGGCATGACCGATACCATGGGCCGCATGCACTCCGACGCGCAGTTCGCGGGCTCATCCTCCGTACCGGCACACGTCGCCATGATGGGTTATGTCGGCATGGGCAACAACCCGATGGTCGGCGCGACCGTCGCGGTGGCAGTCGCGATCGAAGAAGCGATGAAATAAGCGGCTTTGCCGCATTCCTGCTGCAAAAGTCCAACTTGCGTCAGAATACAATCAGACCCATCCTTATGCGTAAAACGCGCAGGATGGGTCTTTTGCGTGAGAACCTTGTGCGAAAAAACGCAAACAGGGCACCGAAGCTGCCGCGCGCGCATAGTCTGATCATGGGCAAAATATCGATGCGCAGGGAATCCTAAGACTTCGTATTTTCGTCCAAAATCAGGGAAAGGGGCGTTACGATGGCAAGGATCAAAGTTTCCGGCACCAACCTGACGAAGCATTTTACCTTTGCGGAGTATGCCAAAAATCAGACCGGAACGGTCAAGCTGGCGGCGGCCGCTATGCTGCAGGCACAGTGCATGGAGGAATTCCGGCAGTGGCTCGCAAAACCGATGACGATCAATTCGTGGTTCCGCACCGCGGCCTATAACAAAAAAATCGGAGGGAACGCGAAGTCCTCTCATCTGCGCGGCTGCGCGGCGGATTGGAGCAATCCGGGCGTCAGCGCAAAAGATTTTATCCGTTACGCGAAAAAATGGAAGGAGATCTGCGAGACGCATGGCGTTGTCGGAGAAGCAGGACTCTATACGTGGGGCATCCATCTCGGCAGCAGCATCTCATACTCCAAGGTGTTTTATCATTGGGACATGCGATCCGGCAGGCAAAAGAATCAGCCCTTTTCGATTTAGAGGGGGATTCAGATGAAAATAAACTGGAAAGTAAGAATGAAGAACAAAACCTGGCTGCTGGCGTTCCTGGGGACGGTCGCGGCATTTGTCTACCAGATCCTCGGTCTTGCGGATATCGTACCGGCGATCGGTGAGGACCTGACGGTTCAGCTGATCGGCATCGCTGTGAATCTGCTCGTTACGCTGGGAATCGTGCAGGATCCGACGACCGCAGGTGTGTCCGACAGCGCGCAGGCGTTGGAATATACTTGTCTTGCGGATAATTGCAGGATGCATAAACATGCTTGAATTGCCGGGCTGATCACCCGGCTTTTTGCTTCAGCGAAGAAGCGAATCTTCCACAGCGTCTGCCGGTTCGGAAGCTGCGCCCATCGGGGCAGGAATTCCTTCTGTCCGGTCGGAAATCGACACAGGCGCGGTGTCTCCGATGCCGCTTTCGGAGATCAGGATGCCGGCGAGAATGCAGAGCCCGCCGAGCCAGCCGCCCGCGCCGAGGGGTTCATGCAGAATCAGCACCGAGGCGAGGGCGCCGGTTGCGGGCTCCAGCGTCAGGATCAGACCGACGCGCTGGGCGCTGACATGCTGCTGTGCGGAGGTCTGCAGGATGAAGCAGAGGGCGGAGCAGACCAGACCGAGGATGATCAGCGTGATCAGTTCTTTCGCCGTCAGCGAGGCAGGAATCGGCTCTTTCACGACGAACATCCCGATCGTGCCGAGCAGGGCGATGACCGCGAGTTCCACGATGGTCAGGGCATAGACGTCATGATTCTTGGCGAGCTTTTCAATCGCGATGACCTGCCCGGCACCAAAAAAAGCAGCACACAGACAGATGGCGTCACCGAGATTGAAGCCGAATTCCGCGCCGCCCGTCATTGAGATCAGATAGATACCGACGACACAGAGCAGCACGCAGAAACAGGATTTTTTGGAGAGCCGAACGCGAAAAAGAATGAAATTGATGATCGGCACGCAGATAACGCCGAGGGTTGAGAAAAAGGCGGTGCGCGCGGCGGTCGTGTACTTGATGCCGAGCGTTGCGCAGACATAGCAGCAGAACATCAGCAGACCGATGCCGAAGGCAGCCTTGAGCAGCTGCGGCGTGATGCAGCGCAGATGCCTCCAAAAGACCAGCGCCAGGGCAGCGGCAGCAATCGCCAAGCGGATTGACTGAATATACAGCGTCGGCAGCGCATCCGTATAGCGAAGTCCCAAAAATCCGAAACCCCAACAGATACCGACGATGACGAGCCCTAAGATGGCAAACCGTTCTTCTCTGCTTTTTTTCTGCTTTTGCATTTGAAACACCTTCCTCTTTTTCTTTTTTTTCAGCGTATCACATCGTTAGAAAAAAGACAAGATACAATTCCGAATCTCCGGAAGAGAATTTACAAAAATTTAACGTTTTCTTTGCGCGTTCCGGGTGTAAAATAAGATGGAAAAGCGGCATGATAAGGACGGTGGCGTGGACCGGCAGCAGCCGGGCAGAAGCGCGATACCGAAGCATGCGGTTGAGAAATATACGAAAGAAAGAAAACAGTGAAAAAGGAAAGAGAAAAAGAAGAAGGGAGGCATGTTTATGGAACAATTAAGAGCGAAAAAAGGTTATATCTGTGATATGGATGGTGTCATCTACTGGGGCGGCAGATTGCTGCCCGGCGTCAAGGAGTTCGTGGATTGGCTGCAGAGCGAGGGGAAGCAGTTCCTGTTTCTGACCAACAATAGCGGACAGACGCCGCTAGAGCTGAAGCTGAAGCTGCAGGCGATGGGACTGGACATCGATGAGAGCCATTTTTACACGAGCGCGATGGCGACGGCAAAATTCGTCAGTGAGCAGACGCATCACTGCAGCGCCTATGTCATCGGGGAACCGGGATTAGTCGGCGCGCTTTATCAGTGCGGCGTGGCAATCACAGATAAGGATCCGGATTATGTAATCGTGGGCGAAAGCCAGAGCTATAACTACGAAACGATTTGCAAGGCGGTGACCTTGGTCCGCAATGGCGCGAAGCTCATCGGCACGAACAGCGACCTCACGGGTCCTGCCGAAGACGGCATCATTCCGGCGTGCCGGGCAATGATCGCACCGATTGAAATG
>ERZ779888.3147-NODE-3147-length-12516-cov-6.178156_pt1 | contig 12516 bp, 10 predicted proteins | sample MGYA00511245_ERZ779888 | MGnify/ENA primary metagenome ERZ779888 (study PRJEB29588, sample SAMEA2155255) | human gut metagenome | biome: human gut; feature: human-associated habitat; material: faeces | place: Denmark | collected 2008/2010 ... | reverse complement strand
ATGCCGGATTATCATCCGTTCTGCTGTCAATGTAGTTTTGCAGATGAATCTTTGTCCGAGCATCAAAGTATACGATGCGTTCCTTATCACCCTTACCGAAAACCACACATTCACGCTCGTTAAAATTAATGTCTGCCTTGTTCAGCAAAACCATTTCACCAATACGCATTCCAGTAGAAGCAAGCATATCAATTATCGCCAAATCACGAAGTTCTGTGCAACTATCACGCATTTTCTCCAAATCTTCATCTGTATAAGTTTCCTTGATGTTAGTCACTGTTTTCACCTTATGGATGCGGCGAACAGGACTTTTCAGAATGTAATCTTCATCCTCCAACCAAGAGAAAAAACTGGATAAAATCCTGCGGATATTGTCAATCGTCACACGGCTAGACTGATTCCTGCTCTGATAGTCTGTCAAATATGAACGCAGGTCTTCCGTCTGAATATGACGAATACCTTTGTCTGTAGAAGCTACCATCGTTTCAATTGTTGTGCGATAATATTTTAGCGTTTTTTCTGAGCAACCTTCAATCCGCTTTGCTGAAACAAAAGCATCTATCAGCTTTGGATTGTCGTCTGCATCCTTCTTTTCTGTCTGTGCTGTAATCTCGCAGCCAAACAGTGTGTTTTCAAGCACCTTTTGCAACTGCTGCAATTGGGCATTGTCGAGGTGTGGTAGCATTTGCTGCATCACCTCTGAAATAATTTGTTGTTTCATAGGTCATTCTCCTTCAAATTTATTTTCCAGAGAACGACTCAACGGCAGTTCCATTGGCTTTATCTCCCGCCGTTGGTGGGAGTATTTAGGTTAAACAAGAATTTAGCGGCTTAAAGGTCTATTTCGGAAACATCCAATTCGGCGGACATAAGTTGTGGCAGCAAAGTATCTCTTAAGTCTGATAGATGCTCGTTTTCAAGCTCATTAGCTTGTATTGATTCAGTTAGGCTCTTGAATATGGGCGTATAAGTATCAAACATTTCATCGCTATAAACGAATTCAAACTTTGCTAAATCGTTCATAACAATGTATGGAATTGCCGATCCACGTGTACCACCCATGATTTTCTTGCTTAGCTCTAATTTTACAAACCAATATAGTGGGAAAATATAGTTTGGATTTACGCCATCAAGTAAAGTGCAAGCGTAGGTTCTTTGGTACAAGTCGAAGCGTCCACTATAAAACCGAGTTCGACCAGTATAAGCCCCATTACCTGAAACAATGATTGCATTTCCATCATAAATATAACTATTGATTTGAAGTGTATCCGGTGCACAAGTAAAGAACTTATACTTTCCGCCATCAATGGAGGCATTTGCATTTTTCTTTCCAGTAAATATGGAGCAGTATTTGTCAAGTGTAACTGCTTTTCCTTGGATGCCAGAGTTAGGAGAGAAAAAAGACTGGTAAAGAACATTTGCCTGCTGCTCTAAATTCTTGTTTATTTTCATATTAATATTAATTTTTTCTTCTAATGCAGAAAGAATGCTAACTATCTTTTCCTGCTGTTCTAAGCTTGGCATATCAATTTCTTGTTGTGCAAGCATCTTAACAGAAAGTCCTGGTTGTGCAGACTGAGCCGAAAGCCGTCCTAATTTCATTAATTCAAGTAAATATGAAAGATATCGCGTACTATGCTTTTCGTTCGCGCAAGCAACAATTGCATGCTCTGTCATATAAGCTTCTCCCGAAAAATATCTCACATTTCCGCAAAAAGCACCCTGCCGACCAATAATTGCACATTCTCCTTTAAAATTACTTTTTTCACTATACCCACGTAGTCCATTTCCACCATATACAGGAAACGTACCTGTTTCATTAATGAATTTTGCAGAAATCCCCTTACCACTACTAAGTCTTGAGCACACCTCACCAAGCTTATATTTCATATCCAATAGCCCCCAACTTCTTCCGTATTTGCTCTTCCAACTCATGACTCTTCGCAAACATTTCCGAAAGTTCCGATGTCAATCGATTCATCTTATCTTCAAACGGTTCCCCATCATCTTCCTGCTCTTCGATGCCGACGTACCGTCCTGGTGTCAGGATGTAGTCCTGTTTTTCAATTTCTGTGGTGTCTGCTACTGCACAAAATCCCTTCACATCTTCTAACGTTCCATCTATAAACGCCGTATAAGTATCCGCAATTTTCTTGATATCTTCCTCTGTCAGTTCCCGAAGTTTGCGGCTTACCATGGTTCCCATTTTACGTGCATCAATAAACAACGTCTTCTCTGTCTGTTTCTTATGGTTGTTGATAAACCAAAGCGATACTGGAATCTGTGTGGTATAGAATAGCTGTGTCGGCATTGCAATGATGCATTCTACCAGATCTGCATTGATAATATTTTTTCGGATCTCTCCTTCTCCGCCAGACTGTGAAGAAAGCGATCCATTTGCAAGCACCATACCGATCTGACCTCCCGTAGGATTGAGGTGGTAAATCATATGCTGCAGCCATGCAAAGTTGGCATTTCCAGCCGGAGGTATTCCATATTTCCAGCGTAAATCTTCTTTTAACTTATCTGCTCCCCAATCAGAAAGATTGAATGGTGGGTTTGCCATAATATAATCTGCTCGAAGAGTAGGATGCTGATCTTCCAAAAAGGTATCTGCCGCATAGTTTCCAAGATCTGGTTCGATTCCACGAATGGCAAGGTTCATCTGCGCCATCTTCCAAGTTGTCGGATTTGAATCCTGTCCATAGATAGAAATGTTACTGATATTTCCACTGTGATTCTCTACAAATTTAGCCGACTGTACGAACATTCCTCCTGAACCACAGCATGGATCATATACACGTCCTTTAAATGGTTTCAAAATTTCCACTAAAGTCCGAACCACACAGGATGGCGTAAAGAATTCACCACCACGTTTTCCTTCCTGTTCTGCAAACATAGACAGACAATATTCATAGGTTCGTCCAAGAATATCTTTTTCACTTCCATGCTCAATCATTTGGATATTTGTGAATAAGTCTACAACATCACCCAGTCTTCGTTTATCCAATTCCGGGCGTGCAAAATTCTTTGGCAGAATATCTTTCAATCGTTTATTTTCTTTTTCAATTGCACGCATGGCATCATCAATTACTGTGCCGATTTCTGGCGTGTGCGCTTTTGCCGCAATTTCATTCCACCGGGCTCCTGCTGATACGAAGAAGATTCCTTCGGAAGTATATTCATCAATATCTTCCTCAAAACCTTCCCCCTCCTCAACCAAGGCTTGATATTTCTCGTCGAATCTGTCAGAAATATATTTCAGAAAAATTAGCCCCAAAACTACACTCTTATATTCCGAAGCATCCAGATTACCACGCAGTACACATGCAGCATCCCATATCTGCTTTTCAAATCCAATATTCGCTGTATTTTTATCCGCCATTTACGCTCTACTCCTTCTTTAATCGATCCACCATAACATCCTTTTTTACAATTTGCATTGATAATTATACAAATAGATTTCCATAAACCTCTCGCTAAATCCAGATTTGCAGATCTGTTCTTTACTCAAAATTATAGGACAAATCGTAAATAAAATCAATTCACATTGAATTGTAGTATTCATTTTTAATTTTTATTGTTTTTTTCGCACAACACCTATAATAAATATGCAGGTAAAAACGCCTGCATTGGTTAGAGTGTACAAATCAAAACACTTATTCAAAAGGAAACGGTCAGAACAAATCCATCCATTTATTCTTTTTACATGTAATCAATTTTTCAAATATATGCACATAAGAAATGGCCATCCTGCTCTCTGGTAAGCATGGATGACCATTTCTTATAGCTATTTAACATTTCGCCAGATGGGTGATTGCGCTCACCTTCCAGCTGTCTTGCAGTATATATTGTATTGCAATAGTATAACTTTGTCAAATCAAAAATAGCGCCCCTGCTCTGGTAAAGTAAAGCGCTATTTTTAGCTAAAAACTTTATCCGGCGGTCAAGTGTGCACTGACCAACGGCTCTCTTGTCAAATATATTATACGACAGCATTTTCTTTTGGTCAACAGCCATTTTTCTTACATGTTTGTCATCCTTTTCAACCAAAATCCCCCAAAAAAGAATTTGAAATTCCCTCCCCATCGTCTTATAATATTTCCCATAAGGCACAAATACGGGGGGGATTTTATGATGATCAGTATTCTTCTTGCGCAGCAGATCGCGCAGCTTTTTCTTATGATTTTTATGGGCTTTTTAATCGTAAAAACCGGACTTTTAAAGGATGAGGACAGCAAAGTTCTGTCGAAAATTGTGCTGTACCTGATCATTCCCTGCGTGATTCTGAATGCGTTTCAGGTCGATTACACGCCGGAAACGGTGCGGGGGCTGCTGGTTGCGTTTGCGGCTTCGCTTCTGATGCAGGTTGTGCTTCTTTTTGCGGTTTCAGCTCTTGGACGGGTGTTTCATTTGGATGCGGTTGAGATAACTTCTGTTTACTACTCCAATTCCGGCAATCTGATTGTGCCGCTTGTGACGGCTGTTTTAGGAGCGGAATGGGTGCTTTACAGCTGTGTTTATATGAGCGTACAGCTTGTCTTTTTCTGGACGCACTGCAAAAAGGTGATCAGCCGTGAGGCTTCCTATGACTGGAAGAAGATTGTTCTGAACCTCAATATTATTTCTATTTTCGTCGGAATTCTTCTTTTTTTCACTGGCATCCGGCTTCCTGCGCTGGTCAACAATACGCTTCATTCTGTCGGAAGCATGGTTGGCCCTGCCAGTATGATTGTTACGGGTATGCTTTTTGCCGGCATGGACTTCCGGCAGATTTTTGCGAATAAACGGATTTACTTCGTGACCTTTCTCCGCCTGATCGCCGTTCCGCTGATGGCCCTTGTTCTTCTGAAAATCAGCCATCTTGCCGATCTTTCTGCAGACGGACCGACGCTGATTCTGATTGTTTTTCTCGCCGTCATCACGCCATCTGCCTCTACAGTTACACAGATGTGTCAGGTATACGGAAACGATTCACGCTATGCCAGTGCCATCAATGTTGTTACCACGCTGGCTTCTATTGTGACGATGCCGCTTTTGGTGATGCTGCTTCAGATGGTACTCTAATCACAATTAACAGAAAAACGCTGTCCCGCTTCCCCTTCCAGAGAAGCATTGACAGCGTTTTCTATTACCCAATTAGTACCTTTTTCCCTTCAAACGCAAATCCATAATGCCGGATTCTTTCTTTTGGGATTCCCCGTTCTTTCAGTTCCGCGTCGTATTTCTTTATTTCAATCTGCGCCAGTGCTTTTTGTACCGTTTCCTGCAGCGTTTTTTCTTCCGTTTCTTTTACTTTAAATTCCAGAATCATAGCATCTCGATCCAAATTTCTGGGAATTAGAATCACATCGTATCTTCCATACCCACTTTCCCGATTGGAACGCACCTCATAAAGATCTCGCACTTCCACCAGCAGCCCAAGTACAAATCCATGATAAAACCGCTCTGGCTGGCTCCGCTCGGACGCATGTTTTCCAGCATCAAAATTACTAAATGTAGCAAGTGCAATATCATTCATATAGAGGTTCATCGCTTTTACATCCCCATTCAGCAATGCTTTGATAAATTCATTATAATTGGCAGATGCCGCTGCAAACCAGCTTTTGAACATATTCGAAAACATGCTCACAGTCTCCAGATTTGTGATGGAAAGAGAATACCACGGCTCCAGCGTCAGTCCTCTGTATTCAATCTCCTCCACTTTCAGATAACCGCTTGCCACCAACAGACTCCATACCGCACTTTCATCCTGTTCTAATTGTCCAAATATAATCTGCTCATCAAAATTAACTACTATTTGTTGTCTGTTGATCAGTTTTTCCAGTTCTTCCTTCATATTTACCGATGCCGACTGCAGGAGTTTGCTGATCAATCCATTGGAACTTGTAGCTGCCCAGTAGGGCCGCAGTTTTTTCTCTTTCAGATAATTTGTAATAGACCACGGATTGTAAATATCACGATGCGTGCCAAAGCAAAATCCGTCATACCATTGCTTTACCAGATCTTTCTTTTCCGGCATTCCAAATTGATCTAATGATTGAAATACCTCTTCTTCTGTAAAACCAAAACAGTCTGCATAGGCATCCGATGTTGTTGTAATAACCGTCAGATTATTAAGGTCCGAAAAAACAGATTCTTTGGAAATACGGGTAATTCCAGTCATCACAGCGCGTTCCAGATATGGATTTGTTTTGAATGTCGCATTGAAAAGGCTTCTCATAAATCCTACAAATTCATCCCAGTATCCATGAATATAGGCTTCCTGCATGGGCGTGTCATATTCATCCAGAAAGATCAAAACTTTTTTTCCATATAAAAGATTCAAATAACTGGAAAGATTTTTTAATGCATCCTGTGCTGTCACATCACTCATTTTTTCTGTAATTTCCAGCATCTGCTGTTTCTCATTTTGCGTAAAGCATTCTTCCTGCTCCAAATACCGATGTTGGCGATAAGCATCTACAATAATATTTTTTATCTTCTGCACTGCATCTTGATAGTTATTCTGTTTTACGTCCGCAAAGCTCAGAAAAATCACCGGATAAGTTCCCTGCAGTCTGCGGTATTTTTCCTGTTTCCAGATGGAAAGCCCTTCAAAGATGGTACCTTTTTCTGCATACTGTCTGGAAAAGAAACAATTCAGCATGCTCATATTCAATGTTTTGCCAAATCTTCTCGGACGTGTGATCAGCGTAATGTCATCTCCACTTTCCCACCATTGTCTGATAAAATCGGTTTTATCAACATAAAAATAATGATTTTCTCGAAGGGAAGCAAAATCCTGCTTTCCTATACTAATCGCTGAAGTCATATTTCATCTTTCCTTTCTGAGCGCAGACACACCAGTATTTTCTGTCTGATAATGAAATGTTCCACTGTTTTCTAATCGACAATCTCATCTTATAGTTTATCAAATTCCGAAAGAAATTAATAGACTTTTTCTTCTGCACAGCAAAAAAATGGCCGTCCCATTCCTCAGTGCAAGGATCAGACGGCCATTTTTCACTATCAGTTTCCAGTTTTATTTCTCATACAAAAACTCTTCCGGAAGTGTTACGCCGAAGTCTTTTGCCAGATGGCGGAATTCATCCGGTGTGATCGTCTGGCGTTTCGTTGGCTGCATAGAAAGCGTTTTTACCAGGATTTCTGCAGATTTTTCTGCGGTATGCATCAGACCGAAGGTCAGGTCAAAATCAAAGCCGGCGGCGAACATGCCATGGTGTGCCCAGATAGCAAGATCATATTTCTTCATCAGCTCGCTCGTGGCAACCGCAATCTCTCTGCCTCCCGGAACCATCCACGGAACGACACCGATTCCGGACGGGAATACAACAGGGCACTCGGTTGCCATCTCCCAGAGTTCGCGGGTAAATACTTTATCTTCCAGCGGCAGAACAAAGGTAAGCGCGATCACGTTGGTGGTATGTGCATGGTACACAACGCGATATCTTTCGTCCTGCAGTTTTTTTACCTCCAGGTTCATCAGATGGCTCGGAAGCTCTGAGGTCGGACGTCCTCCGTTGACGAGACCCCAGACGATGCGGTAATTTTCACCTTTTTCATCCAGCTCAATCATACAGATGCTGTCTTCCGGTTTGATTGTGACATTTCGGAAATATTTTCCGCTTCCGGTTACCAGGAAATACTCTCCCGCAAGATTTGGAACGGCGGTTCCGATCGGATTCCACTCTCTGGCCTCAAAGTTTTCTTTTACCTCTTCAACCTCTTCTGGTTTCACACGGTAAGAAAGGTTTCCGCCGTTTCTCTCATGCCATCCCTGCTCCCAGCCGTCATTTGCCATACGGATAAAGCCTTTTACAAATTCTGCATCTAAAAATTTCATGTTATTTTCCTCTTCTTTCTCTCTTTTCTCTTATTTTATCGGTATTTACCGGCATACAACGTCTACCGGCACATCCAAGATTTTTGCCACTTTCAGAATCGTATCAATATGATGTCCGACAGCAGCTGCCATATGATGTGTTGGTCCCGCCTCACTCCATCTGTTGCAGAACTCTCTTGCCCCAATGGAGAAACGTGTTCTCATGTTTGTATCGCCAAAGGTAAAGATCGGACCATCCTCATTGACACCCTCTGCAGCAACAAATTTAAAATGACCGTCTTTATCCTGCGTAATTCCAAGATATGTAACATCTCCGACTGGCGGATAAAACTGCGTCAGATATCCGCCGCCCGTCTTGCCATGAAAAACATCAACGATTTTCATGGACGGTTTTTTCGCCTGCGAAATATCAGCATCTCCCGATCCGGAGTGGCCGATAATACAGATATCCTCATTGAAATCGATCGAATACATCTCAGAAAGCTGACCGGTTCCCGCGATTGTTTTCAGAATGCTCATTGCCATTGCAACTTTCATATCACCCTCTACGGCACAGGCTGTACCCTGTTTGATCAGCATGGAAAATGCCGGAATCAGCATGCTGTCCAGTTTTCCGGCAACCCCTTTGGCAAAGCCGTCATAATGGGATGCCACCATACCAAGATCTTCTTTTTTTACCCATTCTTCAAAAGCAACGACATATTTTGCCATATCCCATACGGTCTCTACCGTTGCACCGCCCTCGATGTCAAAGGTATCCAGAATCTCCTCTGCCTTGGCGCGGATTGCGGCCTCATCTGTGACAGGATCCGCGATTGCCCATATTTTCTCCCAGTCGAACTGTTTCGTATAAAGTCCCATCCGGTTGTAAAGATTTGTTTCATCGATATACAGGTCCATCATTCCCGGATATGGTCTTCCGATCTGGGCAATATTGGTGTAGCGGAATCTTCTGCGTACCTGGGCTGCCCGGCACCACTCATCGATTTCCTTTGCCACGTAAGCATCTCCGCCTTCTACAACACCGGTGATGACGGCATGACGTTTGCCCGCACGCTCCAGATCGGCTACCATCTCACCGACTGCGCCACAGGCATACAGCTCACCGAGCCATTTTGGTGTATCGGTATTGGCATAATCCGGTGCTTTCCGTTTCTGTACATTTACAAGCACAACCGGCACATTCAGGTCACGGACTGCCGGGAGCATATTGTAGCTGGTCGCGTAGGTCAGAAGCTGTAAAATAACAAGATCTACATCCGCTGCACGAAACTTATCTCCTGCTTCCATCGATAATTCTTTCGTTGTAACGATTCCACCATCGATCATTTCAACGGTATCCGGAATCGTCTTTTTGAACGCATCATACTGTGCCTCAAATTCCGGAACCAGCGTCGGGAACTGCGGCAGATATGCACCCAGTGCGATTGCAAATACACCTACTTTTGCTTTTGTTTCAACTAACATATTCTTTGCCCCTTTTAACCTTTCGTCTCATTTTTTATGGCTCATATTGTTTGATTTCGAAGGAATGGAAAATACAGTTTCTCGCATCCTTCAAATTGCTGCATTCTTTTCCGGTGATCATCTGTACCGCCAGATTTCCGATGGCAGTTGCCTCGGTCGGTCCCGCCAGCACGGTTCTTCCGGTCTTTTCTGCTGTCAGCCGGTTCAGATAACCGGCATTGGCGCCGCCGCCTACGACATGAATAGTTCGGTACCGGCAGCCTGTTTTTTCTTCCAGTTCTTTTAATGTCTTTGCATAGCATACTGCCAGGCTGTTATAGATCACTGCTGCAACCTCTGCAATTCCCTGTGGTATCTGCTGGCCACTTTCTTCACATGCCTTCTGTACCTCGGCTGTCATATGTTCCGGTGCAAGGAAACGATCGTCGTTTGCATCCACGATAGATGGGATGGTGCATTTCGATGCCATTTCGCAGATCGTTCCAAAGCTTAAATCTTCTGCGATTTCTTTTTTCACAGACTGGACCATCCACAGGCCCATGATATTTTTCAGGAAACGGTATTTTCCGTTGTAGCCGCCCTCATTGGTAAAATTGTGCTGCATAGCTTCTGTTCCGCAATCGGCCTCTTTTAATTCTGTTCCCATCAGAGACCAGGTTCCGGAGCTGATATAGAGCACGTGCTCCTCATTGCTTGGCACAGCGACTACCGCAGAGCCAGTGTCGTGTGTTGCGGGAAGAACAATTTCACAGTCGAAACCGACCTGCTCCCGGATTTCTTTTTTCAGATGGCCGATCACAGTCCCCGGCTCACGGATCGGCAGAAAAATTTTCTCCGGGTATCCCAGTTTTTGAATCATCTCCCTGTTCCAGTCCCCGGTTTCCGGATTGACGAGCTGAGTCGTTGTTGCATTGGTGTATTCCTGCGCTTTCACGCCGGAAAGCAGGAAATTCAGGTAATCCGGAATCATCAGCAACGTCTCTGCTTTTTCCAGCTGTTCCGGTTTTTTCTTCTTCCACGCCATAAGCTGATAAATACTGTTAAAAATCTGTTTCTGAATGCCGGTCGATGCATAGAGTTCTTCCTCCGGCACCGTGCGATAAACCTCCTCATCCATTCCTTTCGTGCGGTCATCGCGATAAGCAACGGCATTTCCGATCCGCTGATCATCCTTGTCCAGAAGGACAAAATCAACTGCCCATGTATCAATTCCGACACTCACCGGGATCTTTCCAAGTTCTCTGCATTTTTTCATTCCGGCCAACACGGCTTCAAAGAGTGCCTCGATATCCCACACCTTCTCACCGTCCCGTTTCTGCATTCCATTCGGGAAACGGTAAATTTCCTCGAGAACCATTTTCCTATCTTCCATATGCCCGAGAATATGCCTTCCGCTGGATGCTCCTATATCAATTGCTAAATAATATCTTTCCATACCCTTCCTCCATTTTCTGTCTCTAATTATAGATAACTTTATGTGGTAAAAAAAGAACACTCTTTGTCTAAAAAAGTGTCCTTATTTGCACTATAACGATGTCATTGATCGTATCCATCTGCATCCGTTCGCTCTTCTTCTCCTTCAGCCGCGCCGGAGTTTTTGCTCCATGGGGTAATTCAAGAAACGTTTTCACAGGAAATTACGGTAAAAAAATTCCGCAGCACTTCTGTGATTGAGGTGCTGCGGAACTTTTTTACATTTTAGGCTGATATCTCATGTTGGATACATTATAAACTGTGATAAACGCTTTCGGATCAAGTTTGTTGATAAAATTCATCAGCTTCTGGTATTCTGTCCTGTCTACGATTGTGATGATTTCTTTGCGCTTCTTCATGTTATAGGCACCATAGGCTTCATAGATCGTAGCACCGCTGTGCAGCTCATGAAGAATAAATTCCCGAAGTTCTTCTTCCTTTGGAGTGATGATACATACCCGGCGTTTGATATTATGGTCAAAAATAAAATGATCCAGAACAATTCCGTTAAAATACGTTCCAAGAATACTCAAGACTACCGTTTTTTTGTCGTAAACGAGTGCTGCAGACAGGGCAACGCACATACCGGACAGCGACATAGCTTTTCCAAGCTCCATATGAAGATATTTATTCATGATCTTTGCTACAATATCAAGTCCGCCGGAAGAAGCATTTCTGTTAAAAAGAATACTGAGTCCCACACTGACTACAAGTGTATAGCACAGAACATCCAGCTCCTGACTGTTTGTCATCGAGCCAAAATCCGGGAAGATTTTTTCAAAAAGTCCAAGAAAAACAGGAAGCATGATACTGGTGTATACGGTTTTTACACCAAATTCTCTTCCGCAGGTAAAAAAGCCGATGATCAGAAGTACTACGTTCAGAATCATGGTGATGGCGGAAAGGGGCAACGGTACAAAGTTGGAAAGTACGATACCAAGACCCGAAATACTGCTGACAGAAGTATGGCTTGGTACCAGAAAAAAATAGACTGCCGCTGCAATAATAGCAACAGCTGCTGTCAGGATCAGGATTTCCAACAGAATCTGAGTATCCTTCAGTTGTTTTTTCATGTTAATTCTCCGTATCTTATTTTTTATGGGTGGGAAGATCCCTTCCTTATATTAATGGCATTTTGAAGATATGTAAACCCTTTCCGGGAATCATTCCAACATATTTGTGTATCGTTGTTGCTTTTCCGTCAGCTTTCTGTAATACATATCCTTTTTATTGCTTTTTTTTCGTTCTATGCTACAATAAACTTAACATTATCTTGCAACATAATCAGGAGAACAACATGAGCGAAAAGGGATTGACCAACATTAGTCTCAAAAAAATAAATAAATCAAAGGTTTACCAATATATTTACAGAAAGAAAAAGACCTCCAAGCAGCAGATCGTTCAGGAACTGCAGATGGGTTTATCCACAGTCAGCCAGAACCTCAACCTTCTGGAGCCGGAAGGTCTGATAGAAAAAAACGGCTTTTTTGCATCCACCGGCGGAAGAAAAGCAAACGCCATTCAGATTGTATCCGATTTTAAAATTTCTATTGGTATCGGTATTTTAATTTCCTCCCATCCTGGCTGTGTCCTGCTTCCGTAAAATCAATCAGCAATTCTTCCAATGCCACGATGTCAACTTTTTCTTCCATTTTTCAGTTCTTCCACAATCTCGTTATAACGTTTTTTATTTAACCGGTAGAAAAATAATACAACCGCAGTCACAATCC
>ERZ779888.3146-NODE-3146-length-12522-cov-6.453437_pt1 | contig 12522 bp, 11 predicted proteins | sample MGYA00511245_ERZ779888 | MGnify/ENA primary metagenome ERZ779888 (study PRJEB29588, sample SAMEA2155255) | human gut metagenome | biome: human gut; feature: human-associated habitat; material: faeces | place: Denmark | collected 2008/2010 ... | reverse complement strand
TGCAGGACGTAATTCGGTCTGATGAAGAGGCTGCTTAAAGTTGTAAACTACTGTATATTAAGATAAGGTGATAGTGATGGGAAATAAGTTTACAACAGAGTATTTTGAAAAAAACAGCGATAAGTTATATATTGAAAAAAATGAATTTCTGTATATTCCTAAGGATGATACAAGACCGACCATGCATATTGGATTTAACATAAATGATCCATTTTTTAAAGCATTAGGTGCAGAAATTACTTCTATTCTAGAGACAAATAAAGACATGTCTTTTAATTTTCATGTTTTTGTCGATAGTTATACGCCAAAGAATAAGGAAAATCTACAGAAGACCGCTCAGAAATATAAATGCAACATCTACCTTTATGTCATGGACATGAGTATTTATCAGGATTTCCATATCAAGGTAGCTCGTTTTTCACGTGTAACCTATATTCGTATCGTCATGCCTTGGGTGTTGCGCCGTTATACAGATCGTTACTTATACTTGGATTCAGATATGATTTGTGTTGACAGCTTAAAGTTTTTCTTATCAATAGATTTGGAGGGAAAAGCTATTGGTGCCTTGACTTATCATACACCGGATCGTGTAGCATTCTTGAAAATGAAGCAAGATGTATATTTCTCTGATGGATTAATGTGGATTGATATTAATGAGTGGATTAAAGAAAAGATTACGGAAAGAGTATTCAGTTATCAAGGCGCAGACCCACGTAGATTTAAGGGGCAAACACAAGACCTCCTCAATTTAGTTGTAGAAGGAAATATGAAACCTATTCCGAATCTTTTCCATCATAAAAATAAAGATTTCAGTATACAGGGAGTTCTGATTCATTATTCTGGACGTGATAAACCATGGGAACTTGTGTTAGACCAAGATGATGAATTATGGCGTCATTACCTTGATGTATCGTTTTGGGACAGCATGCCAGATCCTATGCCGCCGAAAAAGCCGTCGTATTATCATAGTTTCAAAAAGTTGGCTCAGGTATACCGGAGCAAAGGCGAAACTTGGAAAGAGCTTCAGTGTCTGTTCTGGTATGCCGTATTGAAGATTCGGTACAAACTTTGATTGATGCACAAAGAAAGCCTGCTGTAATTCTGTAGCAGGCTTTTCTATAGGTTACTTATAATTATGTCGGATCCTCAGAGATCGGTACTGTATGCTTGAAGGTCCAGAGCGTGTCCCGCTGGAAATCATAATCTGGCGAAGAAAAATCTTCTCGGCTGTCATAATGGTTGGAAGGCGCCTCAAGAATACCGGAGATAGTATTATAAATCATATCGTTAGTGAAATACGCATCCTGATGCTTTTTAAGGATATTGTACCGACTGGGATCGTATTGCTGATAGTCCGGTGATAAGTAGATAAACATGGGTATGCGTAAGGTATCAAATGTTCTTACGTCAGGGCCATGCCCGTGATAAATGTTTTCACCGTGATCCGAAAAATAGACCATGGCTTTCAAATTTAAATTCTGCTGGGCATAGGTAAAAATATCATGCAGTACGGTATCTGTATAGAGAATAGTATTCGCATATTGACCTTCCGGTGTAGAGGAATCAAATTGCGTGTGGCTTTCTGGGTAGTGCTTTTGATAGGGGACATGACTGCCTTTCAGATGAATAACGATAAAATTACTTTGATTTTTATCAATGTTTTTTAATAAGGGCAGGAGATCGCCGTCATAAATAAGACGATCGGAAATGTTAGGAACGGCATAATGGTCGGCTGTTTTCATCATTAAAGTGATAGGGGCATCGTTTTCGCCCATGCTGCCTTGATTGCTCAGCCAATACGTTTGATATCCTGCTTTTTTTGCTACATCTACAATTGAAATGGATTCGTTGAATCTTTTATCATTATACTGACTCATCTCCGTACAGGCTCTAATTAGTGCTTCTACCGTTTGATTATAGCAGGCATAGACGTTGCTGTATATAATGAAATTGGGATTGCTTTTTTGGCTTTCCATCCATGGTGTGTCGTCATAAGGCAGGGATGGTGTGTAATAAGTCATATAATCGCGGGATGCTGACTCACCAATGACCATGATGACGGTACCGGGTACATCTTTTGCGAGTGTATGATCTGTAGTGATTTGCAGAGCCTGATAGCGCGCATCATAATCTTTTGCGAATAATTTCTGTTCATGACGGTAGGCTGTGACCGTTTGCCATGTGGAAAAAAAGAGAGTTTTATCTTTCAGAGAACCGACTATATAGAAAACTGTGATAGGAAGCAGGATAATGACGAACCAGGAAGCCCAACGGGTTTTAAGGGATGGCATCAATTGAGTTGCTCGATAGCTCAAGAAACCGATCAGCAGGAACACAAAGATAATAGAAATTCCCACAGCTGGGCTGATATAGGTTTGCAGATAACCGAGAGCTTCCTGATAATCTGTTTCTTGTACAGCAAAAATAGAACTTTCGGAGACAGTAACGTGATATAATGAGAAATGAATCAACTCGGACAGTGGAATGATGCAGCATAATATAGTGACTATAGCATACACTATTGATGCTCCGCGTGAAAGAAGAGGAAATGAAACGAAATGTTGCCTCAGCAAATTGCAAAAACTTTGCAAGAGCATCAGCGAGAGCAGAATATATAGCCCCAATAAGATATCATGACGGGGATTCCAGTGATGCAAGGTCATGTTGCTGTTGGCTTGCAGTATAGGAATCAGAGCCATCCAACTCAGACTGATGAGAAGCACTGGTAGCCATATGGCCGAAAATAAGCGTTTCCGATTTATGTATTGCGTGAGGCCGATGCCGATGATTGGCACGATTATTTGACGGATCATGATACCGTACTGTATTAAATCTGTTTCTTTTTGTGTTATGTGGAAGATCAATAATGCAGTCAGGTAAAGGAATATGGTATCCAGCAAGTAACCATGTAGTTTTAGTTGTTTTCGCCGATAGAAGTTCATGTGAGGTCACCTTTCAAGAAAATATCTTTGTACATTATAATATAATTGAGATTAGATTACCAGCTTGTTAAGCCTTAGTTGAGTCTATACTCCATTTTTAAAGAAAGTAGGTAAAAGAGATGAAAATTGCTATTGCCGGAACCGGGTACGTGGGACTGTCTAATAGTATGCTTTTAGCGCAGCATAATGATGTTGTGGCATTAGACATCAATGCAGAAAAAGTTTCCTTATTGAACAAAGGACTTTCGCCTATCGTAGATAAGGATATTTCTGCCTTCCTGCAGCGTGATGATATTCACTTCAAGGCCACATTAGATGCGAAGGAAGCCTTTTCGGATGCTGAGTTTGTCATCATTTCGACACCGACGAATTACGACCCAAAGAAAAATTTCTTTGATACATCGTCGGTTGAGAATGTCATTGAAGAGGTGCTGGAGATCAATCCGAAGGCTGTCATGGTCATTAAGTCGACGGTACCAGTTGGTTATACAAAGCAAGTAAAGGCAAAGTATCATACGGATAATATCATGTTCTCACCGGAATTCCTGCGTGAGGGCAAGGCTCTTTATGATAACCTTCATCCGTCGCGCATTGTCGTGGGTGAGAAGTCGGAGCGTGCGCATGTCTTTGCCCATCTGTTGGCTGAAGGGGCCGTAAAGAAGGATATTCCGATGATTTTTACGGGCTCGACGGAAGCCGAGGCCATCAAGCTGTTTGCCAATACGTATCTTGCTTTGCGCGTGGCGTATTTCAATGAACTGGACTCTTATGCCGAGATTCGCGGACTCAATACAGGCGATATCATCAAGGGAGTTTGCCTTGACCCGCGCATCGGCGATTTCTACAATAATCCATCCTTTGGCTACGGCGGTTACTGCCTGCCGAAGGATACGAAGCAGCTTTTGGCGAATTACCATGATGTACCGCAGAACCTGATTTCAGCGATTGTCGAGGCTAATCGCACGCGCAAGGACCATATTTCCGACATGATCATCGAGAAGAACCCGGGGATTGTCGGTGTTTACCGTTTGACGATGAAGAGCAACTCGGATAATTTCCGTGCTTCGGCCATTCAGGGCATCATGAAGCGCATTAAGGCCAAGGGTATTGAGGTCGTGGTTTATGAGCCGACTCTTGATAAACCGGACTTTTATCGTTCGAAGGTCATTCGCGATCTGGATGAATTCAAACGAGTCAGCGATATCATCATCACGAACCGCTGGGATGATAAATTGGCGGATGTAAAGGATAAAGTATATACGCGCGATCTTTTTGACCGTGATTGATGGCAGTTAGGAAAGGAAGCAGAGTATGTCTTATTTACCATTTGATGCAGCAAAAAAAGTTCTGATTACGGGCGCAGCCGGGTTTATTGGCTTTCATCTTGCGAAGCGATTGCTCGGCATGGGGGCGAAGGTTGTCGGTTTTGATAATCTCAATGATTACTATGATGTTGGACTGAAGGAGAGCCGTCTGGCGATTCTGCGCGAGTATCCGTCGTTTACGTTCGTCAAAGGCGATTTGGCCGACGAAAAAGCGGTCAATGGTCTTTTTGAGCAGTTCCAGCCGGATATTGTGGTCAATTTAGCGGCACAGGCCGGTGTGCGCTACAGCATCGACCATCCGCGTTCTTATATCGATTCGAACATCATCGGCTTCTTCAATATTTTGGAGGCCTGCCGTCATCATAAAGTAGAGCATCTGCTGTTTGCTTCGAGTTCGTCGGTTTACGGCAATCAGAAAAAGACGCCGTTCTCGACGACGGATAATGTCGACCATCCGATCAGTTTGTATGCAGCGACGAAAAAGTCGGACGAGCTCATGGCCTATACGTACAGTCATCTTTATGGCATTCCCGCAACGGGCCTGCGCTTTTTCACGGTCTATGGGCCGTTCGGACGTCCGGATATGGCTTATTTCAAGTTTACGAACAAGATTCGCAAGGGTGAGGCCATCCAGATTTATAATAACGGTGATATGTACCGCGACTTTACGTACGTCGACGATATCGTTACGGGCATTGAACATATGCTCTGCAATCCGCCAAAGGCCAATGAACTCGGGGACCGTTATAAGGTCTATAATATTGGCAACAACAAGCCGGAAAAGCTCATGCATTTCATTGAAGTCCTCGAAAAAGCCATTGGCAAAACGGCCAAGAAAGAGTTCCTGCCGATGCAGCCGGGCGATGTCTACCAGACGTATGCGGATGTCAGCGAACTGCAGCGTGACTTTGACTTCAAGCCGTCGACGACAATTGAAGAAGGCTTAGGAAAATTTGCCAAGTGGTATAAGGAATACTATAAACTTTGAGTCAGAGAGAAGTGACGGATATGTCAGGACAGAAACGCATTGCGCTGGTCACGGGGGCTTCGAGTGGGCTGGGGCGTGAGTTTGCGCGGCTTTTGGCGAAGAAGTCTGGCGTGGACGAGGTTTGGCTCGTGGCGAGACGGCGGGAGCGGCTGGAGGCTCTTTCGAGGGAGCTTGCGCTGCCTGCGAGGATTCTGGCGCTTGATTTGACGCAGGGAGAGTCGCTGACGCAAATCGCGGCTTTGCTGCAGGAATCTGGCGTGACTGTTGCGTATCTTGTCAACGCGGCTGGCTTTGGGCGCATCGGCATGGCGGAGGACATCGGGCCAGGTGTGACGGGGCGCATGGTGGACCTCAACTGCCGTGCGGCGGCAGAGCTTACAGAGCTTGTGCTGCCGTATATGACGAAGGGCAGTCATGTCATCGAGATCGCCTCGTGCGCGGCGTTCCAGCCAATTCCGTATCTGGCGGCTTACGCGGCGTCGAAGGCATTTCTCCTGAGCTACAGCCGCGCGTTAGCGGCGGAAGTCAGCAGCCGCGGCATTTCGGTCACGGCGGTCTGCCCGTACTGGATTCGCGATACGGAGTTTATTTCGGTGGCAAAGCAGACGGACAAGGCGGGACTTTTTAAGGGCTTTCCGTTCTCGACAACGCAGAAGGCCGTCGCACGTCGTTCGCTTTGGGCCGCGGAGCATGGCTTTACGGTCTTTACGCCGGACCCAATTTCGACGCTGCATCGTCTGGTCACGGCGATTCTGCCGCACAGCTGGATGATTGCGCTGAGCAATCTCTGGCGCAAAATCGCAGCATAAGAAAGAGGCTGTCTGAAGATTTTCTTCAGACAGCCTTTGCTGTTTCTTATGGAGCGGGCAAGCGGAATCGAACCGCCCTCTAAAGCTTGGGAAGCTTTCATTCTACCGATGAACTATGCCCGCATTGTTACTGACTTAATTATTTTACCATTCTTTGCCCCATTTGGCAAGAGTCAGGCGTGCAGATGGTCCTTGAGCTCGGCGATGCTTTTGAGGATGGCGATGTGCGGATATTTGGCAAAGTCGGCGGCAGACGTCGTGCCGGTTGTGACGGCGAGAAAGTCGACGCCGGCGTTTTGGGCGGTTTCGGCGTCGATGTAGCTGTCGCCGGTGTAGAGGACGTCGGACTTTTTGACGCCGAAGTGCTCGATGGCGCGCAGCAGGCCTGTGGGCTCTGGCTTATGGCTCGTGACATCGTCGCTGCCGATAATGAGGTCGATGAGTTCGGGCACGTGGTCGACGTCGAATTTTTCCTGTATGCGGCGGTGCGTCTTGTTGGAGATGATGCCGATTTTTGCTCCCGTTTCCTTGATGGCGCGCAGTGCCGCGACGGCGCCGGGGAAGAACGTTGTGCCGGGGGTCATGTAACGGTCGGCCTCGGGGCGGTAATGGTCGACGAAATGTTCGGCCTCATTTTCATCGTCCGTGCCGATGATGCGTTTGACGGCCTCGGTCATGGGCAGACCGATGGTGTTTTTGATGCGTTCGTCGGGAACGTCCTCGTAGCCAAGTTTCTGGAGCGTGATATGGAAACATTTGACGATGGCAGACTCGGAGTTGACAAGGGTGTAGTCGAAATCGAAGAGATAGAGACGATAATTCACGAGCAAAACTTCCTTTCTGGTCTCTTTCGGGGTGTCATGCGCAGGGCATGGCCACTCTTTCTATGATAGCATATTCTTTAGTTGAAGAAAACGCGCGGATAACGTAGAATAGAGTAGTGCAAGTAACTCCATATGAAGGGATGTTCGAAAATAGATGAAGCATGTTGTTGTAGACTTGGAAATGAATCCGGTCAGCAGGGATTTTCGCGAGGTGCGCCGGAAGCTCAATGAAGAGGTCATCGAGATTGGCGCGGTCCGCCTCGACGAGAATTTCCAACAGGAAGCGGAGTTTCAGTGTTATGTAAAGCCGGAATACGGCCCGATAAAAAAACACATTACGAGCCTGACGGGCATCACGCAGGCGATGGTCGCGGACAAAAAGCCGTATGCGGAGTGTTTCCGTGCGTTTGTTGACTGGGTCGGTGAAGAAGAGACGAAGATTTATTCGTGGAGCATGTCGGATATCAAGCAACTGCGCAGTGAATGCCGCTACAAGCTGCCGGATTTTGACCTCGACTGGCTCAATTCGCGCTGGGTCGACCTGCAGCAGGAATTTGACGACCGTCTGGGGCTGCATAACAGCCTTGCGCTCAAACATGCCCTCGGTGCGATGGACCACAAGTTTGAGGGTACGCAGCATACGGCTCTCGCGGATGCCATCAACACGAGCGCGATTTTGACGCTCATGCAGGATGACGCGAAGTTCAAGGAGACGATGAAGCCGGTGCTCGAAATCCTGCAGCCGAAGGACGACCTCTCAAGCTCGATTGGCGACCTTTGCCCAGAGCTCGCGAAGCTGCAGAAAGACCTCTGATGCTTGACTTAACAGGTTTACATATGGTATGGTGAGACAAGAGCCCTGTCCTGTATGGGACGGGGCTTTTTTATGATGATACAGGATTTGCGATATAGATTCAGCAAAAGATGAAGGGACTGGATGATATGAAAAAGATGGGTGTTCTCGGGCCGCTCGGCACGCACAGTGAGGCGGCGGCGCAGTATCTTTCAAAGCTGCTGCCGGCAAAACCGGAGCTGCTCGTCTATCCGGATATCTTTGCGGTCATTCAGGCGGTGGAAGATGGCGAGGTGGACAGCTGCCTTGTGCCAGTGGAGAATTCTCTTGAGGGAGCTATCAACATCACGCTCGATACGCTCGCGCGCAGCAGTGACCTCATGGTGGCCCGCGAGCTCATTTGGCCGGTGCACAACCAGCTGATGACGAAGCCGGGCACGCAGAAAATCGCGCGTATCTACTCGCATCCGCAGCCCATCTCGCAGTGCCGCAAATATCTTTTGGAACATTATCCGGAAGCCGAGCTCATCAAGGTAGCGAGCACGGCGCGTGCGGCGGAAATCGTCGCGCAGGAGCCGAGGGGCATGGGCGCGGCGGCCATCTGCACGAAGCGCGGCGGCGAGCTCAACGGCCTGGTGACAGTCGCATCGGAAGTGCAGGACAATATGGCGAACGCGACGCGATTTTTTGAGCTGCAGCGGATAACATCGTCAGACGCGCCGAAAATCACGCAGCCGGCGCAGAAAATGCTCGTCATCTGCGAGATTGACGGGCAGAAAGCCGGCGCCCTCTACGACGTATTGAAGGAATTTGCGGACCGCGGCATCAACATGACGCGCATCGAGTCACGGCCGGCCCGTACGGAGCTCGGCGCGTACATCTTTTTCTTTGACCTTGAAGTTGCGGACAACGAAGAAGCCCTGCAGGCATCAGTCAGAGCCGTGGCACAGAAGAGCAAATGGCTCAAGGACCTCGGCCGTTTTCCTGTCATTGAAGCAAAACCATAAAAATAAAAAAGCGGCATCCATCGCGGATGCCGCTTTTGTGTTTTGGCTGATGTTATTTGTCGAGGGCGACGACTTCAGGCTTTTTGCCTTCGTCGATGCATTCCTTCGTGATGATGACCTTGCGCGGGGCGCTGGACTTCGGGATGTCGTACATGACATCGAGCATGACGTCCTCGATGATGCCCTTGAGGGAGCGGGCGCCGGTCTTGCGCTCGATGGCTTTTTTCGCGACGGCGCGCAGGGCGTCTTCGGCGAATTCGAGCTTGACGTTATCCATGGCGAGGAGTTTCTCGTACTGTTTGACCGGTGCGTTCTTCGGCTCGGTCAGGATGCGCAGCAGGGCGTCTTCGTCGAGGGTCTCGAGCGTGCAGATGACAGGCAGGCGGCCGATGATTTCCGGGATGATGCCGTACTGCATGAGGTCTTCCGGGCGGACCTGATGGATGAGCTCGTCGTAGGTCGGTTTTTCATTCTTGCTGGCGACTTCGGCGCCGAAGCCGATGGAAGAATCGGCTTTCTGCAGGCGTTTGGCGATGATGTCTTCGATGCCGACGAAGGCACCGCCGACGATGAACAGAATGTTCTTCGTGTCGACCTTGATGGTCGGGGCCTCCGGATGTTTGCGCTGGCCGCGGGCCGTGAACTCGACGACGTTGCCTTCGAGCATTTTGAGGAGGGCCTGCTGTACGCCTTCATGACCCGGGTCGGCCGTGATGGAGTTGTTGGCACCGGACTTTCTCGCAATCTTGTCGAACTCATCGAGGTAGATGATGCCGTGCTCGGCTTTCTGTATGTCCTTGTCGGCAGCGTAATAGAGGTTGCGGACGGCGACTTCGACATCGGCGCCGACGAAGCCGGCTTCCGTGAGGCTCGAGGCATCCGTGACGGCGAACGGCACGTCGAGGAGTTTCGAGAGGTGCGAGAGCAGGGCCGTTTTGCCGCAGCCGGACGGGCCGAGCATGATGACGTTCGATTTCTCGATTTCCGTGCCATCGTCACTCGTGTAGCCGTATTTCATGCGTTTGTAGTGGTTGTAGACGGCGACGGACAGGATTTTCTTCGCGCGGTCCTGATTGATGATGTACTCATCGAGGTACTGCTTGATGATATGCGGTTTGTTCTTCTTGAGAATCTCATCGAGCTGTGCGGCGAAGTCCGGCGTCTCTTTTTTCTCGGTGTCGGCCTCGTGCATCTCGATGTAATGCGCGAGTTCCTTGATGCAGTTCTTGCAGATGCCGAAGCCCGTGGCCGGGTCGTAAATCGGCATGTCGAAGGAGTCATGGATTTCGACTTCGCGCTTGCAGAAGCTGCAGCGCTGCTTCATGACTGGTTCTTTCGTTTTATCTTTATCATTAGCCATATAGAAAACACCCTTTCTGTATGTGAATGTTCTTTCTGGATTACCCCTGTATAGAACATTATCTACTATTATACCGCTTTTTTCAAGGAGATTTTATCCTCTGTTCCTTGCAAGGCTAAGACCTGTGTGATATAATAGACCAGTAATGGACGTAATGACGTCTGTTTCCAAGTCAAAATTTGACTGGCTTTCCCCCGAACAAGGGGAGCTAGGTCTAAACCAAGCCTGCGCAGAGTGGGCTTGTATCCATTCCCAGTTCCTGGGGGGAAAGAGAGGTGTAATAGAATGAAACAGGGTATCCATCCGAAGTACTACGAAGCTACGGTTATCTGCGGTTGCGGCAACACGTTCAAGACTGGCTCCACGAAACCGGAACTTCGCGTCGATGTCTGCTCCAAGTGCCATCCGTTCTTCACGGGTCGTCAGCGTGACGTACAGGCAGGCGGCCGCATCGAGAAGTTCAACAAGCGCTACGGCAAGAAATAAGATGCAGCATGATGAAGCAGAGCAGAGCAATCTCGCTCTGCTTCATTTTATATACAGACAAAATACAGCAGCCGGATGTATCCTATATATAATAGAAGAAAGTTGTTTTTTGATATACAGGAGGTCCAAATTTATGGGCAATCATCTTATGGTAGGCGGTCAGGCCGTCATTGAAGGCGTCATGATGCGCGGGCCGAAGCTCACGGCTACGGCTGTGCGTGACCCGAACGGCGAGATTCAGGTGGAGACGAAGGATGTACATTCCATCGCCGACCGCTATCCGATTCTCAAGAAACCCATGCTCAGGGGCACGGTCTCGCTGATTGAATCGCTCGTCATCGGCATCCGCTCGCTGTCGTATTCGGCCAAGATGGCCGGCGAAGAAGACGAGCAGATGACGGATAAGGAAATGGCCGGCACGATTATCTTTGCGCTCGTGCTCGCAAGCATTCTGTTCATCGCCATCCCGACGGGAGCGGCACGTCTGTTCCACGTCATCACGGAAGACCCGTTCTTCCTGAACCTCATGGAGGGGTTTCTGCGCCTCGCGATTTTCCTCGGCTATATCTGGGGCATTTCGCGCATGAAGGACATCCGCCGCGTGTTCCAGTATCATGGGGCGGAGCATAAGACCATTCACTGCTACGAGGCCGGGCTGCCGCTGACGGTCGAGAACGTGCAGAAATTCTCGCGCTTGCATCCGCGCTGCGGCACGAATTTCCTGCTCATCGTCATGCTTGTCTCGATTTTCGTCTTTGCGTTCCTCGGCTGGCCGAATCTCGCGGAGCGCATTGCCTCGCGCATTTTACTGCTGCCGGTCGTCGCGGGCATCTCGTATGAAATCATCCGCCTCGCGGGCCGCAGCGAGAATCCGATTATCCAGACGGCCATCAAGCCGGGCCTCTGGCTGCAGTATCTGACGACGCGTCCGCCGGAGGATGAAATGGTCGCCGTGGCCATCGAGTCGCTGAAGGCCGTGCTGCCGGAAGAAGAAATCGTCGAAGGGACGGGGGAATACCGCCATGTGGCTAAGCCTGTGCAGGAAGTCCCCGTGCCCTAAAATATATCCTATGGAGAGGTGAATCCTGTGCTGGAGAAGCTCCAAGCCGTTGAAGATAAATACAGGGAACTCGAGTCGCTCATCAGCGACCCCGAGGTCATGGCTGACATGACGAAATGGCAGGCCTATACGAAGGAGCATGCTGCCCTGACGCCGATTGTCGAGAAATTCCGCACGTATAAGAAAGTTGTCGCGGGCATCGACGAAGCCAAGGCGATGTTCCACGAATCCCTTGACGACGAGATGCGCAAATTCGTCGAGGAGGAGCTTGCGAACCTTGTCAAGCAAAAGGAAAAGCTCGACAGGGAGCTGCCCATCCTGCTCCTGCCGAAGGACCCGAATGACGAGAAAAATGTCATTGTCGAGATTCGCGGCGGCGTTGGCGGCGATGAAGCGGCGCTGTTTGCCGGCGACCTCTTCCGCATGTACTCGCGCTATGCCGAGAAAAAGGGCTGGAAAGTCGAAATCATGGATGCCAATGCGACAGAAATCGGCGGCTTCAAGGAAGTGACGTTCATGGTCACGGGCTTTGGGGCTTATTCACGTCTCAAATATGAGAGCGGCACACACCGCGTTCAGCGCGTGCCGGTCACGGAGTCGGGCGGCCGCATCCATACGTCGGCGGCGACGGTCGCCGTACTGCCCGAGGCCGAAGAAGTCGATGTTGACATCAATCCTTCGGACCTGCGCATCGACACGTACTGCGCGTCGGGCGCGGGCGGCCAGTACGTCAACAGGACCGAGACGGCCATCCGCATCACGCATCTGCCGACGGGCATTGTCGTGCAGTGTCAGGATGAAAAGTCGCAGCTCAAGAACAAGGAAAAGGCGATGAAGGTGCTCTATAGCCGCCTATATGAGTTAACCAAGCAGGCGGCGGACGCCGAACACGCGAAAAACCGCCGGGATCAAATCGGAAGCGGCGACC
>ERZ779888.3145-NODE-3145-length-12524-cov-6.567728_pt1 | contig 12524 bp, 10 predicted proteins | sample MGYA00511245_ERZ779888 | MGnify/ENA primary metagenome ERZ779888 (study PRJEB29588, sample SAMEA2155255) | human gut metagenome | biome: human gut; feature: human-associated habitat; material: faeces | place: Denmark | collected 2008/2010 ... | reverse complement strand
ACATGCTCAAGGGCAAGCAGGGCCGCTTCCGCCAGAACCTGCTCGGCAAGCGTGTTGACTACTCCGGCCGAAGCGTTATCGTCGTCGGACCGGAACTCAAGATGTACCAGTGCGGCGTGCCGAAGGAAATGGCCATCGAGCTCTTCCGCCCGTTCGTGATGAAGAAGCTCGTCGAGGACGGCGTTGCCAACAACATCAAATCCGCCAAGAAGATGGTGGACCGTCAGAAGCCTGAGGTCTGGGACGCTCTCGATGTCGTCATCAAGGAGCACCCGGTTCTGCTCAACCGTGCGCCGACGCTGCACCGTCTGGGCATTCAGGCGTTCGAGCCGGTGCTCGTTGAGGGCCGCGCTCTCAAGCTGCACCCGCTGGCCTGCACCGCCTACAACGCTGACTTTGACGGCGACCAGATGGCGATCCACGTTCCTCTGAGCGCTGAGGCGCAGGCGGAAGCCCGCATTCTCATGCTCTCGGTCAACAACCTCCTGCGCCCGCAGGACGGCCACCCGCACTCCATCCCGACGCAGGACATGGTCCTCGGCTCCTACTACCTCACCTATGTGCGCGAGGAAGAGGGCACCGGCATGGCGTTCAGCACCCCCGAGGAAGCGCTCATGGCGTATCAGGCGGGCGCCGTCACGCTCCACAGCCCCATCAAGGTCCGCGTGACCAAGACCATCGACGGCGTGGAAAAGTACAAGACCGTCGAAACGACCGTCGGCCGCATCATCTTCAACGAGCCCATCCCGCAGGATCTCGGCTTTGTGGATCGTACCGATCCCGAGCATGCGTTCGATTACGAGGTCGGCTTCCGCGTCGATAAGAAAAAGCTCGGCGAAATCATCGACCGCTGCATCCAGAAGCACGGTTTCACCATTTCCGCCGAAGTGCTCGACAGCATCAAGGCGCAGGGCTACAAGTTCTCCACCCGCAGCGGCATGACCATCTCCATCGCGGACATGGTCGTCCCCGAGGCGAAAAAGGAAAAGATCGCCGAGACCGAGAAGAAGGTCCTCGCGATCGAAAAGCAGTACAGGCGCGGTCTTATCACCAACGACGAACGCTACCGCATGGTCGTCGCCGAGTGGGAAAGAACGACCGGCGAAGTCGCCAAGGCCCTGATGGACAACCTCGACGAGTTCAACCCCATCAACATCATGGCGACGTCCGGCGCCCGAGGCAGCGCCAACCAGATCCGTCAGCTCGCCGGTATGCGCGGCCTGATGGCGAACACCGCCGGTAAGACCATCGAGATCCCCATCAAGGCGAACTTCCGTGAAGGTCTGAGCGTTCTCGAGTACTTCATCTCCACCCGCGGCGCCCGAAAGGGCATGGCCGATACGGCGCTTCGTACCGCTGACTCCGGTTATCTGACCCGCCGAATGGTCGATGTCAGCCAGGACGTCATCATCCGCGAGCCGGACTGCGGCACGACCGAGGGCGTGCCCGCCACGGCGATCGACAGCCGCGGCTACGCCGTGTTTACGCTCGATCCCGAGGATCCGAAGTACGACGAATATATCCACTCCTTCGGCGAGAACATCCACGGCCGCTTCCCGGCCAAGCCCGTCGTCGATCCCAAGACCGGCGAGGTGCTGTTCGATACCGATCACCTGCTCATGTCCGGCGATGCGAAATTCCTCGCCGCTCACGGCGTTGCGAGCGTTGAGGTTCGCAGCGTTCTCTCCTGCGAATCGCGCTGCGGCGTATGCGCCCGCTGCTACGGCATGAACCTTGCCACCGGCAAGCCGGTCAATTCCGGCGAAGCCGTCGGCGTCATCGCCGCGCAGTCCATCGGCGAGCCCGGCACGCAGCTGACCATGCGTACGTTCCACAGCGGCGGCGTCGCCGGTGACGACATCACGCAGGGTCTGCCGCGAGTCGAAGAGCTTTTCGAGGCGCGCAAGCCCAAGAAGATGGCCGTGCTCAGCGAGATCAGCGGCACGCTCACGATCGAGGAAGCCCGCAAGAACATGATGGCGCTCACCGTCACCAACGCCGAGCAGGGCGAGACCCGTGTGTATCAGGTCCCCGTTGGCGCCGGCATCATCGTGCAGAACGGCGACCATATCGAACAGGGACAGGAGCTGACCCGCGGCGCGCTCAGCCCGCACGATGTGCTCCGCATCCGTGGCGTGAACGACGACGAGTTCGGCCGCCCGGGCGTGCGCAACTATCTGGTGCAGGAAGTCCAGAAGGTGTACCGTCAGCAGGGCGTCGATATCAACAACAAGCACATCGAAGTCATTGTCCGCCAGATGATGCGCAAGGTCCGCATCGAGGATGCCGGCAGCACCGATCTGCTCTCCGGCTCCACCGTCGACGTCAACGAGCTCAAGGATGCCAACAAGGCGATCCAGGCGCGCATCGACGCCGGGGAAGAGGGACTCACTCTCGCCGCCGGCACGCCGATCCTGCTCGGCATCACAAAGGCGTCGCTCGCAACCGACAGCTGGATGTCCGCCGCGTCCTTCCAGGAGACGACCAAAGTACTCACCGAGGCCGCCATCAAGGGCAAGGTCGACCACCTGGTCGGTCTGAAGGAAAACGTCATCATCGGCAAGCTCATCCCGGCCGGCTCCGGTCTGGACATGTACCGCAACTTTGAAATGAAGACGGACGAGTCCATCGAGGATGAAGCCGACTACGTCGACCTCTCCGAGCTCAAAAAGCTCACCAACGCGCTTTAATCCGAATAAATTCCGGAGTGATCCTTCACTCCGGAATTTTTCTGATCTTTGATGACTGCGGAGTGAAATTTTTTGCTCGGAAAAATTACAGAATTTTCTTGACTATTCTTGTGCAATCTGTTAAAATCAAAAAACGTGTGGGCGCACGCCCGCACGAGAGCATTTTTTTGAGGAAAGGAGGAAAATCATGCCCACATTTAACCAGCTTGTCCGTAAGGGAAGAGAGCAGGTGACCTACAAGTCCACCTCTCCTGCCATGCAGAAAGGCCTGAACACTCTGAAGAACCGCGAGACCGACCAGTCTTCTCCCCAGAAGCGCGGCGTCTGCACCGCTGTGCGTACCTCGACTCCTAAGAAGCCGAACTCCGCTCTGCGTAAGATCGCCCGTGTCCGTCTCACCAACGGTTACGAAGTGACCGCCTACATTCCCGGTGTCGGCCACAACCTGCAGGAGCACTCCGTCGTTATGATTCGCGGCGGCCGTGTCAAGGACCTGCCCGGTGTCCGTTACCACATCATCCGCGGCACTCTCGATTCCCAGGGCGTCAATGGCCGCTGCCAGTCCCGCTCCAAGTACGGCGCCAAGAGACCCAAGGCGGGTAAGAAGTAAGCGAAACCCCCAACAGTGTCCTGTTGGTTATTGATATATTGTATTTATATGATAACCTTTTGGACACAGCGGCGGCAGAGCGCTGCCGTCGAGTACCTTTGAGATCATTTCATAATGAAGGAGGGAAGCAAAGTGCCCAGAAGAGGTAACGTTCCCAAAAGAGAAATCTTGCCGGATCCCGTATACAACAGCGTTCTGGTGACCAAGCTCATCAACGGTGTTATGCTGGACGGCAAAAAAGGCGTGGCCCAGAAGGTGGTTTACGACGCCTTTGACCTGATCCAGAAGAAGCTGGATCGCAATCCGCTTGAGGTGTTTACCGAAGCTCTCAACAACATCATGCCGGCTCTGGAAGTCAAGGCCCGCCGTGTCGGCGGCGCCACCTACCAGGTGCCTATCGAGGTTCGTCCGGAGCGTCGTCAGACCCTCGGTCTCCGCTGGCTGGTCGGTTACTCCCGCAAGCGCAGCGAAAAGACCATGAAGGAGCGTCTCGCCAACGAGATCATGGACGCCGTGAACAACACCGGCGCCTCCGTCAAGAAGCGCGAGGATACGCACAAGATGGCCGAGTCCAACAAGGCCTTCGCCCACTATCGTTGGTAATTTCAGCAAAGGTAGAGATTTATGCCCAGATCATATTCACTTGAAAAAACCAGAAACATCGGCATCATGGCGCACATTGATGCGGGTAAGACGACGACTACCGAGCGTATTCTCTTCTATACCGGCGTCAACTACAAAATCGGCGAGACCCATGAAGGCAACGCCACGATGGACTGGATGGTGCAGGAGCAGGAGCGCGGTATCACCATCACGAGCGCTGCTACCACCTGCTTCTGGAAGGATACGCGCATCAACATCATCGATACGCCGGGCCATGTCGACTTCACTGCCGAGGTGGAGCGCTGCCTGCGCGTGCTGGACGGCTGCGTGACCGTCCTCTGCGCCAAGGGCGGTGTCGAGCCCCAGACGGAAACGGTGTGGCGTCAGGCGGACCATTACAATGTTCCGCGCATGATCTACGTCAATAAGATGGATATCACCGGCGCCGACTTCTACAACGTCATGGACATGATCCATGACCGTCTGAAGGCGAATGCCGTGCCCATCCAGCTGCCCATCGGAAAGGAATCCGACTTCCGTGGGATCATCGATCTCATCGACATGGATTCCGTCGTGTTCTACGACGATCTGGGTAAGGATATGCGCGTGGAGCCCATCCCCGAGGACATGGCGGATCTTGCCGCCGAGTACAGGGAAAAGCTCATCGATGCCGTATCTCTCTTTGACGATGAGATCGCGGAGATGTATCTGGAAGGCGAGGAGATCCCCGCCGACCGTCTGCGCTCGGTCATCCGCAAGGCGACCGTCAGCGGCAGCATGGTTCCCGTCCTCTGCGGTACGTCGTACAAGAACAAAGGCGTGCAGAAGCTGCTCGATGCCGTTGTCGATTTCCTGCCCTCTCCGCTGGATGTTCCGCCCGTTGTCGGCGTGAACCCCAAGACGGACGAAGAGGTCACTCTCCCCGCGGACGTGAACGGCCCCTTTGCCGGTCTCGTCTTCAAGGTGATGACGGACCCGTTCGTCGGACGTCTGGCGTTCATCCGTGTCTACTCCGGCTCCATTAAGGCCGGCGAAACAGCGATGAACACCGTCCGCGGCCAGCGCGAGCGTCTCGGCCGTCTGCTGCACATGCACGCGAACCATCGTGAGGACATCGACGCTGTGTACGCCGGTGAGATCGCCGCTGTTGTGGGTTTGAAAAACACCCGCACGGGCGATACTCTCTGCGACGACAAGCATCCGATCGTTCTCGAATCGATGGAATTCCCCGAACCCGTTATACGCGTTGCCATCGAGCCCAAGACCAAAGCCGGTCAGGAAAAGATGGCGATCGCGCTCTCCAAGCTGAGCGAGGAAGACCCCACCTTCAAGACCTATACGGACGAGGAGACGGGCCAGACCATCATCGCCGGCATGGGCGAGCTCCATCTCGAGATCATCGTGGATCGTCTGCTCCGCGAGTTCAAGGTCGAGGCAAACGTCGGCAAGCCGCAGGTTTCCTACAAGGAGACCATCCGCGGCACCGCTACGGTCGACATGCGTTATGCGCGTCAGTCCGGCGGCAAGGGCCAGTTTGCGCAGGCCAAGATCCAGATCGAGCCGAACCCGGGCAAGGGTTACGAGTTCATCAACGCCGTCACCGGCGGCGCCATCCCGAAGGAGTATATCCCCAGCGTCGATCAGGGCATCCAGGGCGCCATGGCGTCCGGTGTTCTCGCCGGTTATCCGGTCGTCGACGTGAAGGTCACCCTTCTCGACGGCAGCTACCATGAGGTCGACTCGAGCGAAATGGCGTTCAAGATCTGCGGCAGCATGGCCTTTAAGGAGGCCGCGCAGAAAGCCGGTCCGACGCTGCTTGAGCCCATCATGAAGGTCGTTGTCACGACGCCCGATCAGTATATGGGCGACGTTATCGGCGATCTCAACTCGCGCCGCGGTCAGGTCGTCGGAACGGACATCCGCAACGGCGCTGCGATCGTCACGGCGGAGGTGCCGCTCGCTTCCATGTTTGGCTATTCGACCGATCTGCGCTCCAAAACGCAGGGCCGTGCCAACTACAGCATGGAGCCGCACACCTATGTCGAGCTTCCGAAGAGCCTCCAGGAGAGCATCATCGGCAAGCGCGGCAACAACGCCTGATTTTAGGTGTTGCAAAATAAGCAAAGTTCCTGTAGAATAAATCCAAACCAAAATTTAAATTTTTGCTATTAGGAGGATGTTTCCATGGCTAAGCAAATGTTCAACCGCAGCAAGCCCCATGTGAATATCGGTACCATCGGCCACATCGACCATGGTAAGACCACCCTGACCGCCGCCATCACCAAGACCCTCGCGATGGCCGACCCCAACGCCGCTTCTTTCGTTGACTACGCCTCCATCGACAAGGCGCCCGAAGAGCGCGAGCGCGGCATCACCATCAACACTGCCCACGTTGAGTACCAGACGTTTGACCGCATCGGCTCTCACGGCGCCACCAAGGGTGTGCAGATCCAGGGCCGTCACTACGCCCACGTCGACTGCCCGGGCCACGCCGACTATATCAAGAACATGATCACCGGCGCCGCTCAGATGGACGGCGGCATCCTCGTCATCGCCGCTTCCGACGGCCCGATGGCTCAGACCCGTGAGCACCTGCTGCTCGCCCGTCAGGTTAACGTTCCCTACATTCTCGTTTTCCTGAACAAGTGCGACCAGGTTGACGACCCCGAGCTCCTCGAGCTCGTTGAGATGGAAGTCCGTGAGCTGCTCGACAAGTACGACTTCCCCGGCGACGACACCCCGATCATCAAGGGTTCCGCTCTGAACGCTCTGGCCTCCGAGTCCACCGATCCCAACGCCCCCGAGTATGACTGCATCTGGGAGCTCATGGAAGCTGTTGACACCTGGATCAAGACCCCCGACCGTAAGGCTGACCTGCCCTTCCTGATGCCCATCGAGGACGTGTTCACCATCACCGGCCGCGGCACCGTTGTTACGGGCCGTGTCGAGCGTGGTACCGTCAAGGTCGGCGACAAGGTCGAGATCGTCGGTCTCGAGGACGATATCAAGGAATCTGTCGTCACCGGCACCGAGATGTTCCACAAGACCCTGGAGTACGCCGAGGCTGGCGACAACGTCGGCTGCCTGCTCCGCGGCATCACCAAGAAGGAAGTCGAGCGCGGCCAGGTTCTCGCTGCTCCGAAGTCCATCAAGCCCCTGCGCAAGTTCAAGGGCCAGGTGTACGTCCTCTCCAAGGAAGAGGGCGGCCGTCACACCCCGTTCTTCAACAACTACCGTCCCCAGTTCTACTTCCGTACCACCGACGTTACCGGCGTCATCACCCTTCCCGAAGGCGTTGAGATGTGCATGCCCGGCGACAACGTTGACATGGACGTCGAACTGATCACCCCGATCGCCATCGAGAACGGCCTCCGCTTCGCTATCCGCGAGGGCGGCCGTACCGTCGGCTCCGGTGTTGTCATCGGCATCAACGAGTAATTCGCTTTTCGTAAACAAAAATGGCTGGCAGCTTTGCTGTCAGCCATTTTGTACATCTTGAAGCTTTAACGCAGCGCCGTCATAAACCCGGTGAAAGACGTGGAATGCACGTCGCCGCCGACCAGTTCCGACCGGTACACATAGAGCGAGGCGTCCGCTTCCTCCGCGTCGGGATGGTTCGTGATCCGGTAGGTGTAGAGCGTCAGCTTTTTCCCGGCATATTCCTCCAGATCAAATCCCTGCTGGCGCTGCAGCTCGTTGTACTGCTTCAGAACATCCGGAAAATCCTTCGGCATCGTGATCTCCTGCTCAAGGATCGGCGTCGGCTCGACCTCCCAGCCGAGCGACTGCAGATAGGCGATCCGTTCTTCGTTCGTTCCGGCGCGGATCGCTGTATCTGCGCTGCGCCGTCCGAGCGCCCCGGCGAGGAGAATCACCGCCGCGGCGAGCACGCCGAACAGTATCACCTTCACAGCGCCTTTCCGGCGTGCCGGTGTAGTTTTTCGCATCGTAAATCACCCCCGATCCAATGTATGGAAGAAAGGAAAGCAATATGCCGCTCGTCCGTCTTGACAAGATCCTCACCGATACCGGTCTCTGCTCGCGCAGTCAGGCGCGGGAGATCATCCGCCGCGGACGCGCGGCCGTAAATGGAACGCCGTGCGCCGACCCCGCGGCGAAGTTCGACCCGGAAGCCGTCTCTCTCACCGTTGACGACGAGCCGATCGACGGGCCGGGACATATCTATATCATGCTCAATAAGCCGGCCGGCGTGCTGACGGCCACGCGCGACCCGCGCAAGCCGACGGTCGTAGACGCCATGCCGGAGGACTGGAAGCGGCGGGGCCTTTTTCCGGTCGGACGGCTGGACAAGGATACGACCGGCCTGCTTCTTCTGACGGATGACGGAACCTTTGCCCATAAGGTCATCTCACCGAAAAGCCATGTGAGCAAGCTTTATGAGGCTGTGGTGGACGGAACGCCATGCGAAGCGGATTTCGCCGCCTTCCGCGAAGGGATCGTGCTGCGTGACGGTACGCAGTGTCTTCCCGCGGAGCTCATCGATCTCGGCGGCGGGCGTGTGCAGGTCGAAGTGTTTGAAGGAAAGTACCACCAGGTAAAACGCATGCTCGGCTCGCGGCAGATGAGCGTATTGCAGCTCAAACGCCTGCGCATCGGCGGCCTGTGGCTGGACGGCTCACTCGCGGAAGGGGAGTACCGCCGCTTGACGCCGGAGGAGATCGAGAAGATACGGCCGGACATTCTGTCGAAATGACGAACGCCCTATTTTCGGTTTTTGCGTGAAAATGTCGTTATATCATACAAAACCGTCCGGCGGATTTTTATAAATCTGCTTTGATTTGATTAAGTGTAAAAAAAATTTACAAGTTGTAAAGAATTAGCTATTGAAATTTGCACAGAAATCATTTATTATGAAAATTACCTAAAAATGCCCTGAGTTTTTTGATGAGCATTTTCGTATAGAAAGATGGGGGAGGCAGACGTTATGTCCAGCAGGATTTTCCAGAGCATCATCATCCAGATGAAGGATGCCACCGACCGGTGCATCGGCGTTGTGGACGATCAGGGAGTTGTTGCCGCGTGCAGCGAGCTTTCCATGATCGGCACGAAGCTCGATGATTTTCACGGAGGCTTCGGCGATTATCCCGATCAGATCGTCACGTCCAATTTCCGCACATATAAGCCCGTCGGCGGGCTGAGCACGCGGCTGGACTATGCCGTCTTTGTGGACGGCCATGACGCCACGGCGCGCTGCGTGTGCATCCTTGCCTCGGTCGCTTTTCAGGAGGCAAAGATCAATTACGAGGAAAAGCACAACAAGACGATCTTCGTCAAGAACATCATCTCCGACAATATCCTGCCGGGAGATATCTACGTCCGCGCCAAAGAGCTGCACTTTGCTACGGACGTACCCCGCGCCGTTCTGCTGATCCGCCAGACGGAGCGCACCGATATGGCCGCGCTCGAAGCCATTTCCAACATGTTCCCCGACCGGCAGAAGGACTTCGTCCTCAGTATCAACGAGACGGATCTCGTCCTCATCAAGGAGCTGACCGGTCCTGCGGACAGCAACAAGGAAGTTTACGAGATCGCCGAGGAGATCGAGAAAAAGCTGCATGACGATCTCAATCTCAAGTGTGTCATCGGCATCGGCACGACGGCGAAGCATCTCCGCGTTCTCGCGGACAAGTACAAGGAAGCGCAGGTCGCCATCGAGGTCGGCAAGGTGTTCGATACGGAGAAATCCATCATCCACTACGACAACCTCGGCATCGGCCGTCTCATCTATCAGCTTCCCACGACACTCTGTGAAATGTTCCTGAGCGAAGTGTTCAAGAAAAACCCGATCGAGGCACTCGATCAGGAAACGCTCTACACGATCAACAAGTTCTTCGAGAACAACCTGAACGTGTCCGAAACCTCCCGTAAGCTGTTTGTCCACCGCAACACGCTGGTGTACCGTCTTGAAAAGATCAAGAAGCTGACGGGACTTGACTTGCGTGAGTTCGACCACGCCATCATTTTCAAGGTGGCGCTCATGGTCAAAAAATACCTGAACTCTCAGAACGGGGAATACTGATCCCCGGCTCTGACGCGGAGATTGATTTATGGTACTTCTCAAGGATGTCAAAATGAAATACCCCGGCAGCCGCGCGGAGACGCTGCGGGACATTGATCTCACCATTCAGGACGGTGAGTTCGTGTTCCTTGTCGGCCCGTCCGGTTCGGGGAAAACCACGATCATCAAGCTGCTGACCGGCGAGATCCGCGCCACCGGCGGCCAGATCGAGGTCAACGGCTTTGATCTGCGCACGATGAAACGGCGGAACCTGCCCAAGCTGCGCCGCTCGCTCGGCGTCATCTTCCAGGACTACCGGCTCATCAAGGATATGACGGTGTATGAAAACGTCGCGTTTGCGATGCGCGTGATCGGAGCTTCCAACCGCGAGATCAAAAAGCGCGTGCCGTATGTGCTCGACCTCGTCGATCTTTCGGGCCGCGAGGACCGCTACCCGCGGGAGCTCTCCGGCGGCGAGCAGCAGCGCGTGGCGATCGCGCGCGCTCTCGTGAACTCTCCGGACATGATCATTGCCGACGAGCCGACCGGCAACCTCGACCCCGCCAGAAGTCTCGAGATCATGCTGCTCTTCCAGAAGATCAACGAGCTGGGAACGACGGTGCTGATCGTGACGCACGAAAAGGAGCTTGTCAACGCCTTTTCCAAGCGCGTTGTGTCGCTGAGCGACGGCTGCCTCATCAGCGACGGAATGGATGGGTATTACGGCTATGAGTCTTAACAGAATCACATATCTCTTCAAGGAAGGATTGCGCGGCGTATTCTCGCACGGCTTTCGCTCGTTCGCTTCCGTCACGGTCATTGCCGCGTGCCTCATCATCATGGGGAGCTTCGGCCTTGTGGCGGTGAACGTGGATAATCTCATCGGCAATATGGAAGAGGACAGCCAGATCCTCGCCTTTGTGGATGAGTCGCTCTCCGACAGCGACGCGCTTTCTATCGAAGGCGCGATCCGCAGCATCCCCAACGTCCGGGACGTGCAGTTCATCTCCCGTGAAGAAGCCATGGAAAATTACAAAAATACCTATGGCGACAGCACGGTGTTTGAAAATCTGGACGCGAGCGTGTTCCGCAACCGCTATGTGATCCGGCTGAATGATATCACGCTCATGCGTGATACCGCTGCGACGGTTGACGCGGTCAACGGTGTGGCGGATGTCAATGCTCCTGTCTCGATCGCAGAGGGCTTTATCGCGGTGCGAAACGTTGTGAGCGTTATTACGGCGATCCTGATCGTCATTCTGCTCGTGGTTTCCGTTTTCATGATGTCCAACACCATCAAGCTCGCAACGTTCACGCGGCGCGATGAGATCGCTGTTATGAAAATGGTCGGAGCAAGCAACAGCTTCATCCGCACGCCGTTCGTTGTGGAAGGCCTGATCCTCGGCCTGCTCGGCTCGGGTATCGCTTTCCTGCTGCAGTGGGCGGTGTACAACTTCATTGCGCAGAAGATCTCGGTATCCATCGCGGCAAGTCTCATTCAGGTCATGCCGTTCTCTCTGCTGATGACGCCGCTGCTGATCGTGTTTCTTGCCATCGGCATTCTCGTCGGCGCGTTCGGCGGAGCCATGGCGATCCGCAACTATCTGAAGGTTTGATCCTTCCCGGACTTTTGTACTTACTATGAAAAACATCAAGAAATCCCTTCGTTCTGTTTTCTGCGCTCTTCTCGCCGCTGCGGCTCTCGCCGCATCGCTGCCGGCGTATGCCGTTTCCCAGGCGGAGATCGACGATCTCCAGAAAAAGCTTGACGCTCTTGAGCAGCAAGCGCAGGAACAGCAGGACGTCATCAACGATCTCACCAGCCAGAAGGCGCGCTTCATCACCCGCAAGCTCGCGCTCGATAACAAAATCGAGATCAACCGCCAGATGATCGAGCTGATCGGCGAACAGATCGAGATCTACGATGAGATCATCGCCGAAAAACAGGCGGAGCTTGACAAGGCTCTCGAAAAGGAAACGGCGCAGACCGAGCTTCTCCGTTCCCGCATCCGCGCCATGGAGGAGAACAGCACCTATTCCTACGCGAGCTTTATCTTTGATTCCTCCAGCGTGACCGAGCTTCTTTCCCGCATCGGCGATGTCAACGACATCATGCACTACGACAAAACTCTGGAAGAGGAGTACATGGCGGCGCGCGAGGATGTTGAGTCCATCAAGAAGAGCTACGAGGAGGCCCGTCACGAGCAGGAGCTCCTCCAGAAGGAACTGGACACCAAGCAGGCCGAGCTGGATGCGCAGGTCGAAGCGGCATACACCATGATCGCCGATATCGAGACCCTTTCCGACGACGCGCAGGCGGAATACGACGCCATCGCCGAAGAGGAAGCCAAGGCGGAGGAGACGCTGCAGGAAGCCATCCGCAAGCGCGCCGCGGAACAAGCGAAGTACAACCAGAATAATAACAGCAATAATGGCGGCGGCGGAAACTCCGGCGGCAGCGGCGGCAATTCCGGCGGAGGCGGAAGCTCCGGCGGCGAGCGGTCCGCTGAGCCTGTTCGGAGACCAGCTTTCCCTGCCGGTTTGAGATAGGAAGAGCCCCGTTATCTCGCGCCCGCTTTTATTGACTATCTCCAGCGGCGCG
>ERZ779888.3144-NODE-3144-length-12525-cov-2.725581_pt1 | contig 12525 bp, 10 predicted proteins | sample MGYA00511245_ERZ779888 | MGnify/ENA primary metagenome ERZ779888 (study PRJEB29588, sample SAMEA2155255) | human gut metagenome | biome: human gut; feature: human-associated habitat; material: faeces | place: Denmark | collected 2008/2010 ... | reverse complement strand
CAGAGCGGCAGCGGATAGTAGGAGCAGAGGTAAATCGTATAGCAATGCTAACGCGGCAAAGCTGCGCGCAGGCAGCTGCATTCCGGAGGCACAAAGATTGTTCAAGCTCCAAACTGCCAATCTAAACCTTTCTCTTGGGGGATCTAAAGGGGGCCATTCTCTTTTGTGAAAGAGAATGGCCCCCTTGTCCGTGCCCCCTGCGCGGCGCGGGGAACACAGAGCAGCGCATCGCGCTGCAAGAACTGCAATTTTGCATATAATTGCCCACAATACAAACAATAACTCTGCAAGTTTTATTTGGAAGGAGAGCATTTCAATATGGAAAAGCAAAAAGAGATGTGGCGCGCGCTGCCGTTTGTGATGGCGCTGTTGTTGCTTACCCTCGTGCCGATGCAGAGTGCGTCGGCGCTGTTCGGCAAGGGAAAAGAGGAGGCGAAAGCTGTCGACGGCGCGCCGGTGGCAGAGAACATGGAGATCAAGGTCTACCGCGGCGTCGCGTATGAGGGCGAATTCCGCGCGGTGGACAACGAGGGCGACGAGGTGACCTTCGCCATCGCGCAGGAGCCGAAAAAGGGCACGGTCGCGCTGACGGAGGACGGCCTCGGCTTTGTCTATACGCCGCATGGCAAGCTCGGGAGCGACAGCTTCACCTATACGGCGAGCGATGCCTACGGCAACACGTCGCTTCCGGCAACGGTGAGCGTTACGATCGAAAAGGCGAATAGCGGCGTCTGCTACGCCGACATGGGCGGTGATCGCGCGCACACGGCGGCGGTCGATCTTGCCGAGCACGGCGTGTTTGTGGGCGCAAAGATCGGGGACAGCTATTTCTTTGAGCCCGAGCGCACGCTCTCGCGCGGCGAATTTATCGCCATGGCGCTTGCGGCGATGGACGTGAGCGCGGAAGAAGTGCAGATGACCGGCTTTTGCGACGATGCAAGCATTCCCTCCTGGGCAAAGGGCTATGCCGTGAGCGCACTGAACGCAGGAGTGGTGTCCGGCGTCAGTACAGCGGAGGGCGCTGCCTTTCGCGCAGGTGATCTGATCACGCTCAACGAGGCGGCGGTCGTTCTGAACCGGCTGCTCCGCGTGACGGATGTTGACCTCTCGGATTACGACGCGCAGGACGCAGAGAATGCCTGGTGCGCGCAGGCAGTGGCGAATTTACAGTCCGTCAGCATCATCGAGAGCGGGCGCTTTTCTGCCGACGAGATGCGCTCGGGCGTGACGCGCGCACAGGCGGCGGAAATGCTCAGCGCGGCGATGACGCTCAGGAATGACCGCAATGAAAAGGGCGGGCTTCTTTCCGGGCTCTTCGGCTGAGGAAAACAAGGAAAAGCAAACAAAAGAGAACGGTTTTCAGCCGTTCTCTTTTGCTTGTAATTGGGAAAAAGCTGTGGTAAAGTGTACATTAGTATAGTATGGATAAACGGGGGGTGGTGATGCCCCTTTCAGAAATAAGGAGGAAAACGATATGCGTATCGTTGTTTTAGCGGGTGGACTGAGCATGGAGCGAAATGTTTCGCTCTCGAGCGGCAACAAGATCTGCCGTGCGCTGCGTTCTCGCGGCCATCAGGCAATCTTAGTGGATATGTTCCTGGGCTTTGAGGACTATGAGGGCAAGCTTGATGACGTTTTTGATGCGCCGGACGGCTTCTGCGGCGACTATTCCGTCGCTGAGGCGGAGCCGGATCTTGCCGCCGTGCGCGCAAGCCGCAAGGATCAGAGCCGCAGCATGTTCGGCACGGGTGTGCTCGATGTATGCGCCAAGGCGGACATTGTATTTCTTGCCCTGCACGGCACCTGCGGCGAGGACGGCCGCGTGCAGGCGGCGTTTGACCTGCTCGGCATTCCCTATACCGGCGCGGGCTATCTCTCGAGCGCCATCGCAATGGATAAGGATCTTACCAAGCGTCTGGTGTCGGAATATGTCATCACGCCGCAGTGGCGCACAGTGCGCTATACGGCGGATGAGATCGGCAAGCTCGTTTCCGAAACGAAGCTCCCCTGCGTCGTGAAACCTGTGGCCAATGGTTCGTCCGTCGGCGTTTCCATCGCGCACACGGGCGCGGAGCTGAAGGCGGCGCTGGAAGTGTGCCTGCAATTCGGCGCGCAGGTCGTGCTCGAGCAGTACATCTCCGGCCGCGAGATCCAGGTCGGCATCATCGCGGGCAAGGCGCTGCCGTCCATCGAGATCATTCCGAAGACGGGCTTTTATGACTATGCCAACAAATATCAGGCGGGCGCGGCGGAGGAGATCTGCCCCTCTCCCATTCCCGAGGATTGGGAAATGCGCGTGCGCACCGCGACCGAAACGGTCTATCGTCTGATCGGACTGAGCGTTTATTCCCGCGCGGACTTTATCGTCACGCCTGACGGCACGCCCTACTTCCTTGAGATCAACACCCTGCCCGGCATGACGAAGACGAGCCTTCTTCCGCAGGAGGCGGCGGCGGTCGGCATCGGCTACGAGGAACTGTGCGAGAAGATCGTCGAAGAGTCGCTGAAGCAGAGAAGAGGGCTGTAAATGGAGGCTATTACGGTAAAGGAACTGCTCGCGGCGGTGCACGGCGAGCTCTTGCAGGGAGATGAGACAGCGCAAATCCTCGGCGTGAACACCGACAGCCGCACCGTCAAAGCGGGTGAAGTTTTCGTGCCGCTCGTCGGCGAGCGCTTCGACGGACATGATTACATCGAAAAGGCGCTTTCCGCGGGCGCGGAGGGCTGCCTTTGCGCGCGTGTGCCGGAAGCGCTGCTGCCCGGGAAATTCTACATCAAAGTACCCGACACGCTGCTTGCGCTCAAGGACTTGGCCGCGTGGTACCGTGCGCAGTTTTCTATCCCCTTTGTGCAGGTGACGGGCAGCGTCGGCAAGACAACGACGAAGGAAATGATCGCCTCGGTGCTGGGTGTGAAGTTCAACACGCTCAAGACCGCCGCGAACTTCAATAACGAGATCGGCACGCCGCAGACGCTGCTGGGGCTTTCCTCCAAGCATCGATCGGCGGTCATCGAAACGGGCATGGATCGCGCAGGGCAGATCCGCTACCTCGGCGAGATGGTGAAGCCCGATATCGCCGTTATCACGAACGTCGGCGATATGCACATTGAATATCTCGGATCGCGCGAGAACATTCTGAAGGCCAAGTGCGAGATCTTCGAAAACCTCAAAAAAGACGGTCTCGCCGTCTTAAACGGCGACGACGAGCTTTTGAACACAGTCTCTCTGCCGCAGAAAACGCTGCGCTGCGGCCTGTCCGAGCACTGCGATGTCCGCGTCAGCGAGGTCGAAGACCTTGGCATCGACGGCATTCGCTGCGTCGTGACGACGGCAAAGGAGCGTTACGCGCTCTCCATCCCCGTGCCGGGAAAGCACATGGTCTACGCCGCGGCGATGGCCGCGGCCATCGGCGAGTACCTTGGCGAGACCAAAGAGGAGATCGAGCGCGGCGTTGCGGCCTATGAACCGGCAGGCTCGCGCATGCACGTCATCGCGCTTTCCGAAAATCGCCGCCTGCTCGACGACTGCTACAACGCAGGCCCCCAGTCGATGGCAGCGTCGCTGCGCGTATTGGGCGCGAGCGGCGGTAAAAAGGCCGCCGTCATCGGCGATATGGCGGAGCTCGGAGAGCTCACCGAGCGTGCGCATAAGGAAATCGGAGAACTCACCAAAGAGCTCGGCATCGACACTGTCATCGCAATCGGTGCACGGGCAAAATACTTTACAGAAGGGAACCCCTCTGCGCAGTGGTTCGGGAGCGTGGACGAGGCGATGGGCGCCGTCAAGGCGGCGTTCACGGCGGAGACGGCGATGCTCGTCAAGGCCTCGCACTCCATGCACTTTGAGAAGATCGTAGAGGAACTGACCAAAGCATGATCGACATCAGTGTTACGGGACTCATCAAGTCCTTTGACCTCGAAAAGAAAATACTGGACGGCATCACCTTTCAGATCGACACGGGCGAGCGCGTGGGCCTTCTCGGCAAAAACGGCGCGGGCAAGACGACGCTCTTCCGCATCCTGACGGGCGAGCTCGACTACGACGCGGGCAAGGTGAGCATCGCCTCGGGCCGCAGGCTGGGCCTCATCTCGCAGATCCCCGTGTATCCCGAGGGCTACACGGTCGAAGATGTGCTCAAGAGCGCGTTTTCGCGCATGCAGAGGATGGAGAACGAGATGAACGCCCTCTCCCAGCAGATGGCAAGCGGCGACGAGAGCGAGGAAACGCTGCGCCGCTACGGCGAACTCTCGGCCAAGTTCGAGGGTCTCGGCGGCTACGACACCGAGACGCCCATCAACAAGGTCGCGAACGGCCTTTCCATCCCGCCGGAGATGCGCGAGCGCCTGTTCGACACGCTTTCAGGCGGCGAAAAGACGCGCGTGAACCTCGGCCGCCTCATTTTGGAGGATACGGATATTTTACTTCTCGACGAGCCGACGAACCATTTGGACCTGCACGCCATCGAATGGCTGGAGCAGTATCTCTCGACGTTCAAGGGTACGGTTGTCGCCATCTCGCATGACCGCTACTTTTTGGACCGTACCATCACGCGCGTCATCGAGGTGCTCGACGGCAAGGCGGAGTTTTACAGCGGCAACTACAGCTTCTACGCGGTGGAAAAAGAGCGCCGCTACCTGGAAAAAATGCGCCAATACGAAAAGGAGCAGGCCAAGATTGCCCAGCTTGAAAAGAGCGCCGAGCAGCTGCGCATGTTTGCCTTCAAGGGCATGGACAAGACGTACCGCCGTGCGCTGTCGATGGAAAAGCGCATCGAGCGCATGCACACGACGGACAAGCCGACGAAGGAACGGGCGCTCAATGTACAGTTCAAGTCGCAGGAATTCTACGGCGACGAGGTGTTTGCGCTCAGAAAGCTCAAAAAGAGCTTTGGCGACCGCGTACTCTTCCACGATGTTGACTTGCAGGTGCGCGGCGGCGAGCGCATCGCGCTCATCGGCGACAATGGCACGGGCAAGTCAACGCTTATCAAGATGCTCATGGAAGAGGAGTATCCCGACGAGGGCAAGATCAAATTCGGGCCCTCGGTCAGAACGGCGTACCTGCCGCAGATCGTCACGTTCGACGTGCCGGAGCGGAACCTGGTCGACACGATGCTCTACTCCAAGCGCAACATCACGCCGCAGACAGCGCGTGACCGTCTGGCTGCGTTCCACTTTACGGGCGAGGACGTTTTTAAGAGCGTGAGCGTGCTCTCCGGCGGTGAGCTGAGCCGATTGAAGCTCTGCATTCTGATGGACGAGGAAGTGAACCTTCTCATTCTTGACGAGCCGACGAACCACCTCGATATCGCGTCCCGCGAGTGGATCGAGGAGGCGGTGGAGAGCTACGACGGGACGCTTCTCTTCGTCAGCCACGACCGCTATTTCATCAACCGTTTTGCAACGCGCGTGTGGGAACTGGAGAATGGCGTCATCACGGACTATCCGATGGGCTTTGCCCGCTACCGGCAGGTCAAGGCGCTGGAGGCGCAGAACAAGATCGACCGCACGCCAAAGGCTATAAAGGAAAAGACCATTACAGAAAAACCGAAGCCGAATCGCTCCGCGCAGCAGGCGCGGCGCCAACTCACCATCTGCGAAAAGGAAATTTCGGCGCAGGAAGCGGCCATTGCGGAGATCGAGCAGCGGCTTGAAGAGGCCGGAAGCGACTATGAGCGCTACAGCGAAATTTACAAAGAAAAGGAAGCGGCCGAGGAGACGCTCGGCGCGCTGATGGAAAAGTGGGAAACGCTCGCCGAGCAGGCGGGCGAATAAGGAGCGCACCATGAAGAAACAAAAAAGACTGTGGACGGCGGCAGCGGTCTGCGCCGTGCTCGGCGCAACGTGCCGGGCCGTGCCCGGCGTGCGCTTTGCAGGACTCCTGTTCTGGTGTCTGACGGCGCTTTTGATCGTCTTTGCGCTGCTTGCGCAGTATTCCGAGCACGCGTGGGCAAAGTGGGGGCAGCGCGTCCTGCTCGTGCTCGTGTGCTGCGGCTTTGCGGCCTTTGTCTATCTTGAGTCCCTTGTCATTCGCGATGCGCATACCGATGCACGCGCAGAGGACGCACAGTGCGTTATCATTTTGGGCGCGGGCGTGAACGGTACGACGCCGTCGCTGATGCTCTCGTCAAGATTGCGTACGGCGCTCGATTTCATCGCCGACAAGCCGGATATTCCCATCATCTGCTCAGGCGGACAGGGGCCGGGAGAGGATATTTCCGAGGCCGACTGCATGGCGGACTGGCTCATCGCCCACGGCGTGGACGAAAGCCGCATTTACCGCGAGGACAAGTCCACCAGCACGCAGGAGAATTTTGATTTCAGCTACGCGATCATGGCAGAAAACGGTCTTGATACAGCGGGGACGTTTGCCTATGTGACAAATGACTATCATATTTATAGAGCCGGACGAATTGCCGGTGTGCCATGGGCCTGCGGTGTGGCGGCGACGCTGCCGCGCAGCGCGTATTACGATGCTTTGCAGCTCAACTACTATGTGCGGGAGGCCTTTGCCACCGGTTGGCTCCTGCTGAGAGGAAACTGAGTATGAACGATAACATTTTATGCCTTTACTATTCCCGCACGGGAAACACGAAAAAAGCCATGGAGGAAGTCGCTGAGGCACTGGGCTGCGAATGCCTGGAGATCCGCGACAAGATCGACCGCGGCGGCACGATGGGGTATCTTCGCTGCTGCTTCGATGCGATGCACAAGCGCACGAGCGCCGTTTCGCGCCCGAAGTGCGCGCGTCCGCTCTCGGATTATAAGCTCGTTATTCTCGGCACGCCCGTGTGGGCGGGTCGCTGCTCGAGCGTGATCCGCGGTTTTTTGAAGCGCCGCGGCTATGAGATCCAGAACGCAGCGTACCTCATCACGCACAAGAGCGAGCAGGACTATAAGGACGTGTTCCGCCAGATGGATCTCTATTTGCAGACACCGCACGTGGCGGAGGTCTCGCTCTGCCCCGATTCCGCGGGCTACCACTTCTGGCGCGACCAGTTCGTCAAGGCCTGCTCTGACTTCATCGCGGAGGACAAGGCCTGATGTGGGAAAAGCTCAAACAGCTCGCGCGCCGCTATGACGAGATCGGCGAGCTGCTCGAAGTGCCGGAAATTTACGTTGACCCAAAGAAGCTGCGCGCGCTCACGCGTGAGCAGAAGGAACTTGAAGCTGTGGTCGCGGCCTATCGCGCGTACCTGAAGTGTGAGGACGACATCGCCCAGGTGCTCGAGCTGACGGGCGACCCGGAGCTCAGGGACATGGCGCAGGAGGAACTGAACGCTGCCAAGGCGGAAAAAGAGCGGCTCTTTGAAGAGCTGCGCGTGCTACTGCTGCCGCGCGACCCGAACGACGACAAAAATGTCATCGTTGAAATTCGCGGCGGCGTGGGCGGGGAGGAGAGCGCCCTGTTCGCCGCCGACCTCTACCGCATGTATGCGATGTACGCGGAAAAGCGCGGCTATCGCGTGGAGCTTTTGAACTACAACGACACGGAGCTGGGCGGTGTAAAGGAAGCTGACTTTATCGTCAGCGGCGACGGGGCATACTCGAGATTCAAGTTTGAATCCGGCGTCCACCGGGTACAGCGCGTTCCTACTACCGAAAGCTCCGGCCGCATCCACACATCTGCGGCAACGGTTGCCGTACTGCCGGAGGTGGATGATGTAGAAGTAGAAATCAATCCAAACGATGTTCGCGTCGATGTATACCGCTCCTCCGGAAACGGCGGACAGTGCGTCAATACGACGGACTCCGCAGTGCGGCTGACCCATATTCCGACCGGACTGGTGGTCACCTGTCAGGACGAAAAATCACAGATTAAGAACAAGGATAAGGCGTTCAAGGTGCTCAGATCGCGATTATACGATATGAAGCTGCAGGAGCAGAACGATGAAATTTCAGCGGAGCGCCGCAGCCAGGTCGGTTCCGGAGACAGAAGCGAGCGCATCAGAACGTATAACTTCCCGCAGGGACGAATCACCGATCACCGCATTGGCATGACGATTTATAAATTGGACAGCTTCCTGGATGGTGACATCGATGAAATTATCGATGGATTGATTACGAGTGACCAGGCAGAGAAGATGAAGAACTTTTAGGCCTTGCTTCGATCATATGAACGGCGTTGCCGCAAGGCAGCAAGGCCAGCGTGAATTAAGGCCTTGCTTCGATCGTGCCAGCGGCGTTGCCGCAAGGCAGCAAGGCCAAAGATTTACCTCACAAATCTGAAGGGTGTGGAGAATAAATTGGAGACGAGAATTTTAGGAACAACAGAAGCGGATATACGGCTGGCGGCGGAGATGATCCAAAAAGGCGGCTTGGTCGCCTTCCCGACGGAAACGGTCTACGGACTGGGCGCTGACGCGCTGAACGCGGAGGCGGTCGGCAAGGTCTACGCGGCGAAGGGCAGGCCTTCGGATAATCCGATGATCGTGCACATAGCGCAAAAGAGCGATATGAACAAGCTGACCGATGGCATCACACCGGAGGTGGAGAGGCTGATGGAGGCTTTTTGGCCGGGGCCGCTGACGATGGTCGTGCCGGCGAAGGATGTGATTCCGAAGGTGACGACAGGCGGTCTTGCGACGGTTGGCGTGCGGATGCCGGAGGACGCGATTGCCAGAGCGCTGATCAGCGCGGCTGGGGTGCCGATCGCGGCGCCGAGCGCGAATCTGTCCGGCAAACCGAGTCCGACGCGCTACACCCATGTGGCGGAGGACCTCGACGGGCGTATCGACGCGATCATCGCGGGTGATGACTGCAAGGCAGGCATTGAATCTACGGTGGTGGATATGACCGGAGAAGTACCGACGATTCTGCGTCCGGGCGTAATCACGCGGGAAATGCTCCGCGAAGCGCTCAACGGGGAGGTCGCTGTGGATCCTGCGCTTTTTGAAAAGCCGGATATTTTTAACAACGACGGAAACGGACTGCTGCAGACGGGCGAGGATTTCCATCCGAAGGCGCCGGGCATGAAATACAAGCATTACGCGCCGCGGGCGGAGATGATAATCTTCAGCGGAGAACGTGAAAAGGTAAAGCTGGCGATGGCAGAAGAAAAAATGCATCGTGCCGCGCAGGGACAAAAGGTCGAAGTCATTGTCTACGATGACGCGGATCCGCAGACTGCCGCGCATGATTTTTTTGCAAGGCTCAGAGCTTGCGACAAAAAGGGCGTGGACGTGATTTTGGCGGCGGCGCTTAAGGAAGATGGCATAGGGTTCGCGGTGATGAACAGGATGTTTAAGTCCGCGGGATATCATATTAAGGAGGTTCTGTAATGAAAATTGCAGTTGCGTCAGACCACGGAGGCTTCGCGCTGAAGGAACTGGTCAAGAAGCATTTGGAAGAAAGAGGAGCGGAGGTCCTGGATTTGGGGACGCACTCCGAGGAATCGGTGGATTATCCGATTTATGGAAAACGCTGCGCGGAGGCGGTCGCTTCGGGTGAGGCGGATCTGGGCGTAGTTTGCTGCGGGACAGGCATCGGTATTTCTATCGCGGCCAATAAGGTCAAGGGGATTCGCTGCGGCCTTTGCACGTCTGTCGAGATGGCGCATCTGACGAAGCAGCATAATAACGCGAACATGATCGCGCTCGGCGGCAGAACCACATCGCCGGCGCTCGCGCTTGCCATCGTCGATGAATGGCTGGATACCGACTTTGAGGGCGGCAGACACCAGAGACGTGTGGATATGCTTAACGAAATGTAAGCCTTTTCTTGCGTGTTTTCTCAAGAAAGGACTTGCCTGACGGGCAAAAATGAATCAGACAACTATGAATTACCAATGAGATAAAAGGAGAAATATGATGGGAAAAGTACTAGTATTCGATCATCCGTTAATTCAGCACAAGGTCACTCTGATGAGAAAAAAGGAGACCAATAACAAGGAATTCCGAGAGCTAGCCAAGGAGGTCGTCACGCTCATGGGCTATGAGGCGACACGCAATCTGCCGCTGATGGATGTGGAAATCGAGACACCGATCTGCAAGACAACGCAGAAGATGCTCAAGGGTGAGGATATCGCAATCGTACCGATTTTGAGAGCGGGACTTGGCTTTGTAGATGGTATGCTGGCGCTTTACCCGAACGCGAAGGTCGGACATGTGGGCCTTTATCGGGATCCGGAAACGCATATGCCGGTGGAGTATTACTGCAAACTGCCGAAGGATATCGACAAAAGAACGATTTTTGTGGTTGACCCGATGCTGGCAACCGGCGGTTCGGCAATCGACGCGATCAACTCCATCAAAGCGCGCGGCGGCAAGGACATTATCTTCATGTGTCTGATCGCGGCGCCGGAGGGCATCGAGGCCCTGCAGAAGGCGCACCCGGATGTGGATATTTATATCGCGCAGCAGGATGAAAGACTGAACGAGCATGCTTACATCATCCCGGGACTCGGTGACGCGGGTGACAGATTATTTGGAACGAAATAAGGAATTTTTTGATGAAACAAAGAAGAGATCCGGCACTGTTTATCCATCGACCGAGAGATGTTTAGATTGCTCGGTATGCGAAGAACAGAAGAACGCGAGGAAGCGAATCACGGGAGGAAATAGATATGAAATTTGATTTTATACCGGACAGCGTGAGCCATTTTGACAATGCTTACGATGTGCTCAAAGAGAGAGGTTTTATTGAGCAGTCCACGAACGAGGACGAAATCCGCAAGTTGCTACAGAACGAAAAGGTCAAGTTCTACATCGGTTTTGACCCGACGGCAGACTGCCTGCATGTCGGGCATTTCATGCAGGTCATTATCATGATGTATATGCAAAAATACGGGCATACCCCTGTTGTACTGATTGGCGGCGGTACCGGCATGGTCGGCGACCCGTCCGGTCGTACAGACATGCGCAAGGTGATGACGATCGAGACCATTGAAAATAACTGCAACCAGTTCAAAAAACTGTTTGATAAGTTCCTGGATTTCGATGACGAGTGGGAGTATGTTGGCAATGAGGGCGTCTATACTCCGGGTCATCAGAATAAGGAGCCGGATCCCGGCAAGGCTGTCGCGGTCAATAACGCGAGATGGCTGCGGCCGCTCAACTACATCGACTTTTTGAGAGAGATCGGCACGCAGTTCAACATCAACACAATGCTGCGTGCGGAATGCTTCAAGCAGAGAATGGAGCGCGAGGGCGGTCTGACGATGTTCGAGCTGAACTACATGCTGATGCAGAGCTACGACTTTATGGTTATGGCGCGTGACTTCGACGTAAAGATTGAATTCGGCGGCAACGACCAGTGGTCCAACATTATCGGCGGCGTCGATCTGACGCGTAAGATGGCGGGAAAAGAGGTTTACGGCATGACCTTCTCGCTTTTGACGAACTCCGAGGGTCAGAAGATGGGCAAGACCGCAAAGGGCGCGCTGTGGCTCAACGCGGAAAAAACCAGCCCGTATGAATTCTTCCAGTACTGGAGAAATGTCGCGGACGCGGATGTCAACAAATGCCTGCGTATGTTGACCTTCCTGCCGATGGACGAGGTCAATCGTCTGTCTGCGCTGGAGGGCGCGGAAATCAACCACGCCAAGGAGGTATTGGCTTACGAGGTCACCAAGCTGGTGCATGGTGAGGAAGAAGCGCAGAAGGCACTCGACGGTGCGCGCGCGGCCTTTGGCGGCGGCGGAGACATGGCGAACGTGCCGACGACCAAGATGGAAAGAGAGAAATTTGAAGGCGAAGGCATCGGCGTTGTGACGCTGATCAAGGAGCTCGGTCTGGTGCCGAACACCAGTGAGGGCTTCCGCACGATCGAGCAGGGCGGCCTGACGGTCGCGGGAAACAAGGTAACCGACCGCAAGCTGAATATCACCGCCGACATGTTTGATGCGGAAGGCAAGCTGCTGATCCAAAAAGGCAAGAAGAAGTTCCATATGGTGGAATTAGACTGATGAAGGCGATTGTACGCGGATATTTTTCGTAATTTACGGGATTTCTTTGTGGGCGCCGTAAAAATTACCTGATAATTTCAAAAAAGCCTTGCATTTGCAAGGCTTTTGCTATATACTAATATGGCACGATTGTGCAAGCGGGCGCAGGATGGGATAGCCGTCCGGGACCCGAAACTAAACCGTTTTAGTATATCGAAAAAGATTTCAGGCATCTGCCCGAAATCCCAGTAGACAAAGCCGAAACCGTTTGATCGCAGAGCCATGCGAAGCTCTGCCGCAAGGTCAAACTCAGTAGGTAGAAAGGAAAAGAAATGAAGTCATTTATCGCAAAACCTGCAGAAGTGGAACGTAAATGGTACGTCATCGATGCAGAAGGCAAGACTCTCGGCAGACTTGCGTCCGAGGTTGCTTCCATCCTTCGCGGAAAGAAGAAACCGATCTACACACCGCATGTTGACTGCGGCGACTATGTAATCGTTATCAACGCTGAAAAGGTTGAGGTTACAGGCAAGAAGAGAAAAGAAAAGATTTACAAGAGACACACCGGTTATCCGGGCGGTCTTCGTGAGATCACTTTTGAAAAGTTACAGGCTAAAAAGCCTGAGGAGATCATCCGTCAC
>ERZ779888.3143-NODE-3143-length-12534-cov-10.546919_pt1 | contig 12534 bp, 13 predicted proteins | sample MGYA00511245_ERZ779888 | MGnify/ENA primary metagenome ERZ779888 (study PRJEB29588, sample SAMEA2155255) | human gut metagenome | biome: human gut; feature: human-associated habitat; material: faeces | place: Denmark | collected 2008/2010 ... | reverse complement strand
GATGGAGACCTTCCCGGCTTCCATCGCCCGTTTTTTGCCCCATTTACAGAGCGGGCGCGCAGCCGCGCCGCTCCTGATCAAAAATCGACGGGCAACCCCTCGTAGATGCAGCGGAACAGCCGCTCCATTTGGGCAACGTCGATGGGGCGCGGGTTGGAGCCGGTGCAGGCATCGGCCACAGCGCGCTCAGCAATGCCGTGCAGTTTTGTTTCGAACTCGTCCCGGTCGATGCCGAACGCCTGGAGCGTTTCCGGTATGCCAAACTGTCGGTTTAGCGACCGGATCGCGTCGCACAGTGCTTGCGTGAGCGCCTCATCGCTGCTCCCATGCAGCGACAGCGCGCGAGCAATGTCCGCATAGCGGCGCAGCGCCTCCGGTTCTCGGCTGTTGTACGCGATGACGTACGGCAGGTAAATGGCGTTGGCGCAGCCGTGTGGCACGTGCCCCGTCTGAAAGACGGCGCCGGTCTTGTGTGCCATGGAGTGGACGATGCCGAGCAGCGCATTGGAAAACGCCATGCCGGCCAGGCACTGTGCGTAATGCATCTGTTCCCGCGCGTCCTGGTCCCCGGCAAAGGAGCGCGGGAGGTGGCGCACGGTCAGCACAATGGCGTGCAGGGCGAGCGGATCGGTGAACGGCGAATGCAGCGTGGAGACATAGGCCTCGGTCGCGTGGGTCAGCGCATCCATGCCGGTGTGCGCGACGAGCGACGGCGGCATGGTCGCCGCCAGTGCCGGATCGACGATGGCGAGGTCCGGCGTGATGTTAAAGTCGGCGAGCGGATACTTGACGCCCTTTTGATAGTCGGTGATGACGGAAAAGGCGGTCACCTCCGTCGCCGTGCCGCTCGTGGACGGGACGGCGGCAAAGCGTGCCCGCTGCCGGAGCGCGGGGAAGGAAAACGGCGTGAGCAGCTGCTCAAATTCCGTTTCGGGGTATTCGTAAAACACCCACATCGCCTTGGCGGCGTCGATGGCCGAGCCGCCGCCGATGGCGACGATCCAGTCCGGCCTAAACTCGCGCAGGGCCGCGGCGCCCCGCAGGACCGTCTCGACCGACGGGTCCGGCTCTACCTTTTCAAACAGCGACACCGCCATGCCGGCCTCCTCCAGGTACGCAGCGGCCTGGTCGAGGAAGCCGAAGCGGCGCATGGAACCGCCGCCGGTGACCAGCATGGCGCGCGTCCCCTGTAGACGGCGCAGTTCCTCAAGCGTACCCTTTCCATAATAGATGTCCCGCGGAAGCGTAAACCTTGCCATATCAGACTCCTCCTGTTGATCAATCTGCTGCATAGTATGCACGAAAAGAGGCGGTTTCAACGGTCGGAACCGTAAAAACCGCCAAATTACTGGAGCGTTTCCGCTCATTTCAGGCAGGCGTCACTGTTTTTTCAGGTGTTTGGAGAGCAGGGCGAGCGGGATGGCCATGTCCTCGTTTTGAATCAGGATGCCAGAGGGGGCACGCAGGTGCGTGGGCGCAAAATTCCAGATGCCGAGCACGCCGCCGGCCACCATCGCATCGCACACGGCCTGTGCAGAAGGCGCAGGCACGGTGATGATGCCGAGCTTGATATCGTGCTCACGGCACCAGTCCGACAGTTGCGTAATGCCCAAAATGGGTTTGCCGTTGACGTTTGTGCCAATGAGCGCCGGGTCCTGGTCGAACGCGGCGACGACTTCTACGCCATAGGCGGTGAATCCAGGGTACGCAAACAGCGCGCTGCCCAGGTGCCCGGTGCCGGCGAGCACGGCCTTGCAGGTTTCCGCATAGCCGAGGTAGTGCTCCACATCCACGATCAGGTTGTCGAGCATATAGCCGATCTTGGGCCTGCCGCCGATGGAGCTGACTGCGGCCAGATCCTTGCGCACGAGCACGGGGTTCAGGTTCAGCTCCTGTGCAATGGTGTTGCAGGAAACGGTCTGGATGCCTTCTCGCTGCAACCGCTTGAGCAGCTGCAGATAAGCGGGCAGGCGCTGTAGCGTGGGATTGGGAACGGGAATGTATGCCATAAATCCTCCACAATCGATAAAGATTTATCGATAAAATAATAACAAATGACGGAAGAACTGTCAAGCGCTTGGGCTGAATTTTACGAAAAAATAAAACGCCATTACTGGCGTAATAGCCATGCCGTCAATATTGATAATATTGATTATACCACACTACACTTGAAAAGCAAGCCCTTGCAGATCGAATGTTCAGTGACAGATGACAATGGGCGACAGGCATATCTGATAATCCGGAGCAGACCTGCAAAACGCGCTTGACCACCGCGGCAATACCCCCTATGATAGAGACATCAGAAATGCGGGAGAGGGGGCGAAAGCTCATGGAACAACTCAGGCGTGTGACGCACGTGGACAACGTCCGCCTGTCGGACGACGGCAAGGCGGTGGTCATCGTGGATCAGACGCAACTGCCCAACCGGCTGGTCTATCTTACGCTGCGCACGCCGAAAGAGCTGTACGACGCCATTTTGGAGCTGAAAGTACGCGGTGCGCCGGCGATTGGCATCTGTGCCGGATATGCGGCGTACTGTGTGGCGCAGACGATCCGCGCCACATCTCACGAGGCGTTTTTCCGGGAGTTTGCGGCTTTTTGCGCATATCTCGAGGGCGCGCGGCCCACAGCGGTCAACCTGAGCTGGGCGCTGCGCCGGATGCGCGCGGTGGTCGAAACGCACCCGGAGGCCGATCGGGAGGCGCTGTTGCCGCTGTTGCGGCGCGAATGCAGGGCGATACACGAGGAAGACATCGCCATGTGCCGCCGCATCTCGGAATACGGCCTGTCGCTGCTCAAGGACGGGGACGGCGTGCTGACGCATTGCAACGCCGGCCCGCTCGCCACCTCCCGGTATGGCACGGCGCAGGGGCCGTTTTACCTGGCGCTGGAGCGCGGCGTCCACCTGCGCATTTTTGCGGATGAGACGCGCCCGCTGCTGCAGGGCGCGCGGCTGACGAGCTTTGAGCTGAGCCGCGCCGGCGCGGATGTGACGCTCATCTGCGATAACATGGCCAGCATCGTGATGAAAAACGGCTGGGTGAACGCCTGCTTTGTCGGCTGCGACCGCGTGGCGGCCAACGGCGACACCGCAAACAAGATCGGTACCAGCGGTGTGGCAATTCTGGCGCAGTACTATGGCGTGCCGTTTTATGTGCTGGGGCCGACGTCCACAATCGATATGGCTTGCCCCACGGGTGCAGACATCCAGATCGAGCTTCGGCCGGAAGCGGAGATCCGTGAAAAGTTCTATGCCGAGCCCATGGCCTTGCCCGAGGTGCGCTGCTACAACCCGGCCTTTGACGTGACGGATCACGAGTTGATTGCCGGCATCGTGACGGAAAAGGGCATCTGCCGCCCGCCGTACACCGAGAGCCTGAAGCGCCTGTTTGACTGAGGAGGGGGACGCTCATGTTGATGCAGAGAGAACGGGAACAGGTCGCCTGCTATGCGCGGCGCATGATGGAGCGCGGACTGACGCGCGGCACCGGCGGTAACATCAGCATCCGCAGGGGCGACCGCGTGGCGATTACGCCGAGCGGCGTGGAGTATGCCGAAATGTCGGCTGTGGATGTGGTCGTGCTCGCGCTCGACGGGACGGTGGTGCAGGGGGCGCTGCGTCCATCCAGCGAGAGTGGGATGCACCTGGCTTGCTACCGCACGCGGCCGGATGTGTGTGCGGTGGTCCATACGCACTCGACATTTGCCACTGTGCTGGCGTGTTTGCATCGGCCGTTGCCGCCGGTGCACTATCTGATCGGCTATGCTGGCGGGACGGTACCCTGTATTCCGTATGCGCCGTTTGGTACGGAGGAGCTGGCGCAGGCTGCTGCCGCGGCGCTCGTGGAGCGCAACGCCGTGCTGCTGGGCGGCCACGGATTGTTGAGCGTTGGAGGCGATGTGGCCCATGCGTTCAGTGTGGCGGAGGAGACGGAATTTGTGGCGGAGCTGTACTGGCGCACGGCGCTGTTGGGCGGCGGTGCGCTGTTGGACGACGCGCAGATGGCGGACGTGCTGGCACGGTTCGGGACATATGGGCAGCGCCAGTGCGAAGGAGACCGCCGGGCGTAACCTAGGGGCAAGACAGGCCAGATGAACCGCTCTGCGCGGTTCATTTTTTGTTGTATGGTTGCAGGGCATCCGGCAGGACGGTACCAGCACTGTTTCTTGGCAATATTTTAGCGGTTCAAACGGCAAATTTCTGCTACAAAGAAGGAAACAAATCTCTGCCGCCTGTCTGTGGCATCACATGAAAGGAGAATCTTTGGAATGGGAATCGTGCTGGTCTTTGCTGGTATCATTGTCGTCTGTCTGTTGACCTATTTTGTGATGGAGAAAGTTGATCAATAGGCGCGGGCAAAATAAGTTTGCTGTTTGCCCGGGGCGTGTGGGTGATTTCGGGTAAAATGGTCTAAAAAGAGATGCCGTACAGATGGGCGGCATCTCTTTTTGCTGTTGCGTCGGTTGGCCCGTCAAGATATCTTAGGCCGGCTTGGTGATAAACAGTACGCCGAGCGTGTTGGGGCCGCAATGCGCGCTGATGGTGCAGCTGGCTCTGGTGATGAACACTTCGCGGAACGGCTGCAGCGCCAGGACCTGCGTGCGGATGTCCTCCAGTATGGCGGCGTCGATGCCGGAGTGCGTGATGAATACGCGATCCAGCAACAGGTCGCTGCGCCCTTCCAGCTGATCCTGTACGTACTTTTTCAATACGCGGGGCAGCTTGCCGGCGTACTTTTTGCCCACGGTCATACCGCCGCACTCGGAAACCTGGACGGTGATGCAGGGCTTGAGATTGAGCAGATTGGCGCTCAGGTGTGCAAGCGACGAGCAGCGCCCGCCGGCGTGCAGAAACTCCAGCGTGTCGAGCACAAAGCTGGCGCTTACGCCGGATACCAGCGATTCCACTTCCTGCACGATCTGTTCGATGGGCATGCCGGCACGGATGCGCTCGCCCGCTTCACAGACAAGGTGGCCAAACCCCGTGGAGAGGTTGCGCGAGTCGATCACGTGGACGCCTTCAAACTCTTCAGCAGCGAGCTTGGCGTTCTGGCAGGAGCTGGACAGGCCGGAACCGAGGGAGATGTGCAGCACGTCATAGCCCTGCTCCACAAGCGAGCGAAAGTAATCGGCATATTCGCCGGGGTTGATGGCTGCGGTCTTGGGAAGCGCTTTTCGCTGGTACCACGCTTCATACAACATGTCCGGGGAAATATCCAGCCCGTCGGTGTACTGCCTGCCCTCTAAAATGATGTGCAGGGGGTAGAGGGACACCTGGTAGCGTTCCTTCAGTTCGTTGCCGATATCGCAGGGCGTATCGGCGCTCAGGAGAATTTTTCTTTCCATAATACCATCCTTGTCTTATAAAGTATCGATCATGGCACAGGGGATATGGTATCAACTTTTTGTCCGTTCGTCAATTCTGCCTGTTGCATCGGCGCTGCCCTCGGCGTGCAGGTCTCCGCGCGATTCGAGATCCCGAAGTCTTTGCTCATAGTATGAATGCGCGGTCGATCTTGTATTGCCATCTGTAGACCAGATAGCCGATCACGATACAGTCGAGCGGCTCAGGATCCTGCGGGGCGAGCGGCACGCCAAAGTGGAGGGGCTCGAGATGCCCGAATTTTGTGACGCGGAACCAGTCGCTCAGCCCGTCCGCCGACAGGCGAAAGAGCTGGCCCTCTGCCGTGATCATCTGCGGCCCCCGTTCTCCGAGTACGCGCACGGCGCGACATAGGCTTTGTATGCCGCTTCCGTCACGCCGCGGGCACGGATCATTTCGGCGTAGAATTGCCCGCTGCGCTTCACGGTGCGGCGCTGGGCGGCATAGTCCACGTGCACGAGGCAAAGCGCGCGCTTTTGCCTTCCAGCCACTCAAAGTCGTCGCAAAAGCACCGGTGATAGTAGTGCTCCACGGGTAGGCCGCAGTTGCAAAGCGCCTGCAAGTGGTCGAACAGATAGCGGCAGCGGCAGCGGTCGTCGCGGTCGCAAGTGCCGTTTTCCGTGATGTAGATCGGCAGCGGCAGCAGCTGGCACATCTTTTTTGGCGCACTCTGCAATGCCGGGCGGATAAATCTCCCAACACAGGTGGTTGACAGGCGCGTCTTCGCGCACGCCGTCTACCAGGCCGGAGACAGTGGAACGCGTGTAATAGTTGATGGCGTGAAAGTGGCAGTAACGGCAGGGCTTTGCTGCAGACAGGTTCCTGAGCGGGAGGCGGAAGCGTCCTGCCGTCACAGCGAGCGACAGGCTGCCCTGGAAAAACCGTTCCGACAGCGCCGCCACCGCGCGGTGTAGCCGGTGGCGCGGGTTCTTCGGTACGAACACGCGCAGATGGTTGGCAAACGCGACGCGCGTGTCGCCAAACCCCAGCTCGCGGCGCACGCGGTGGATGCACGCGTAGCCGGCGATGTGCGCGGCGCAGAGTACAGACATCACGTACAGCGTGCGGGAAAAAGAGGCCTCGCCGGGCGGCCAGGCGCCGAAAAAATAGCCGTTCGTGGCGTACACGTTGGGTTCGCTGGTCGTGATGTATTCGGAAATGCGGTCGCAGAGCGCGCGAACGGTGTGTTCGACAAAGCGCAGGAAGTGCGGCACGTTTTTAAGGCGCGTAAAGGCGCCCATCCGTTCAAACCACATGGGGTTTGTAAAGTGATGCAGCGTCAGCTGCGGGCGGATGCCGCGCGCCTGGAGGTCGAGCAGCTTCTCGCGGTAGTGTACGAGCGCCGAATCGTCGAATTGGCCGGGCTCCGGCTCGATCCGTGCCCACCCCACGCCAAACCGGTAGTCGCAGATGCCGAGGGACTCCATGAGCGCCGCGTCCTCCAGAAAACGCTGGTAGTGGTCGTTGGCGCGGGCGGGGGAGGAGCCATCGCGAATGTGGCCGCGGTCCGCCCAGTCCATCCACGAGTGGTCGACCCGGCCACCCTCGATCTGGGGGGCGGTGCTTGCTACGCCGAGGGAGAGGCGGTTCAGTTGCAATGTCGGCATAGTGGTTGTTCCCATGACATGTTACAATTTGTTGCGCGGCGTCAGGTCGCCGGCACGTAACGAGGTGGCCAGCCGTAAATGACGGGAATATTTTACCACCTTCCGCGCAAGCCTGTCCATAGGTGTTATGGCTGCCGGGCGCCTGCGGCCGGATTTGACAAAACTCTGCAAATACGGTATAGTATGTGAATATTTGACATATCTGTCATTTGGATGGGAGAAGCCTTTGGAACAGCAACTGCATAAAAAATACGGGCTGATGACGGCAACAGCCATGGTCGTCGGCACTGTCATTGGCTCCGGCGTATTTTTCAAGGCCGAGGCGATCTTGACAAAGACCGGCGGCGACATGGGCACAGGAATCCTGGCCTGGGGGATAGGCGGCCTGATCATGATGATCTGCGCCTGCACGTTTTCCATTATGGCCACCAAGTATTCCTATGTGAACGGCGTGGTGGACTATGCCGAGGTGACGGTCGGCCCGCGCTATGGCTATCTGATCGCCTGGTTCATGACCACCATCTACTATCCGGCCATGACTTCCGTACTCGCCTGGGTCTCCGCAAGATATCTGTGCGTGTTGCTCGGGTTTTCCATCACGGGAGCGGAGTGCCTTTGCCTGAGCTGCCTGTTCCTGGTGTGCAGCTATGCGGTCAACGCGCTTTCACCCAGGATTGCCGGAAAAATCCAGGTTTCCACCACGGTGATCAAGCTGATCCCGTTGTTGCTCATGGCGGTCGTCGGGACGATAGCGGGTCTGCGCAGCGGCGTCATGCTGGAAAATTTCACGACCCAGCTGACGACCGAACAGATCAGCGAGGCTTTTGCCGCCGCTGGGAAGACTTATGTGCCGAGCGGCTCCATCCTGCTGGCTTCCGTGGTTGCGTCGGCGTTTGCGTATGAAGGCTGGATCATCACGACCTGTATCAACGCTGAACTGCGCGACGCGAAGAAAAACCTGCCGCGTGCGCTGGTGATGGGCACGCTGGTTGTGGCGTGTGTGTACATTCTGTACTATATCGGCCTGAACGGCGGCATTGACAAGCTGCATCTGATGGTGAGCGGCGAGGCGGGAGCACAGGAGGCGTTCACCCAGGTGTTCTCTTCGGTGGGCGGCACACTGCTCGGGGTATTCATTGTGATATCGTGCCTGGGCACGCTGAACGGGCTGATGCTTGGCGCCACGCGGGGAATGTATGCGCTGGCCGTGCGCGGCCGCGGTCCGCGGCCCGAGATCTTCCGGCAGGTTGACGCGGCCACAAACATGCCGACCAACTCCGCCATTGCTGGCCTCGTTTTATGCGCGCTGTGGCTGACCTATTTCTTTGGCGCCAACCTCACCGGGCCCTCCTGGTTTGGGCCGGTGACGTTTGACTCGTCCGAACTGCCCATCATTACAATTTATGCCATGTATTTGCCCATCTTTGTGATGTTCATGTGGAGGGAAAAGGAATTGTCCATCGGCAGGCGGTTTATTATGCCGGCGGCAGCCATGATCTGCTCCCTGTTCATGGTGTACGCGGCGGCCATGGCACATGGCGTCAGCGCCGCGTGGTATCTGCTGGTCTATGTGTGCATCATGGCGGTGGGCATCTGTTTCATGCGGGAAAAGAAGACGGCGTGAGCGGAGCGCCGCGCGCCGTGGCGGCTGCCATGTGACGAGGGCAATAGAAAAGCTGAAAACGGGCCCGCGCAAGCCGGCAACACGCCGGATGCGCGGGCCTGGTTTTGTCTGTGCAGGGACGGCCGCCGGTTGGCCTTTGCGCCGGCGTCAGCCCAGACCGAAAAACCGTGCCAACGGTTCCACGGTGTTGTTCAGGTTGGCAATGGCGCGGTTGAGGGTGTCGATGTCCAGCTCTGAAAACTTCTGGATGGCGCCATTCAGGTCGGCCAGTGACCCGTTTAACGTATCCACGTCGATTTCGGCAAAGCTTGCCAGCACCTTCTGCGCGTCCTGCGCAATGCCCACGCTGTAGCGCGCCGTGGCGTTCAAATCGGCCATGGTGTTGGCAAGCTGTTCCGTGTCCAGCGCCTGCAGCACGGTCCGTGCCTCAGAGAGTAGCTGCGTGGCCTGTGGCAGCAGAATGGCACAAAGGAGCAGCACGGTCAGCGCCAGCACCGCGCAGGCTGCCGCACAGGTGCGCAGCAGCCAACGTTGTTTGCGACGTTGTGCATTTTGCAGGAGCAGCTGATCCCGGATTGCTGTGAGCAGCTCGAGCTGGTCGGCAGGCGTCTCTGCTGCGGACTTGATGGGCAATTCCATTTGTCATCTCCTATCTCGCATTACAACATGATACGGGCGTTGTGTCATCAAGCCTTGCGACGCTTGGACGGCAGCGTCGGGGCAGTGGATGCTTCTGCGGGGGGGCGCGGGCGGTTGCGTCATGCCGACAACCTGGTCGACCGGCAGCGAAAAGCAGATGCCTTTGCCGGCCTCCTGCAACCCTGCATGGGTGCAGATCGCGGTCATGATCGCATTCTTTTGCGCCCGCTCGGCGAGGATGAGCACCAGTTCCTTTTCCGGCTGGACGATGATGCCGAAAAACTTTTCCGCCTCGTGGATGCCGGTACCGCGGGCGTTTACGACCGTGCCGCCGGAAGCGCCTGCCGCCTTGGCGGCGTCCATGACAAGATCCGCAAAGCCGCGGTTGATGATCGTCAAAATCAGTTCGTGTTGCATGAAACCCCTTTCTGCCCGGTGCGGGCAAGTGCTGTCGGGAAAAGCGGGCAAGGCCTGCGTGGGCAGGTCAGTCGGGATAGCCGGAGAGCAGTGCGAGCGTGCCGCGTTCCGCCACGCTGGAGAGTGGGATGCTGAAGGCGATACCGCTACCGGGGCGATCCAGGTGGAGCTGGGCGCGCAGATCCTGCAGAAAACCGTCCGCAGCGCTCTGCCGCACGCAAAGCAGCACCACGTCCTTCTCCGTTTCGCCGAGGCCGAGATAGTCCAGCACATCGGAGTCTGCCGTACCGTGGCCGCGCAGCGTCAGGTGCAGCGCAATGCGCTGTTGCAGGCAGAGCGCAGTGATGCGCTCCGCATCGCCGCGGTTCACAATGCAGACGATCAGCTTGATCGGCTCAATGGCGGTTTCTTCCATATCAGGGTACCTCCACCGGGAATTCAAAGATCTCGATCTGCGCTGCTTCAGGTGCCGGCGCCTGCGTAGCGCGGCGCAGCTTGCCGGCATACAGCACGCCGAGCAGCTGTATGGTGATGAGCGGCGTCATGGCCACCATGGCCACAATGCCGAAGGCGTCGGTCAAAATCTCGCCGCCCAGCGCGTCGCAGGCGCCCATGGCAAAGGGCAGCATGAACGTGGCGGTCATCGGCCCGGAGGCCACGCCGCCGGAGTCAAATGCGACGGCCGTGAAGATGCGCGGCACGAAGAAGGACAGCAAAATGGCCGTGGCGTATCCGCCGAGCAGAAAATACCAGATCGAGAGCCCCGTCACGACGCGCAGCATGGCGATGCCCATGGAAACGGCGACTCCCACGGCCAGGCTCAGCAACATGGCACGCTGCGAAATGGCGCCGACCGTCAGCTCTTCTACCTGTTTGTTCAGTACGTGCACGGCCGGCTCCGCCATAACGACGAAGAAGCCGATCAGCATGGCGATCGGGATGATCCACCCGACGGTCGTCTCGCCGAGCGTGTGCCCGAGCGCGTACCCGGCCGGCAGGAAGCCGACGTTCACGCCGGTGAGAAACAGCACCAGCCCGACGTACGTGTACAACAGGCCGACGCCCATTTTGAGCAGGCTGCGCCGCGAGAGGCGCAGGAACAGCACCTGGAAAATGAGGAAAAAGAGGACGATGGGCAGCAGCGCCAGCGCCACGTCCCGGCAGTATTCCGGGAAGCCGTGGCCGAAGAGACGCAGTATGTCGGAAAGGGTTTGCGGGTTTTGCACCTGCACGGGCGTGTATGCGCCCTGCCCGGCCGGATACAGCATGCCGAGCACCAGCATGGAGAGGATGGGACCGATGCTACAGAGCGCGACCAGGCCAAAGCTGTCGTCCTGAGCGCTGTTGCCACCGCGCACGGCGGCGACGCCAATGCCCAGCGCCATGATGAACGGTACCGTGATGGGTCCGGTGGTCACGCCGCCGGAATCGAATGCGGCTGCCAGAAAACCCTCCGGCACAAATGCGGCGAGCGCAAACACCGCCAGATACAGCGCGATCAGCACGTGCCGCAGTTGCCTGCGAAAGATAATGCGCAGCAACGCGAGCACGAGGAAAACGCCCACGCCGGCTGCCACGGTCAGGATGAGCACGGTATCCGGTACGGACGGCATCTGCGCGGCCAGCACCGTGAGATCCGGCTCGGCGATCGTGACGAGCACGCCGATGAGAAAACAGACCGGGATGAGTACGGACAGTTTTTTGGATTTGGTCAGGTGGGAGCCGATGCGCTCACCCATAGGCATCATGGACAGGTCGGCGCCGAGCGTAAATAGCCCCATGCCGGCAATGAGCAGCACCGCGCCAAGCAGAAAAAGCCAAAAGGTGCCGGCGGGCAGCGGGGAGAGCAGCAGATGGATCAGCACGACGATCCCCGTCACCGGCAGCACGGAGGAGAGCGATTCTTTAATTTTTGCAAGCAGCTGTCGGTTCATGCCCTAACGTATCGCTTTCCGGTTCCGGATATGCCTTCGCCAGGCGGTTCCAGGCCCTGTACTCATATTACCATGCCGCCGGCGCTTTTGGCAAGCCCAATGGCGGCGCGAGCGCAAACCGGACGGACGACCATGTGACAAGACAAGATGGGCCGGCAAACGCGCAAGGCGCCTGCCGGCCCGAGTGTCGTGCGGCGGAGCTGCCGGCGGCGGTCAGCCCACGGCGTTGAGCTGCTCCATGAACTCCTCGCCGGTGATCGTCTCTTTTTCCAGCAAGTAACGCGCAAGCCGGTGCAGCGCGTCCAGGTTGGACGCGAGAATACCCGTCGCCTTTTCGTGCGCGCTCCTGACGATTTCCACGACTTCATGGTCGATGCGCGAGGCCGTCTCCGCAGAACAGGCGAGCGAAGCGTCGCCACCCAGGTATTCGTTCGTCACTGTCTCGAGCGCGACCATGCCGAACTGGTCGCTCATGCCGTAACGCGTGACCATGGCGCGCGCAAGGCGCGTGGCCTGCTCGATGTCGTTCGATGCGCCCGTGGTGACAGAGTGGAACACGAGCTCCTCCGCCGCACGCCCGCCGGTCAGCGTGGCAATGCGGTTCAGTGCTTCCTGCTTGGAGAGCAGTACGCGGTCGTCGTCGTCCACCTGCATCGTGTAGCCGAGCGCGCCGGACGTGCGCGGGATGATCGTGATCTTGTGCACCGGCGCGGATTCCGTCTGCCGCGCGGCGACGAGCGCATGCCCGATCTCGTGGTAGGCGACGATCTCCTTGTCGCGTTCCGAAATGGCGGCGCCCTTGCGCTGGTAGCCGGCGATGACCACTTCGACGCTTTCCTCAAGGTCGGCCTGCGTTACCGTGTCTCGCCCGCAGCGGACGGCGCGCAGGGCGGCCTCGTTGACGATGTTGGCCAGCTCCGCGCCGGAAGC
>ERZ779888.3137-NODE-3137-length-12553-cov-3.181629_pt1 | contig 12553 bp, 8 predicted proteins | sample MGYA00511245_ERZ779888 | MGnify/ENA primary metagenome ERZ779888 (study PRJEB29588, sample SAMEA2155255) | human gut metagenome | biome: human gut; feature: human-associated habitat; material: faeces | place: Denmark | collected 2008/2010 ... | reverse complement strand
CGCCGCCGTTGCCTCGGCCGTGGCACACGCTACCGGACATCAGGTTCGCTCGCTGCCGATCACGCCCGAGAAGGCCCTGCTGGGGGAGTAGGCGAGGAACCGTCGTCCTCTGGCAAGCCCGGGGAAACTGCAGCCCACTTTTCGACCGAATTGTGGGCTGCAGTTTCCGGTTGAGGCCTTTGGCGGATAGTACATCCCGGAATAGGGGCTCAAAACGGGTTGCAGTTTCCGGTTGATGGCTATAGCGGAAGCCGCATCCCATTCCGAGGCCCCAAACCGGGACGCGCTTTCCGGCGCATGGCCGGCACCGCCAGACTGCCGGGTCCCATCGAAGTTGCGGTGGAATAGTTCCTGTTTTGGAGGACTGGAGCCCCAAACAGGAACTATTTCACCGCAACTCATAGAGGGGAGGGTGGCAGCCGCCTCTGTTGGCTTGCACTCGTGGTGAGGTCGTGAGCCTGCAAAAGGTGTGCGTGCGCTTGTCGTTCGTATCTGCTATCATTCCTAGTCTGTGCGCTCATGCGGGCGTGGCGGAATTGGTAGACGCGCCAGATTTAGGTTCTGGTGGGATTCCCGTGAAGGTTCGAGTCCTTTCGCCCGCACCAACGCACCTGCGTCGGCTCCTGCCGTCGCGACTCTTTGTTGCATAAAGGTACCAGCACCTCAGATAAGCTGGGCAGTATGAGGAGGAACGTGTTGAACATCACCGCTTCTGACGTCAAGGACGCCAAGCTCACCGCTACGGTCACCATCCCGGCCGCCGACGTCGACGCCGCGATTAAGAAGGCCTACAAGGACACCGCCAAGAAGTACCGCTTCCCGGGCTTCCGTGCCGGCAAGGCCCCCCGTCCGGTCATCGACTCCGCTCTTGGCGCCGAGGCTACCCTCGCTCAGGCCACCAACGACCTGATCGCCGCCAACGAGCCCGCCGTCCTCAACGAGCTGGACATCGTCCCCACCAAGAACGGTGACTACAAGGAGCTCGACCTCGCCAAGGATCACGAGGACTACACCTACACCGTCGAGTTCTCCCTGCGTCCTGCTGCTGAGCTCTCCTCCTTCGACGCTGTCGAGATCGAGATGCCTCCTGCGGAGGTCACCGAGTCCGAGATCAACAACCAGGTCGAGATGCTCCTCAACTACCGTGCCACCTTCGAGGACGTCGAGGGTCGCGCTGTCGAGGCCGAGGACTACGTCACCGTCGACCTCAAGGCCGTCGAGAACGCTGACAACTTTGCCGCCGAGGGCCGCATGCTCATCGCCGGTAGCGACAGCAACCCCAAGGAGTTCAACGAGGCCCTGATCGGCGCTAACGTCGACGACGTCAAGACCGTCACCTGGACCGATGAGGTCGAGGAGGGCGAGGAGGCCGAGACCCACACCGTCGAGGTCACCGTCAAGGGCATCAAGGTCCGCAACACCCCCGAGCTCACCGACGAGCTCGTCAAGTCCGACTTTGGCTTCGACAGCATCGACGCTATGCGCGACGCCATCAAGATCGAGATCGAGCAGGACAAGGCTTCCCGCCTGCCGGCCGAGAAGGAGAACCGTTGCGTCTCCGCTCTCGCCGAGCGTCTGCAGCTCGACGAGATGGACGCCGACTACGAGCAGTCCGTCTTTGAGGAGCTTGGCCAGAACTTCCTGTCCAATCTCGCTGCCCGCGGCATGACGCTCGACACCTGGCTGCCCGCTTCCGGTCTGACCATGGAGCAGTTCATCGGCGACCTGCACAAGCAGGCCAACGACGTTGCCCGTGAGTCCCTGGCTCTGGACGCCCTCGCCCGCGAGCTCAAGATCGAGGTCACCGAGGACGACATCAACGCCGAGTTCGAGAAGGCCGGCGTCAAGGACGTCGAGGCTTCCAAGGCTGAGTTCATCGCTGATGGCCGCATGCCTGCCGTCCGCGAGTCCATCCGTCGTTCCAAGGCCGTCGACCACCTGGTCGAGAACGCCAAGGTGACCGAGGTCGACGAGACCGCCAAGGACGCCGAGTAATTCTCGCCACCTTGCCCGCGAGCGCATGCGTGCGCCCGTGATGGGGTAAAGTTATACACCGGTTATCCGGTTGCTTCGTACGGTGCCAGCCAATGCATAGCATGCGGGCACCGTACGTTTATCTAGAACCAATTTGGTCCGCAAGAGAGAAATGGAGATGCGTATGATCGCCAAGTTCGATTCCGCCCTCGTGCCATACGTTATCGAGCAGACGCCGCGCGGCGAGCGCAGCTACGATATCTATTCGCGCCTGCTCAACGACCGCATCATCTTCTTGGGCGAGGAGATCAACTCCGTCAGCGCCAACCTGGTCGTTGCCCAGCTGCTGCATCTTGAGAGCCAGGATGCCGAGAAGGATATCTCGCTCTACATCAATTCGCCCGGCGGCGAGGTCTACTCCGGCCTGGCGATTCTTGACACTATGAACTTTATCAAGCCGCAGGTCTCGACCATCTGCGTCGGTATGGCCGCGTCTATGGCCGCCGTGCTGCTTTCGGCTGGCGCCAAGGGCAAGCGCTTCTGCCTGCCGCACTCCAAGGTCATGATTCACCAGCCCAGCGGCGGTGCCCAGGGCCAGCAGACCGAGATCGAGATCGTGGCCGAGGAGATCAAGAAGACCCGCCGCGAGCTCAACCAGATCCTGTCCGACGCGTCGGGCCAGCCCATCGAGAAGGTCCAGGCCGATACCGAGCGCGATAACTACCTGACCGCTGCCGAGGCCCTCGACTACGGCCTGATCGACCGTATCGTCACCTCGCGCGATCTCGCCGCGAAGGACGCCTAGGATGGCAGGTAACATGCAGGACAACTTTGACGAGAACGGCAACCCCATCCGCTGCTCCTTCTGCGGAAAAGAGCAGGGCCAGGTTCGCCGCCTTGTTAAGGGCCCGACCAACATCTTTATCTGCGACGAGTGCGTCGCCGCCTGCTCCGAGATCCTTGAGGAGTCGCTGGCTTCGGACTTTATGGACGCTGCCCGCAACGGCAATCTCCCGGGTTTCCTCAACGACCACGGCCAGGCTGCCTCTCAGCCCGCCGTTGACCCCGAGACGGAGGGTTTTGAGCTTGAGGACGACCGCCAGGTCATCACGCACGTTCCGACGCCGCACGAGATCTATGACGAGCTTTCGGCCTATGTTATGGGCCAGGAGGACGCCAAGCGCGCCATGTCGGTGGCCGTGTACAACCACTACCGTCGCGTGATCGAGGGCGGTGCCGCGGTGTCCGCCTTTGACGAGGCATCGGGTATGGGCGGTCAGTTTGACGACGATATGGACGAGGTGGAGCTCGCCAAGTCCAATATCCTGCTGCTCGGCCCCACCGGTACCGGTAAGACGCTGCTGGCCCAGACGCTCGCACGCATCCTCGAGGTGCCGTTTGCCATCGCCGACGCCACCGCGCTCACCGAGGCCGGTTACGTTGGCGAGGACGTTGAGAACATCCTGCTCAAGCTCATCAACGCCGCCGATGGCGATATCGAGCGCGCGCAGGTGGGCATTATCTACGTGGACGAGATCGACAAGATCGCCCGCAAGGCCGAGAACCTCTCCATCACCCGTGATGTCTCGGGCGAGGGCGTTCAGCAGGCACTGCTTAAGATTCTTGAGGGCACGGTTGCCAGCGTTCCGCCCACCGGCGGCCGCAAGCATCCCCAGCAGGAGCTGCTGCAGATCGACACGACCAACATCCTTTTCATCTGCGGCGGTGCCTTTGTGGGTCTGGATAAGATCATCGCCGATCGCGTGGGCAACAAGGGCGTGGGCTTTAACTCCGAGATCGCTGGCCCCACCTCGGTCGACGAGAACGACCTGCTGCGTCAGGTGCTCCCGCAGGACCTCAACGCCTTTGGCATGATCCCCGAGTTCGTGGGTCGTACGCCCGTCGTCACCCAGACGCAGGCGCTCGACGAGGACGACCTGGTGTCAATCCTGACCGAGCCCAAGAACGCCGTGGTGCGCCAGTACCGCAAGATGTTCCAGCTCGAGGACGTCGATCTTGAGTTTGAGGACGCCGCCCTGCACGAGATTGCCCGCATGGCGCTTGCCCGCAAGACCGGCGCCCGCGGCCTGCGCGCCATCTGCGAGGACGTGCTGCAGCAGACGATGTTCGACCTCCCCAGCGAGGAAGGCGTTTCCAAGGTCATCGTGACCGAAGCCTCCGTAAAGGGCGAAGAGCAGCCCCAGCGCATCTACGGGTAAACCAGCCAAAAACGTGCTTGCAAATAGCCTCCGACCACCCGCGGTCGGAGGCTATTTTATATATACGCAATAACCCCAACTACCTGTGTTATTCTGTGTGTTTGTTTAAGCCTCAGCGAAGTCATATCAGACTGAAGTAATCGATACCTAAGGGGAGGAATGTAGGCCCGCTTTTCGTAGATTCCGCACGAACCGAAGATCACTTAATGTGGTCTTCGTGCGAGCCAGGACTTGACCGAGCGAAAATCGGGCCAACATTCCTTCCCGGCGGGACAGGGAGAGATATATGGAAGAAATGCCCAAGAACTACGATCCGTCGACCAACGAGCCGGCGATTCTGCAGAAGTGGCTCGACGGCGGCTACTACAAGCGCCGCGAGGGCGTGGGCGACTGCACCGTCACCATTCCGCCTCCCAATGTGACCGGCAAGCTCCACATGGGCCACGCTACCGACGACTCCATCCAGGACGCCATTATCCGTATGGCCCGCATGCGCGGCAAGTCCACGCGCTGGGTGCTCGGCACCGACCACGCCGGTATCGCCACGCAGACCAAGGTCGATAAGAAGCTCAAGAGTGAGGGCATTAGCCGCCTGGAGATTGGTCGCGATAAGTTTGTCGACGCCTGCTGGGACTGGACTCACGAGTACGGCGGCATCATCGTCGAGCAGATCAAGCGCATGGGCTGCTCCGTCGACTTCGACAACGAGCGCTTTACCATGGACGAGGACTACGCGCAGGCCGTGCGCAAGGTCTTCTGCGACTGGTACCACGACGGCCTGATCTATCGCGGCAAGCGCATCGTTAACTGGTGCCCCAACTGCACCACCGCCATCTCGGACGACGAGGCCGAGTACAAGGACGAGAAGGGCCACCTGTGGCACCTGCGCTACCCGCTGACCGAACCGGTCAACGGCCAGGATTACATCGTCGTCGCCACCACGCGCCCCGAGACCATGCTCGGCGACACGGGCGTCGCTGTCTCCCCGAAGGACCCCGAGAAGGCCGCCTTTGTGGGTAAGACCGTCAAGCTCCCCATCGTTGACCGCGAGATCCCCATCTTTGAGGATTGGCACGTCGACGCCAACTTTGGCTCCGGCTTCGTTAAGGTTACTCCGGCCCACGACCCCAACGATTACGCCATGGGTCAGGCTCACGACCTGCCGCAGATCAATATCTTCGACGAGCACGCGGTGGTCGTCGAGGGCTACGGCGAGTTCACCGGCATGAACCGCGACGAGTGCCGCGAAGCGGTCATCAAGTGGTTTGAGGAGCACGACCTGCTCGATCACGTCGAGGACCTCGACCACTCCGTCATGCATTGCTACCGTTGCGACTCCGCTCTGGAGCCGTGGCTGTCCGAGCAGTGGTTTGTGGCCGTCGACAAGCTCAAGGGGCCGGCGCTCGACGCCGTCAACTCCGGCAAGGTCACCTTCCACCCCGCGCGCTGGACGCAGACCTACACCACCTGGATGGAGAACCTCAAGGATTGGTGCATCAGCCGCCAGCTGTGGTGGGGCCACCGCATCCCCGTGTTCTACTGCGAGGACTGCGGCTGGGAGGACGCCCTTACCGAGGACACCGACGTGTGCCCCAAGTGCGGCGGCCATCACGTGCACCAGGACGAGAACGTGCTGGACACCTGGTTCAGCTCGCAGCTGTGGACTTTCGCCACGCAGGGTTGGCCGCAAAAGCCCGAGCTGCTCGAGGGCCATCACCCCACGACGGCGTTGGTCACCGCGCGCGACATCATCGCGCTGTGGGTCGCCCGTATGGTCATGAGCTCGCTGTACTTCTTGGACGAGGTGCCGTTTAAGGACGTCGTCATCTACCCGACGATCCTGGCCAAGGACGGCAGCCGCATGTCCAAGTCCAAGGGCAACGGCGTTGACCCCATGGACCTCATCGGAATGTACGGCGCCGACGCCATGCGCTTCAACCTGCTGACGCTGTGCACCAACAACCAGGATGTTAAGTTCGACGCGAACATCGACAAGAAGACCAAGAAGCTCATTGACAGCCCGCGTACCGACCAGGCCAAGAGCTTTGTGACCAAGATCTGGAACGCCAGCCGCTTCCTGCTCATGAACATGGAGGGCTACACGCCCGGTGAGCCCGTCGTTGAGACGCCGGCCGACGCCTGGATGTTCAGCCGCCTGGCCAAGGCCGTGAAGATGGTCACCGAGGGCATCGAGAACTACACCTTTGGCGACATGGCCCGCGGCGTGCAGCAGTTCTTCTGGAACGAGGTCTGCGACTGGTACGTCGAGGTCACCAAGGCCCGCCTGAAGGGCGAGAGCCGTCTGCAGGCTCAGCGCAACCTGATCTTTGTGCTCGACACCTCCATTCGCCTGATGCACCCGCTTATGCCGTTTGTCACCGAGGAGATCTGGGACAACATGCCGGCAAGCGTGCTCGACCTGGACGCCGAGGGCAACGTGGACCGCGCCGAGGCGCTCATGATCGCCAAGTGGCCTGAGCCCGCCGACTACGTCAAGTACGTCGACGAGGACGCCGAGCGCGCGTTTGAGCTGTGCCGCACCGTCGTGTCTGCCGCCCGCGCCACCCGTTCGCGCTATCGCTTGAGCCCCAAGGCCGAGCTCGACGTGGTCGTGCGCGCCGGTGCCGAGGACATCGAGAAGCTCGAGAGCCTGCGTTCTACCATCGAGCCGCTGGCGAATACCGCCTCGCTGGTTATGGGCACCGACGTTGAGAAGCCGGCCGCGAGCATTGCTGTGGTCGACAGCGGCGTCGAGGTCTTTGTGGTACTCGAGGGCAAGGTTGACCTTTCGGCCGAGAAGGCACGCCTGGAGAAGGAGATCGCCGCGGCCCAGAAGGAGCTCGCCGGCTGCGAGAAGACGCTCGCCAACGAGGGCTTTGTGGCCAAGGCCGCTCCTGCGGTGGTCCAGAAGAAGAGGGACCGTGCAGCTGAGCTCAAGGAGATCCTGGCGGCGCTGACTGCTCAGGTTGCTGACTTCTCGTAGGCGTAACTGGGGGACGCGGTTTGGGGCATTGCTCGCTACTGCGGACTGTCCTGCTCGCACGAAGGCCACATTAAGTGGCCTTCGGCTCGTGCGGAACTTGTATCGAGCAAAGCCCCAAACCGCTCCCAGGTCGTTTACGTGGTTGCTTGCATCTGCCTGTTAGGGCCACTGGGTTGTGGCCTTGATTCTGCTGCAAGCGGTGTTTGGCTGATATTTTGAATGGGAGGGGCTCGTTGTTGATTCGGGCCTCTTTTTATGTTGAGGGGACTTTGGGTTATGGCTAAGCGTTCTGGGTCGTATGTCGTTCCTTTCTCGTTTGAGTTGCTTTCGTTTGGTGAGGCTGTTGGGCTGGCTGCCGATACGGGGCGGATTTCTGGGGATGCTGGTCCTCTGCTTGAGACGGTTGTCGATATGCTCGATGAGCTGGGGCGTCCGGACGAGTATTTTGATTGCATTCAGGTTGCCGGCACCAATGGCAAGACTTCGACTACGCGTTTTTCGGCTGCCATTCTTCGTGGTGAGGGGCTCAAGACCGCGCTGTATACGTCGCCGCAGCTTGTTCGTTACCCCGAGCGCATGGAGGTCGATGGACGCGTCGTGAGCGACGAGGCCTTTGCCCGTGGCGTTTCTGCCGCCGTCGAGGCGGGGCATCGCGTGAATGCTCGTCGTGTGGCGACGGGGGAGCGCGCCTATACCATCACGCCGTTTGACCTGCTGACGGCTGCCGCACTGGTGGTGTTTGCCGAGGCTGCAGTGGACGTTGCTGTGCTCGAGGTTGGCATGGGCGGCCGTTGGGACGCTACGAGTGCGACTGATCCCGTCGCCGTTGCCATCACCGGCATCGGGCTCGACCACACGCGTATTTTGGGCGACACGCTTGAGGCCATTGCGGGTGAGAAGGCCGCGGTCATCAAGTCCGGGCGCCTGGTTGTGCTGGGTGAGGGTACGCACGAGTCGAGCGTTCAGCGCGTAATGGATGCTCGCTGCCGTGCGTGCGGCATCGTGCCGCTCGTGGTGAACCATGCCACGACCAAGGTGCCGGAGCACGTGGGCGATACGGTTGAGTTTAGCTGCACCACGCCGCGTGCGATCTATACGTCGAGCATGGTCAAGCCGGCGTATCAGCCGCAGAATGCTGCGTGCGCGATTATGCTGTGCGAGGGCTATCTGGGCCGCGAGCTCGACCACGAGGCACTGGATGCTTCGCTTATGGGCTGCCCCACACCGGGCCGATTTGATGTGCTGGGAACTGATCCGCTCAAGTTGATTGATGCCTGCCATAACCCTCAGAGCTGCGAGAACTTTGTGAGCGCGCTGGACGAGATCGATCCCTGCGTAGAGAATCGCCCCACGCTGCTGTGCGCCGCGCTGGCCGATAAGGACGTGGCGGGTATCGTTGACGTTTTGGTTCCGGCGTTCCCCCGCGTGGTCGTGACCCAGACCGATTCCGATCGCGCCCTGCCGGCAGAGGAGCTCGCCGCCCTCGTTGATGCTGATAAGCTTGCGGGCGTATACCCCAGCGTTTCCGAGGCCCTCGCGGCCCTCGATGCCGCCGGCGAGCCTTTCGTAGCCGCCGGCACCATTACCCTAGCCGGCGAAGTAGCCGGTCTGCTCCGCTAACCCATCCCCTCATCAGTTGCGGTGAAATAGGGACTGTTTTACAAGCCAGGAGCCCCAAACAGTCCGTATATCACCGCAACTCAAAAGCAGTCAATTTGGGACGGGGCTTTTTGCTACCCTGTGCCCTGAGTTGACTCGCTTGCCACGAAATGGGCCTATCTACTACGTTTGACCGGTTACCCCCGACCATACGGAACATCGCGAAATTAAAACCGCAGGTAGACGGCTTGCGTATTTTGCGAAAACTCGGTTATGGTCGACCCATGCGGGTTAAACGTAGTAGATGGGCCGTTTTCGTGGCGCGGCGTAATCGCAATGTGACAAAGGGGCTGTCCCTTTGTCACATTGGCTAGTCTAGGCGGACCGGATCGTGGGGGTAGGCGTTGAGAATCTCGACGCCGGACTCGGTAACTAGGGCCAAGTCCTCGATGCGGACTCCGGTGCGGCCGGGGAGGTAGATGCCCGGTTCGATGGAGAACGTCATGCCCGGTTCAACGACCTGCTCGTTGACGAGCGAGACGTCGCCTGGCTCGTGGTCCTGCAGGCCGATCGAGTGGCCCAGGCGATGCGTGAAGTACTTGCCGTAGCCAGCGTCCTCAATCACGTCGCGCGCGGCACGGTCTAGGTCGCACATGCGTGCGCCTGGCGCGATGAGCGCCTCGGCGGCCTCGTTGGCACGGCGCACGATGTCGTAGATGCGTGCGGTCTCCTCGTCCGGCTCGCCCCAAAAGAACGTGCGCGTCATGTCCGAGCAGTAGTTGCGATGGCGTCCGCCAATGTCGAACAGCACCACGTCGCCGCGCTTGAGTACGGTGTCGTCGGGCTCGTGGTGCGGGTCGCCGGCGTTGGCGCCAAAGCTCACGATCGGCGGAAAGCTAAAGCCCTCGCAGCCGTGCTTGCGGTACAGACTGAGCATCTGATCGGCAATTTCGCGCTCCGTCACGCCTTCATGGACGAGCTTGATGGTATCGGCCATCACGGCGTCGTTGGCGGCAGAGGACGCTCGCATAAGCTCCTGCTCGGTAGCGTCTTTGTAGGTGCGTGCGGCAGTGACGGCAAAGTCGCCTAGGAAGAACTCGCTCGCGGCGTGACGCTCCATGAGGGGCATCAAAAAGCCGGAACGCATGACGGTGTCGATGCCGAGCGGTTTGGTCGGATCGACCTCGCGAACGATGGCGTCGGCCACGTCGTCAGTATCGGTGTGGTACGCGACGCGGGCATTGTCATACTCTGGCAGCTGGTGCAGGGCGTTGACGAGGATCAACGGCTCGGTGCCGCGTGCGAGCAGCACGCCACAAAAACGCTCGAACATATCGGCATAAAAACCGGTCAGGTAATAGATCGACCACGGGTCGTTTACGAGCAGCTGTGCGCCGGGGTGCTGAGCCTCGAGCGCATCGAGCACGCGCGCCACACGCTGGTCATCGACATGTGCCATACATCGTCCTTTCGCTAGGGTGCCACCATGGTATCCCAAGCCCGGCAGATAGGGACGTTCCTTTTATGCCGGCACCTTGGGACACTCCTTTGCATCCCATGCGGCCCTCATAAGTTGCGGTGAAATACGGACTGTTTAGCGGCCTGAAGCCATTAAACAGTCCGTATTTCACCGCAACTGAGGAGGGCAGGGTGGATGGCGGGGTAGCTAAAAGAGCCCCGTCCCCAATTAGCTACTTAGACTCGGTCGATGTCCATGCTGGCGATTAGGTTGATGTTGGTGTTTAGGAGGTTCTCTAGGACTACGTCGCCCATGCGGATGGGGGCGTTGACGACTAGGTCGCGGATGAGGTCCATGGTCTGGGCGTGGAGCGTCAGCGGGATGGCTTCGGCCGTGCGCACGGGGAGCAGGGCTTCGTCGCCTCCGGAGACGGCCACGGTGGTGGTGAGCACGCGCATGGGGCAGGTGAGTTCCTGATGTGCGAACTTATCGCCGCGCGGGCAGTTGTTGCCGGTTACGGAGCGCACTTCCACCACGGCGCCATTGGCGTCGCGCTCCACCTCTACGGTCAGGAGGCACTCGGATGGGCAGGTGGTGCAGTTGAACTGCAGCGTATCGATTGCGTTATTGCTCATAGTTTATGCCTCCTCGACGGGATCGACGGATAGGACAATCTCGCTGGCACCTAGGTCGAGCGCTTGTTGGATGACCTTTGCCGGCAGTGGGAAGCTTTCCATAATGCTCGGCTTAAACGCGCGGACCTTGCCCGCAAACAGTTCCTCGTCGCCTGCCAGAATGCGCACGCGGGCGGCGTCGACCGGTCGGCGGACGCGGAAGTTGAGTTTGGTGAGTGCCACAGCCGTAATGCGTCCCGGCAGCGCGTATCCCGCAATGCCGACAGGGGAGACAGTGAGCTCGCAGTCCGGAACGGCGCCCGCGCCGGTCCCCAGCGCGTACGCCGCTGCAGCTGCGCCAGCCCTCTCGGACTCGGTCGTCACGTTGTCGGCCAGGTCGTGCACGTGCAGCACGTTGCCACAGGCAAAGATGCCCGGCACACCCGTTTGCAGGCTCTGGTCCACCACGGCTCCGCGCGTGCGTGGATCAAGCTCAACGCCCGCGCCCACCGAAAGCTCGTTTTCGGGAATCAGACCCACCGAAAGCAGCAGCGTGTCGCACGGAACGATGCGCTCCGTCCCGGCAATGGGCGCCAGGTGCTCGTCGACCTGGCTTACCTCGACGGCCTCCACGCGGTCGTGCCCGATCACGCGTGTGACGGTGGTGGACAAGTGCAGCGGAATTCCAAAGTCGTCCAGGCAGTTCTTGACGTTGCGGCGCAGACCGTTGGCGTACGGCATGAGCTCGTACACGCCCTCGACGGAAATCCCCTCGAGCGTGCAGCGGCGCGCCATGATAAGCCCGATGTCGCCCGAGCCCAAAATGACGGCGCGCGAGCCAGGCTTGAGGTTTTCGATATTGATATATCGCTGCGCCAAGCCGGCCGTAAAAACGCCGGCGGGACGGCTGCCGGGAATCTTGATCTCGCTGCGTGTACGCTCGCGGCATCCCATGGCAAGGACGACCGCACGCCCGGTGAGCTGAAGCATGCCGGTACGGCTCATGAGCGTGACGGTATGGACTGCGGTGGTTCCCGCGGCCTCGCCCGTGTCCGGGTCGCCTACGCTCGCGCCCTCGCCCGAATCAATCCTAAGCACCATGCTGCCCAAGAACAGCGCAATGTCGGTCGCGCGCACCTGGTCGATAAAGCGCTGCGCGTACTCGGGGCCGGTGAGTTCCTGCTTAAAGTGCGATAGGCCAAAACCGGGGTGGATGCACTGGCGCAGGATGCCGCCCAGATGCTGCTCGCGCTCCACGATAGCCACGTGTGCGCCGGCTTTATGTGCGGCAAGTGCAGCCGCCATGCCGGCGGGGCCGCCGCCGATAACGACCACGTCGAAGGCCTGTGTCGTCACCGAGCCACCGACCTTGTGCGTCGTTTCCACATCTAGCTTCGCCATTCTAGCGCACCCCCTTCAGCGGTCCCTCAACCAACCAAGATCCGGCATCTTCCAGCAGCACCTCGCTAGGGTCGCAGCCCAGCTCGCGCGCCAGGATCGCAACCACACGGCTCTGGCAAAAGCCACTTTGGCACCGACCCATGCCGGCGCGGCAGCGACGCTTGACGCCCTCGACTGAAACCGCGCCCGGGCGGCGTCGGATCGCGGCCACAATCTCGGCCTCAGGCACCGTCTCGCAGCGGCAGACAATCTGGCCCCACGCGGGGTCGGACTCGATTAGCTCTTCCTTGTGCGCAAGCGGTGC
>ERZ779888.3132-NODE-3132-length-12574-cov-2.894001_pt1 | contig 12574 bp, 8 predicted proteins | sample MGYA00511245_ERZ779888 | MGnify/ENA primary metagenome ERZ779888 (study PRJEB29588, sample SAMEA2155255) | human gut metagenome | biome: human gut; feature: human-associated habitat; material: faeces | place: Denmark | collected 2008/2010 ... | reverse complement strand
GTGGCGGACGCGGTTATGTGTTTTGCCGACGGACTTGACTACGTGACGGGCGAAGTTTTGAGGGTAAACGGCGGTTTTATATGCTAATGCAGTGTCCCGATTTGCATCGGGACTTTTTTTAAGATAAGGGTATATGACGGCAAAACGCATTTCCGGCTTCCTACAAATACGCATTTGGGCAGATGCAGGCTTTGTTTATATCGGCTTAAGGCGTAACGGCGCAGCGTAACGGCGCATAGCTATCTTGCGGCTTTGCATATTGAATCGGCTCAAGCAACTTCAAAGGGACACATAAAGGGAGCGAAACGATAAAACGGGCGTGGCGTTTATCCGACTTATTTTTGCTCAATAACCAAAATTCGACAAAGAGTCTGAATGCGTCGGGCGCATAAAATATTCTAAACCCACGAATAAAGTCGGGCAAAATCGAGCGGCGAAAACCGCTCTTTTTTCATGCGGCGCTCGTGATGGAAAAAACAGGGGAAAAACATCGAAAAAGGGGCAAAAATGAGCAAAAAGCGGAGCAATTTGCATAAATAAATTGCGTTTTTGTCGATAAATGCGGGCAAAAATAAAAATTAACTTCTTTAACTTTTTTGTATTGACACTAAAAATATAATTAGGTATAATTATCATACCTTAATTTTAAACAAAATTCATAGGAGGATTTATGAAAAAGCTTAGTTTTAAAGCAGTGGCACTCGTAGTTATGGCTTTGATTTTAGTCTTCGCTTTGGTTGCTTGTGGCGAAACCACAACTACCGGTGGCGGCGGCGGAAGCAGCCAAAAATATACCGGTGCCGACTATTTTACCACTTTGACAGAGTCTGTCAAGTCAATCGGTAAAGACCCCATTGAAGCAAACGAAGATATTCAAGCAAGCATTGCTCTTAATTTAGCTTTGCAAGCGGACGGTATCGCTGACCTTGACCTCAGCCTTCTTCTCGACGTGGTTTATGACCGTGCGGAAAACGGCGTAGGTAATACGTTCAGTGCGGCACACATCGCTATCGTTGACAACAACGGTTCTTTGACCAGCGCAGGTCAAAATATTGTTTCTGCAAACTATTATATCAATGAACCCACGAAGCTCTATCTCGAGCTTTGCAATGAAAAAGTCGTTTTACAATTCGACGCTACCGGTGACGGCAACAAAAATTTTGCCACATATCTTACCAACTTCCTGACCTCGACCTTTACGGCAGGTTTGTTTGAAGGTCTCAGCATCGACGGCATGATTGAAACCGTCGTTGAAACTTTCGGACCCGATTTCGCAATCGACAACCTTGCAACCGCAATCGGTTCGCTCTTCGGTTTCGACCTTGACGAATTGATCGCAATGGCGGCAGACCTTCTCGGTTTGGAAGGCGACGTTGCAAACCTCAACGGACTTTTGAGCGCAGCAGGCTCCTTGCTTATCGCTGACGGCTCCGTTAAAAAGACTACTGAAGGCACCTCCACCGTTTGGGAAGCAGCTCTTTCCGGCACTGTTACCAACCTCGTAGGTGAAATTGCTTCCGGACTTTTGGACAACCAAAGCGCTATCAAACTCATCACCAAGGTTGACGCAGAAGGCGGTATAGAAAACTTTGCAATCACCGCAAAGACCGCTCCTTTCGGCGATGATTACGTTCGTTACAATGCCAAAATCGCTATCGATAAATTTGAAATCACAGGTATCGGCAACGCAGACGGCAGCGAACTCCCCATCAACAGGGGTGAATACAGCGAAGATTACACCGTAGAAGCCAACCTCTCCGTTGACATTGCGGAAAATCTCGTTAAACTCACTTTTGACGATTTAAACAGCTTGCCCGATCAATATGACGACGGCAGCTACAGCTTCAAATATATTGCAACCGAAATGGGCAAATCTGCTTTGCTTACAAACGGCAAAATCACGATGCCCGCAGGTAGCGATATTGCAGGAAAGCTCGACGTCAGATTCCTCGGCAAAATAGCACTTTTGAACAACGACTTCACTCAGGCTTATGCCGATATCACTTACAACGGTAAAGTTATCGCTAAAGCAATCTACACTCAAGATGCAAGCGGCGTAGGCACCGTTCAGATTCAGATTGCTGAATATGATGAAAAAGGCTACATCAAGATGGTCCGCGACAACCTCATCATCATGGCTATCGAAAATTTCTACAATGCCGAAGACAAGGCTGAATACGGTAACTATACCACTCTTATAGGCGACCTCTTTGCGGCTCTCGAGAACGGAGACGTCAAGAACATCGAGTTTACCGGACTTAAGCTTCAACCCATGTTCCAAAGCCTCTTCTTCAACGACGACGTTCAGACTGAAGCATCGGCTGAAGACATGTTGTTCTTAAACGTTGTCAAAGTTGAAGAGAAAGCTCTCTCCGACGTATTCGTAAAAGTTGCGGACAACGAATACAAGAAAGTCGTTGAAGTATTTGACACCGCTAAAGCAAACGCAGACGGCAAGATGGCTGTGGAAGGACCTGCCGGCTCGCAGTTTGAAGGTAAATTCGTTATATACGATTATATCTCGAAAGAAAATCAAGACGACATCGTCTACAACTATGCACAGCTCTTTGCAATCTATTCAAGCCAGAAAATCTCTTTAGATACCTCTTACGAGGCAAGCTTCAACATTTCCGCTATCTTCACCACCGTTACCAACGCTCTCCAATATGTATCGAGCAACAAGCAATTCCAGCTTGTTTCGGTCGGCGGTTTGTGGAATACGCTCTTTGCGTATGACGGCGGCGACGTTGCAAGCGGAGACGGTATCATCGAATCCATCGGCGGTATGGATTGGGGTTATAGCATCATGGGTATCTTGAATACCGGCGCTATCAACCAAGGCGGATACATCACCGGATACGAATCAATCTCCAACGCTGAAGACCTCTATGCTATCGTCTACACGCTCAGCAACGACGTCATCAAGCGTTACACCGACGCAGGTCTTGTTCCCGCAGTCGAGATGGTCCAGAACGATGAGACGGGTAAATACGTTTACACCACCGACTACGTCCTCGTTCCTTACGTTTCGGCGGACGATGAAGCAGGCGCTTACAACCTCAGCTTGGGCAGATGGGATATCGACTATGTCTACAAGAAAGTTGACGGCAAAAACGTCTTCTATCAGACCAGCGCTACTATCACCAAAGACATGGCTCTCATGATTTGGGGTATCACCGCAAACGACATCACCGACGCCGAAGTATGGCAGACGATGACCGATTGCGGTTACACCAATCAAGATTATTCCGTTAACGGTGTTATCACTCTTGAAGGCATTGCGGCTATCAGAGAAGAACTCTATAACGACGGTATCGTCAAAGAACTCCTTGATATGTTCAAAGGCAGCGCAATCCTCGAAGGCGTTACCAACGGAAACGAATTCTTCGATACCTTGCTCGCTTACGACGCGAAAGTTGTTTTGAAACCCGCTTCCGATTCTCTCGGACTCAGCGTTCAGATTTTGGACAGCGAAGGAGCAGTTCTTGCCGGCGCAGAACTTGGATTCAAAGTTGTCGGCGACTCGACTGAACTTGCAGGTTTGGTAGCAGGCTTCGGCTCGTTCACCGCTGACCTCAGCGTTGACTGCTCGGTCTGGATGCCGTAAAACTAAAACTAAGCTTTACGCTTAAATAAAGACAGACGGCTTTATGCCGTCTGTTTTTTTGTTGCTTTTTTTTATCAAATAAATTATAATCACATTAGTTTATAAGTATCAGCTTATTTGTTGGAGGACTTATGGCAAGACTTTTGACGGACGAAAAACGTATCACCGATTTTTTTGCTTGCGACGTGTTTGACGATAAAGCTATGAAAGCCTTTATGTCGGGCGCCGATTACAACGCTTTCGTTGAGGTTATCCAAAACGGAAAGGAGCTCGACAGGCAGCTTGCCGATAAGGTTGCCGACGCCATGAAAGAGTGGGCAATGTCCAAGGGCGCAACTCACTACACGCATTGGTTTCAGCCTTTGACCGACGCTACCGCCGAAAAGCACGACGCTTTTATATCGATAGACCAAAACGGAAAGACTATTTTGGAGTTTTCGGGCAAAAACCTCATGAGAGGCGAGGCGGACGCTTCAAGTTTTCCCTCGGGCGGACTCAGAGCCACGTTTGAGGCGAGGGGCTATACGATATGGGACGTTACGTCTCCCGCATTCATCAAAAAATCAAACGGCGGAGCGGGCGTGCTTTGCATACCGACGGCGTTTTGTTCGTTCGGAGGCGAAGCGCTCGACAAAAAAACTCCGCTTTTGCGTTCCATGGCAGTGCTCGATAAAGAGGCAAGACGCCTTTTGGAACTTATCGGAAAGCCTTGCAAATCCGTATCCCCGAACGTGGGCGGCGAGCAGGAATATTTTTTGATATCCAAAGAGGCTTTCAATAAACGCGATGACCTCAAAATAACGGGCAGAACACTGTTTGGCGCACTTCCCCCAAAAGGTCAGGAAAAAAACGACCAATACTATGCCAAAATAAAAGAGGACGTGCTCGACTATATGGCGGACCTTAACGAGAGCCTTTGGAAACTCGGTATCACGGCAAAGACTCAGCACAACGAAGTCGCACCGTCACAGCACGAACTTGCTCCGATTTTCACGTCTGCCAATATCGCAACCGACCAAAACCAACTCATCATGGAAACCATGAAAAAGGTGGCGGACCGTCACGGGCTCAAATGTCTTTTGCACGAAAAACCTTTCGACGGCATTAGCGGAAGCGGTAAGCACAACAACTGGTCGCTTTGCACCGACGACGGCAGAAATCTGCTTTCTATGGGCAAGGACGAACAATCCAACCGCACCTTCCTGCTTTTCTTTATGGCGGTCATCGCCGCTGTCGACGATTATCAGGATTTACTCCGCATGAGCTGCGCAAGCGCAGGCAACGACAGGCGTATAGGCGGACACGAAGCTCCCCCGGCTATCATTTCCGTTTACGTAGGGGATAAGGTAAGTCAAATCCTCAGCGTTATCGAACATAAAAACGGAGAATTTAAAAATATAAAAGAATATCTCGAGATGGGCGTAAAGACTATGCCCAAGCTCAAAAAGGACGACTCCGACCGAAACAGAACGTCGCCGTTTGCCTTTACGGGAAACAAATTTGAATTCCGTATGGTAGGCTCGCAACAGACGCTTTCCACTCCCAACGTCATTTTAAATACTATCGTAGCGGACGCGCTTGGCCGTTTTTCCGATAAAATCGAGGCGGCGAAGGGCGAAGAGCTCGACTCGGTTTTGTCCAAAATTATTTACGACGAGTATATGGCGCACAAGCGCATTATCTTTAACGGAAACAACTACTCGAGCGATTGGACGGAAGAAGCGGCAAGGAGAGGACTTTACAATCTCACAAACGCCGTGGACGCTTTCGAGGCTTTAAACCGTAAAGAGGTCAGGGCGCTGTTTAACAAATACGGCATTTTCAACGACGTCGAAGTGGCGGCAAGATATCGCATATATCTTACCGATTACAGCCAAACCGTCAATATAGAGGCGAGAACGGCGCTGTCCATTGCCAAAACGTGTATACTGCCGAGGGCGATGGCGTATCAAGGCGACCTTGCGATAAAGGCAAACGCCTTGGGGACACTCTCATGCGGGAAAATACAGCTTAAGAAAATTAAGACGCTTGAGAAGTATATAAGCGATTTCGACAAGGCTATAGACGCTCTCGAGGTGGCTACAAAGACGGCGCAGGCAACATCCGACCTTAAAGAAAAGGCTGTCGCTTGCCGTGACCTCATTATTCCAAAACTCGACGAGCTCAGAGTCATAGCCGACGAGATGGAACTTATCTGCGACAAGAACGTTTGGGGCAGACCAAACTATCAGGATATTCTTTTCAGGGATTAAACAATGAAAGATAAAGAAGAGAAGAAGAAAAAACGCTTTTGGTTTTTCGGACGCAAAAAAGCGGAAGAAGAAACGGAGGTAAAAGGCGAGGAAGAAATAACCGAAACGGAAGAAGAAGCCGTTCCTTTCGTCGAGCCCGAGCCCGAACTCGAACCTGTCGATTATTATGAATTTATGGAAACCACTTCCAAAAAAATGGAAATTCACAAGGCGAGAGTGGCAGGCAGCTGGGGCGAAAAGCGAGCCGCCCGTATGATAAGGGACGACTCAAACGCCCTTTTGGGTATTCCGTCGAGGCTCGAGCCGTTTTACAGCCGAGAGTTTAAGGGCAGACCGTGTTTTATCGTGCTCGGAGTTTTGTATGCCGTGTGCTATGCGCTGTTCTGTCTTTCTTTCGCTTCAAACGGAGCTTTCGGCATCGTGCTTTCGCTCATTTCCGTCGTGGGAATAATTTTGTCGTGGCTGTTTTTGTTTTTGCTTTACGTCGGCTATCCTTCCGTGCAAAAACTGCTCGTGAAAAAAATATCGTATAACGTGCTGTCGACGATAGAGCCTAAAGAAGAATGCAACCGCAATCTGATTATCTCGTCAAACTACGATTCGCAATACGGCAATCATTTCAAAATTTCGGACAAATTCAGATTTTGGATTATCGCCTGTTCGATGTTTTCAATTCTGTTTTTCATAGTGTTCAATCTGCTCAGAATATTCCTCGACGCAGGCAACACCACGGTGATTGCCGTTTTGATTGTAGTATCCGCAATAATCTGCGTGCCGTCCATTTTGGTGCTCATACTCACTTTTTCGCTCAGCAAAAACAAGGTGGAAGAAAACAACGGTTTTTCCACGGCAGTCGCCATGACGGTTGCAAGGTATCTCATTGACGAGAAAAAAATTCCGTCCGATATGCGAGTATCCGTCGTTTCGTTCGGCGGTGAAAACGCAGGACACGACGGAGCAAACGCTTTTGTCAAAAGGCACGCCGATACCGATATGTTTAAAAACGCCACAATGATAAACATCGGGGATATCGTCGAAAGGAAATATTTTGTGGCAACAGTCGATCCCGTGCACAAGCATACTTTTAGCGAAAAGCTCGTCGATATCGCCAAAGAAGTCGCCGAGGCTCAAGGTATCGAGCTGACTTCAGAGGGTAAAAATTTCGGCGTATTGACAGGTTATGCCGCTACCGCTTTCGATAAAGCCGGAGTGGACAGCTTGACAATATCGGCAAGGGACAGAAATCCGTTCAGAGAAATCACCGAAGAAAACGAGGAAATCTCCGACGTAGTAAAAGATATGTTTAAACTTACCGTCCAAATTGTTGAAAAAATTTCGGAGGAATAATTGAAACAGCAAGGTTTTTTAGACGAGGCACACTGCGACCTCGTCGTTTCAAAAAAAATACTTTTTTTTAATTATATTAAGGCAAAGTGCAGGCGCTTTTTTATAGACGCTTTCACGGGTATGGCGCAGGGTCTGTTTTGCACTCTGATAGCGGGAACCATTTTAGGTCAGATTGCCTCGTGGTGCGGGACCAATACTTTTGCCACCGTATTAAACTATATCGCCTCTATTGCAAAAAGCATGATGGGAGTTGGTATCGGCATAGGCATGGCTCACAAGCTGGGTGCGAAACCTCTTGTCATATTCACTGCGGCGGTGGTAGGATTTATCGGAGCGTGGTCCGGCTCGCTTGTCGACGCTTTGACCAAAGGCGCGGCTTTTACCCTTTCACTCGGTGCTCCGGGCAATCCGATAGGCAGTTACGTCGCCGTGCTGTTCGCCCTTGAAATAGTAAAACTTTACGCAGGAAAAACTAAAATCGACATTGTGCTCGTTCCGCTTTCGATGATGGTACTTTGTTTCGGCGGAATATTTCTTGCTTGGCCGTTTATCAAACTTATCGACTTACTCGCACAGCTGATAGTGCTCGCTATAAGCGCAGGCGTTGCCGTAAAAATAATCGTGGGAATTTTCGTTTCCGTCGTCATGGGAATACTTCTTACAATGCCCACGTCGAGTGCTGCTATATGGGTGGCAATTGCCACGTCCGCTACGGCTATCGCAAATCCCGAGCCCTTCGGTATAGCCGGAGGCGCCGCTGTGGCAGGGTGCGCCGCTCACATGGTGGGCTTTGCCGTCGCCTCTTTCAGAGAAAACGGCTGGGGCGGGCTTATATCGCAGGGCATAGGCACGAGTATGCTTCAGATTCCCAACATTATGAAAAAGCCGGTCATTATGCTCCCCGAGATAATCGCCAGCGTATTTTCGGGACTGGTTGCCGTTTTGCTTGACCTGCGTTGCAACGCCACGGGAGGCGGTATGGGAACGAGCGGACTCGTCGGCGTTTTCGGAACGATAGACGCTTCCATGGCGGTAGGGCTCGAAACGTATAAACTTGTTTTGGGAATAGTTTTGTGTCTGTTCGTCATTCCTGCCGTAGTCAGCTTTGCCGTATCAGAGATTTTAAGAAAGACAAACGTCATTAAATACGGCGACCAATCGCTGGACGGCTAAAATTCTATAAGCAAATAAAACTCGCCGGACTGCCAAAACTTATGCACACAAAAAAAGCCTCGCTATCGGGGCTTTTTTGTTTAATCTTAAGGCGTCAAGCAAAAATCGGACGAGGCGTCAAGCAAAAATCCGACTGGTGATATAGGCACGCTCTACCGCAGTCAAAGTTTAAAACGTCAAAGACGGAAATTTTATTTTGGCAAGGTCTTTATTTATCTGCTCTTTTTTCTCTTTAGGCAGTTTCTCGACATAGGCGGTAAAATGTTTTTGTCCAAACGCAAAAAGCTGTTTTGTCGAAAATTTCACGAGCTTGTTAAGGCTGATTCTTTCTCCGTTTAGTTTTGCTATATCCTGTAAAATAAGCAAAGTATTCAGTTTGTTTTGCGATATTCCGTAGGTTTTCATGAGTGTTTTTAAGTGCTCGTCAGTCATGCCCGTTATCGGCTTGGCAGGATTGAAATCCTTTTCGTAAAAGTCTATAAGCTCTTTCGTTACCAGGTCGAAAACGTCGCTCACAGCCGAGGGGTAGCATTCCGACAAACTATACACCTCGCTGTCGCATTGGTCGGCGTAGGTAACCGTCGTCTTTTTGAGCGCCGTGCTTACAAAGAGGGGGGTGACGCAAAGCAATAAAATAAACAGGGAAAATACAATTTTTTTCATATAACTCCTTTTGCTTTAGTTTTTTATCCGATTTTAAAAATATTCAAAAAAACGTATATACTATTGATTTTTAGACAAAATTTTGATATAATAACTGAGATTATTTGAGGATAACTCATTTTTTTTACGCTTTTAGAGCCTCGGTACTACAAATAAAGCGTAAAAATTTGGTTTTTTGCGCTTGACTATTGTGTCGTTATGATATATAGTTATGGGCATTATGGGAGGCAAAAATGAGAAAAAAATTATTCGATAAAGTTTTGTCCGTGGCAAGCACGCTTATCGCTTTGATTTTCGTTGTGATTTTGCTTGTGACGATTTTCGGCGGTATAGACGTTAAGGATTTTGAAAACACGCTCGTCAAGGGATTGTTTGTGGCTTTTGCCGTTATATATCTTGCTACTTCGATAGGCGCAATGATTTACGTCTTTGTCGACAACGACGCTTTAAAGGACGTCATCTTAAACAGCGAAAACGGGTCAAATACACGTTCTTCCGCTGCCGTCATTAAAAAGATAGTCAAAAAGAGTATGTCAGATGTCGAAGGCGTAAAGTGTCAAAAGATAGGGCTTGTTTCCACCGAATACGGCGTTCGCCTCAAGGTGGCAATCAAAATCATCGGCAGAGATATACAGCAAACGAGTATATATCTCAAGTGTCTTTTAGAAGACACCTTCTTAAAGATGCTCGGATATAAATTCTATTCCATCGATTTTAAAATCAGTTCGCTCAAATCCGATTACGTTCCCAAAAAGGAAGCAATTGAAGCTAAAGCGAAAAAGATATACGAAACGATAAAGCCCGAGGACGATTCGACTCAAATCGAAACCGCTGCGGTGGAACAAGAAACCGTCGTCGAGCAATCCGATTCGGAAGAATAATTCTGGGGGGAACTTTTTATGAAAGAGTATTTTGTAACCAAAGACCATTTAGAAGCCATGAAAGAAAGACTTGAGTATCTCAAAGTCACAGGCAGAACGCAAGCCGCAGAAAAAATCAAGGCGGCAAGAGAGCTTGGCGACCTTTCCGAAAATGCGGAATACGACGCCGCCAAAGAAGAACAGGGCTTCATAGAACAGGAAATAAGAGAACTCGACGAGAAAATTTTAAACGCAGTCATTATAGAGGAAAACGCAACTTCGGACACCGTTTCCATAGGCAGCACGGTTACCGTCAAATTTATAGACGACGGCGTCGAGGACGACGAAGAAATCGAGTATTCCATTTTGGGAACGACCGAAGCCGACGTTTTAAACAACAAGATATCCAACGAATCGCCTTTGGGAAAAGCGCTTATCGGTAAAAAAGTCGACGAGGTCATCGACGTCGAAACACCCAACGGCGGCAAGGTGCAATATAAAATCGTCAAAATCAAATAAGTTTCAGGCAGTCGTCCTTAGGCTTTAAGCCACGGACGTCTTGTCTTATAAAGGGCATTTAAACGCCGGGGCGTTTTACAGCCACTTGTCCTTGCCATGAAAATTAAAGCCACTTAGTAAACCGCAAAAGGACAGACGTTTGACGGATAACAAAAAAACGATATCTTAAGGACTGCGACGTCGGGATACGTTAAACAAACAATGTCTATAGGGCGGACGGACAATTAAATATCGGTTGAGCCCTAAAAAGGTTAAAAGACAGTAAAAAAATTGACATTTAAATCTGCATGCACTTTTGGCGGCAGGAAATCAAATATCAAAAAATCAAACAACGGATAATTTCTCAATAAACGAGTTTTCGTTAAATTAAAATTGAGATTGTGGAGCGTTATGGACGAACAAAGAGAGCTTACAGAATCGGAAACTTTAGAACTTGTCAAAATCAGAAGGGAAAAACTTTCCTCTCTTGTAGAAGACGGCAAAAATCCTTTTGAGATAACAACTTTTGACAGAACGGCAACGACAAACGAGATAAAGGAAAACTTTGAAAAGTTTGAAAATCAAACGGCAGTCGTCGCAGGACGTCTTATGTCGAAGCGCATCATGGGAAAGGCAAGTTTTGCTCATATCATGGACGGCGACGGAAAACTTCAAGGGTATTTCAGCCGTGACGACTTGGGCGAAGCGGAATATGCCGATTTCAAAAAACTCGATATAGGAGATATCGTCGGTATCGAAGGCTTTATCTTTAAGACAAAGACGGGCGAGATTTCCATTCATGCAAAAAAGGTTACTTTGCTCGCCAAGTCGCTTTTGCCGCTTCCCGAAAAATTTCACGGTTTAAAGGACCCCGACCAACGTTTCCGCAGACGTTACGTCGACCTTATAGTCAATCCCGAAGTCAAAGAGGTGTGCGTAAAGCGCAGCAAGATAATTTCCACCATAAGGGAAGTTTTGGATAAAAAGGGATTTATCGAGGTGGAAACGCCCGTGCTCAATACCTTGGCAGGCGGAGCGAACGCCAGACCGTTTATCACCCATCACAATACCCTCGATATAGATATGTATATGCGTATAGCGACGGAGCTTCATTTGAAACGGTGTATTGTCGGCGGCTTTGAAAAGGTTTACGAAATAGGCAGACAATTCCGCAACGAGGGAATGGACACCCGTCATAACCCGGAGTTTACGACAATAGAACTTTATCAGGCTTATGCCGACTATCACGATATGATGGATATCACCGAGGAGCTTTTCACCACCGCTGCCGAGAAGGTATGCGGAGGTCTTGATATAACTTATCAGGGACAGCAGATAAGCCTCAAACGTCCGTGGGAGCGACTGACCATGGTGGAAGCGGTAAAAAAATATACCGGGCTCGATTTTGAAAAAGGCGACCTTAAAGAACTCATCAAAAAGGCGAACGGCATGGGATTGGATATGCCGTCGGATACGTCGTGGGGCAACGCTCTGTATAAAGTGTTCGACGCCTTTGTCGAGGAAAAACTCACGGGTCCCGTTTTCATAACCGATTATCCCGTCGAGGTCAGCCCGCTCGCAAAGAAAAAGACAGACGACGCCCGACTCACCGAAAGGTTTGAATTTTTCATTTTCGCCAGCGAGGGCGGAAACGCTTTCAGCGAGCTCAACGACCCGATTGACCAAAGGGCGAGATTTGAGCAACAGATGTTAAATAAAGCAAAGGGCGACGAGGAGGCTCAGCCTTACGACGAGGATTTTTGCAACGCTCTCGAATACGGTATGCCCCCGACAGGCGGACTGGGTATCGGTATCGATCGTATGATAATGCTGCTTACGGGCAGTTCGTCCATACGCGACGTAATGCTGTTCCCCACGATGAAACCCAAAAAATAAGGATTTTTACCAAAGCGGCGAGGAAAAATGGACAACAAAGTAACCGGAGACAGAATAAAACAGCACATTCACTACGATTGGTATAAATACGTGGTGTTTGTGGTTTTGTGCGTTTTTGTTTTCTCGCTTGCATATACATGGTCCGGTAACTACCGGGCTTACGAAGAACTGGACGTTTTTATTACGTGTTACGACTTCATGGACGACGACTTCAAGTCCGACGCGCTCAAGTATCTCAACGAAAATTGCGACAACAACATAGTTAAAGTCATCGGTTT
>ERZ779888.3128-NODE-3128-length-12586-cov-5.333174_pt1 | contig 12586 bp, 9 predicted proteins | sample MGYA00511245_ERZ779888 | MGnify/ENA primary metagenome ERZ779888 (study PRJEB29588, sample SAMEA2155255) | human gut metagenome | biome: human gut; feature: human-associated habitat; material: faeces | place: Denmark | collected 2008/2010 ... | reverse complement strand
CGCAGGGCTGGCCGGACGATGCTTCGCGGCTTGCATTCCGCACGGAAACACGGAAGCTGTTCCGAGACGCAGGCTGGCAGGTCGAAGAAATGCCGCTGGACAGCGGCCATTGTGATACGGTGCGGAACGGAAAAGATGCTCTGTATCTCCATCCGACCGTGTTCAGCGGCGTGATGCAGGAGGATCATATTCCGGCGCTGCAGCAGCTTTTGGATGGAGCAAATACTTTTCGCACTTTGGAGACAAGGCTGTATCGGGAATGTTTTGACCTGACAGACGAAGAATACCGTCAGAGGTTGGAAGTGCAGACGGAGCAGATCGACAACGCAATTCTGGAAGCCTGCCAAACGAAACGAAAGAATTTGTTTCACACAGGCTCGATTGCCGAGCGCGTTGGACAGCAGTTCTCGATTCGCCGTCTGCCGGACTGGGAACGGTCCGGCCCATACATCACAGAAAGCTATGTTGGCGAGCGAATCGGGCAGCTCATTGCGGATGGGCGCTTGATCACAGCGCAGACCCGCTATGGTCAGGGACTGCGGACAGCAACCGAAGCGGAGCTTAAAATGGCAGAAAACGCAGATCCGATGCAGATGCATTTTTAGGAGATGATATGATGATTTACGTAACCGGCGATCTTCACGGGAACGGCCTTCGATTTCAGCCGCAATACTTCCCGGAGCAATCGGAAATGACCAAAAACGACTACATGATCGCCTGCGGCGACTTCGGATGCGTCTGGAACGGCGACAAGAGCGACGATCCGCAGCTTGACCGGCTGGAGGCCCTGCCGTTTACGGTTCTGTTCGTGGACGGCAATCACGAGAACTTTGACGCTTTGAAGGAATATCCAGTGGAGCAATGGCACGGCGGAATGGTGCATAAAATCCGCCCACACGTCATTCACCTGATGCGCGGGCAGGCGTTCAAGCTGCAAGGCTGTACCTTCTTCACAATGGGCGGCGCACAGAGCCATGATATTGCGGATGGCATTCTGGACATGGACAGCCTGGATTTTTATGAACGATACGATTCCCTGCGCCGCAATCGCGGACAGTTCCGCATCAACCACATTTCGGGGTGGCAGGACGAACTGCCGTCCGATGGGGAATATGCCGAAGCCAGGCAGATGCTGGAGCGGCTGGACTGGAAGGTTGATTACATCATCACACACTGCGCACCAACGGCAATTCAGCAGAAGATCAACGCCGATTTCAAGCGGGACAAGCTGACAGACTTCTTGGAAGAAGTCCGAACGCGCAGCCAGTTCCATTACTGGCTGTTTGGGCATTACCATGACAACCGAATTATCGACGAAAAGTACGTTCTGCTCTATGAGCAGATGGTGCGGATATTATAAAAACAGGGCAAAGAAAAGCGCGGTCATAGCGACTGCGCTTTTCTTTGCCCTGTCAGGTAATTACAGAAGGTAGATGTACGAATATGCGTGATCTAGTACATCTGGAAAAACAAAAGGTTACTAAAAATCTATGTGCTAACGCCCTGGTTCACGTTTGCACCTCTCGACGAATGCTACTGTATCTGATATAATACATACGAATGACTCTTGCGGACTTATGCAGGTCTATGCAAAAATGAATAGTCTGGCACTATGATGTAGATCGTCTTAGGAGGTTGGAATATGCCTATATATTCGCGAGGAAACCATATTTGTGATAGATGTAATACAAGTTTCGATTGGGTATGCTTTGAAATTCCAAAGTCAAGATTGAGTTCAGGTAATTTCAAAGTTGAGGTAATCCCATCCGAGGCTAAGGCTTACCATTTTGAAAGAATCAATCGCGATAAGTATGAGGTTTGGGTCAACTGCCCGCATTGCGGGTTCGAGAATAGATTTGATGCGCAAGCCCTTGATATCTAATATAGTTCCATATATGAACTTGAAAGACCATCCATAAATCAGACACTGGAGGCATGATAAAATGAGCAGAGAATCCGAAAAGGTTTTGAAAGAATTGCAGAAATTCTTGGACGCCCACGCAGAGGACACGAAGAACGAAGCCGACGCGGATGCCCTGACGGAGCGGTTCTTTGCAGAATACAACCAAAAGTGTATCGGTCAGAAAGACCATGCGCCCGAAACGGCTGACGATTATCTGGATCTCGCCGAGCAGGCGACGTCGAAGAAAAAGTGCGTGGAATACCTCCATAAGGCATTGGCGCTTGAGCCGGACAATCTGGATGCCAGGCTACAGCTCATTACGCGCACGCTGGAAGAAGCGTTGGACGAGCAGCGGCTTGCCTTGCAGGAGCTGCTCGACGCAGCGGACAAGCAGATGGAAAAGACTGGCGCGTTCAAGGAGTATGCCGGCGAGTTTTGGACAGCGCCGGAAACCAGGCCGTATATGCGTGTGCGCTATACGTACTTCGATGTGCTGATTTCCTGCGGCATGATGCGCCGGGCGATCGACGAGGGGCAGCGCCTTCTGGAGCTGTGCGAGAACGATAATCTCGGTGTTCGCTATCAGCTGATGCACCTGTATGCCCATATGGAGGACGAACTGCACGCGCTGGCGCTTCATAAGCAGTTTGACTCCTACGAAGAAACGCAGATGCTCCTGCCGCTGGCGGTTCTGTACTACAAGCTGAACCAGTTTGATAAGGCAGAGGATTATATCAAGCGTCTTGCAAAAGTGAACAAGGGCGCGAAGAAGTTCCTGCGGGCAGCGGCGCGTGACCAGCTGTACGATTACATGGATGAGATGAGCCCCTATGGATACCAGCCGTTCACGATGGAAGAATTGCTGGACGAGCTATTGAGCGCCAGCTATCTGTTTGACTCCGTGCCGTACTTCTTCCCGTGGGCAAGCAAAGCCCTTGCCGCGAAAACAAGTGCAAAAAAGAGCGCAGGGAAACCGAAGCTCCTGCATTAAAACGATGCTGTAAACGATACAGAAAAGGCACGACATTACGTCGTGCCTTTTACGTTATCTGCAATTACGCGAGGTGTTCAGAAGCGCTGTTGTCCGCGCATTGATGCCCATAAGCTCCCGCTGCGTCTGCCGATTTGCTTGGCACATGGGCATCAGAAAATTCACAGCCTTTCGGATCTGCTGAAGATCAGAGGAAGTGAGCGCATTCTGATGCAGATGCTCCAAAACACGGCTATACGCATCTTTCAAAGGCGCAGATACGGCAGGTTGAAAGAAATAGGTTGAGATCAGGCCGCCAATTAGGGCGGCTTCGTTATCGGTGTACTGCATGATTGCTCCTCCCTTGCAAGAATCAAACGAACGGGGCAATCATACCACAAAATATTGTAGCAGGCTATTCGCAAAACGACGAAATATACGATGCGCGTCAGCGCGGAAAGGAGAAGCCATGAACGTCAGAAAACCTGTGGATTACGGCACGATGTACCGGGAATTGGTCGCAATTCTTGCGCAGAATCTTCCGCAGATGATTGAGATCTATGCCATCGGCAAAGCCATCAGTCAGCGTCCGGAGAAGGGCGCGGCAGTCGCAGCTGCAGAGTTTTTGCAGGCAAATTTCCCTGACCGCACAGGCTTTTCCCCGCGCAACGTGCGCCGGATGCGCGATTTTTATAAGACCTATAAAAATGACCAAAAGCTCTTACGGCAGAAGTAGTTAGATGTGCTGTATATTCCGCAAAAGTATGCGCTATACCGTTTTCCTCCGGATATAGTGTGTCAGAATCCGTAAAAACTGCGCAGAGGATGGGGCGGTCGTCAGCGGACGGCAAGTAAGGCTGCGTAAGAGGTCGGCATTTTCATGCCAGGAAGCGCAGGCAAACCCGTCAATGTTTCGGACAACCTGAAGCGGATTGGTGTTGTATTGGTCTGCTACTTCAGGATATAGCCGCTGCGATGGTTTCACCAGCCAATGCGGATTGTGTGAGGCGAGATAGACCGAGTAGGAAAGATGGAAAAATGCAGTGTTGGTTGCAGAGAAACCGAGTCGGTACAACAGATCATATACTTCGACAATGTCTGTTACGGCGTTCATGCTGCATCCGTCCCCTCCAGCGCTTGCACACGGTTCATAAACCGCTGAACCAGCGCGCTCTGTGCATCCGCCTCCAGCATAGAAAAGAGAAACAGCAAGGTCGGGGCTGAGGCGGCATATCTCCCGCGCTCCAAGTCACTGTATGCGCGGCTGGAAATACGAAGCTGCTCCGCCATGGCCTCCTGAGTCAATGCCTTCTGCTGCCGCAGAGAAGACAATTCTTCGGAAAGAAGCTCTGCGAGCAGCGCCGGGTATGGTTTCATTCTGAAGACCTCCATAGTTTATAATAGATCGACTATGGAGATTTTATGTCGAAATGAAGCACGCTTCCACGAAGCGCACTTCATGCCCGCCGTTCAAATCTTGTGAAAAAGCCGAGTTGAAGCACGCAAAACAGTATTATTCGGTGAAACAACAGAATATCCAATGCGCACCAGCGCGGAAAGGAGAAGCCATGAACGTCAGAAAACCTGTGGATTACAGCACGATGTACCGGGAATTGGCCGCAATTCTTGCGCAAAATCTTCCGCAAATGGACGAAATTCATGTCATCGGCAAAGCTATTAGCCAGCGCCCGGAGAAGGGAGCAGCGGTCGCAGCCGCAGAGTTTTTGCAGGCGAATTCCTCTGACCACGCAGGCTTTTCCCCGCGCAACGTGCGCCGGATGCGCGACTTTTACAAGACCTATGAAAATGACCAAGCGCTCCTCCAGCTGGCAATGAAAATCGGCTGGACATTGAACGTTTTAATCATGGAGGCGAAGCTATCAAGACTCCAAAAGAGATTTTACATATATAAAGCCATGACAGAAAAACTTTCGAAAAAGTTATTGGAAATGGAAATCACTGATAAAAAAAGAACTGTCGACGATTCTGGCGCCATGTGTTATAATCATTATGTATCATTACAAAACTACCATGAGAGGATTGAGCATGTAATGCCAATGACTGTTAATATTGCCGGACAGGTCAGACAAATACGACTGTCAACAGCCAAAGCCTTATGGCCCTTATTTGAAACAGTTATAAACTCAATTCAATCGCTTGAGGATACTAACATAGACGAGAAGAAGATTGTTATTGAGGCGCTGCGCTCTGAAGATATTCAGCTTAAAACAGACGGATCTGGTGGCACAGTAGAGGAACTGACACATTATATTTCTTTCAATGTAACCGACAACGGAAATGGCTTCAATACAGAAAATTATCACTCTTTTACCGAAGCATACTCCCAACTAAAGGAAAAGAAAGGCTGCAAAGGCATCGGGCGCTTCTTGTGGCTAAAGGCATTTGAGGAAGCTGATGTTGACAGCGTATATTATGAGAATGGACAATGGTGGCATAGGGCATTCAAGTTTACACTTAATGGCGTGAATCCAGAACAAAATTGCACGCTAATTGACGCAAAAGATGTTACGCAAAAGACGACCGTAAGTTTAAAAGCATTCAAATACGAATATAGAAACGCTGTGCCATATGCACTGGAGAGTTTAGCGAGGAAATTGATTGAACATTGCTTGCCTTACTTTATAACAGGCACAGCACCCCAGATTATTTTGAAAGATAATCGTGGGAGTGAATATCATCTTAACGAATACTATGAAACAACATATAAGGATTCATTAAACCAAGACCATCTGGAAATTAGGGGAGAGAAATACATACTATACCATATGCTTTTATCAGAGGGGGCAGACAAGCACGAACTGCATCTTTGCGCGAATAATCGTGAAGTAAAGTCATATGCGCTTTCGACCTATATCCCAGACATGAAAAAGAAACTTTCCGATGGTGAAAACTCGTTTTATTACATCGGTTATTTGGCTGGTGACTATTTAGATAAAGCAGTCAATATGGAACGCTCTGACTTTGATTTTGCTGATGGACCGTTATTGGGCGAAGCAACAGAAGCAGAAGTTGTTGATTCTGCTGTTGGGCATGTTAGGCTATATTTGCAAAAAGATCTGCAGAAAGTAGCCGACGAAAAAAGAAAGCAGATAGATATGCTTGTCAAAACGAGAAAGCCGCAGTATCGCCTGCTACTGAATCGGAAACCAGAAGTCTATGATAAAATTCCTGCGGGTATGTCCGACGAAAAGCTAGATCTGGAACTCTATAGGCATCAACAGCAATGGGAATTCGATACGGCAAAAAAGGGACACGACATTGAAGAACGGGCCAAGAAAGCAGCGACTGACGATCCTGACTTTCAAAAGCTCTTTGATGATTACTGTGAAAGTATTACAGAACTCAGTAGAGCGAGCTTGGCAGAATATGTAGTACATAGGAAAGCTGTCATTGATCTATTTGAGCGTGCTCTCGAAACGGGTACAGATGGAAAATATAGCTTGGAGTCACGAATTCATAGTATTATATGCCCTATGCAGGCAACGTCTGATGATACAGCGCTGGATAATTTGAATTTGTGGCTGATCGATGATAGACTGGCGTACCATCATTATTTGGCCTCGGATAAGAAAATCGAATCCATTCCGCTACTGGAAAATAACACAAAGAAACGTATGGACTTGGCAGTTTTCGATGCTGCTCTATCTTATACGGCTGATCCTGAAAACATTAGTTCTATCACTATTGTGGAATTGAAACGACCGCAAAGAGATGATGGAGACAATGATCCGATACTTCAGGTTTTGAAATATGTCAAAGATATTAAGGACGGAAAAATTAGAAAAACAAATGGGCGCGGGTTGGGAGATGTGAGGCGTGTATCATTTTATTGCTATGTTATTGGCGATATGACACAATCTATGAGGGAATCTGCCGAAAGCCGCTCATTAACGGCAACGCAGGACAATGAAGGGTATTTTGGCTATAACCCGACGTATGGTGCATATATTGAAGTGATTTCATATGATAAACTTCTCAAAAATGCGAAGCAACGCAACAGGGCATTGTTTGATAAGCTATTTGCACCAAAGGCTTCAGATTTAAAGCACCCTGAAAATTTGCAAAACAGCTAGACCTGATATATGGCTGGTTAAGAGAGGAATGCCGACAAAATAGAAAATGTGTATTATATTTTTGTCAAATACATTGCCGAGAAAGTGAAGGTACAGAGCATGAAAAATGATGCCTTTGAACTGCCTGAATCGCTCTATGAGTTTGCCCAAATTACAGATTTCCCCAAAGTAATAGAAAGTCTCAGCGACTTAGCTGAAAAAGAAGATTGGACTTATCAGTACTCGCCAGATACTGACAAGACAGGATATCCGATTTTAGCCAATTATATACGGAATACATATCGTCGCTTAGCAACAGAAAAGAAAATCGCTTTTTCTAAAGATGGAAAATTTTCATGTTTTGACACTGGATTAATTTCCAGGTCACAAAATGAACCCATTTACATGATGTTTGAAGAAAATATCAACCCTAACATACCCTGCTATTGGTATTTCAAGAGATTTTTTAGATCTGGTGAGTATGATGTATCTAAGTTTCCTAAATTACCGGAGATGGCATTTTACTGTGACGATCCATCAAAACTTATCTATGATATCCGCAAAGAACTTGTTGTTAATATAGAACATATGATTGTGGATAATAAGCCCCGTTTCCCTGAGCCGTTTAACACTATGCCCGATTATCAGCTTAAACTTTATATTGATGGCTGTGTAAAAGCTGCCATTGAGAGGGTTAAGCGTAACTACAAGGTGGCAATTCCACAATACTTCTTGACAACTGGAACCATCCAATTACTCATACCTTTATGTTTGTCAAATCCCAATGTGGCTGATTTAGCCATCGTTGTTGAGGATTACGGTTCCATGTATAGAGCATCTACATGTCTTACATTAGACATGGCAATGAATAATGCACGATTATTAGCTCGCCCGGATCGTGATTGGTTGAATCCGTAAGGATTAATATAATTGATGCATTGCGGAACATAACCTTTATCGCTGCATCTTTTCCGCCAACGCAAGGCAAAAAGAAAGACAAGCGTAAGCGTGTCTTTCTTTTTGGTACGCAATCTGCATAGCAGACTGCGTTGCCTGCGGGCGGAAATTGACCGCGAAAGAAAGCCATGATGGGTTTCTTTCACGCTATCTTCTTTCCCGAAAATGAATGAAACCCGTTTTCGAACAGTTTTATCGAAAAACGGGTTTCTTCTTGTATTCAAAGCTTTGAGAAATCAAGGTTTTTCTTTTTTGCTCTCTGGGCTTATCCCCGCTAAAACTCTCAGAATACGAAACTAAAACTTTCACGCAATGTCGTTATTTGAACACGACCTTTTTATAAACGTTCCCTGTAGGCTTCCTCAAACGCCTGTGGTGTCTTGTATTTCAAGGTTCGATGCGGACGGAGTTCATTGTAAAACCGAATATATTGCTCCACACTTTTGCGGTAGCTCTGTTCTGAGGTGTACTCTCTGCGGTACGCCGCTTCTTTTTTGAAGGAAGCGAAGAATGTTTCGGCGACAGCATTGTCATGCGGCCGCGCCGTAGCCGAAAAGGACTGCTTTACCTCGCATTTTTGCAGCAGTACTGTAAATGTGGCCGATGTGTACTGCTTGCCGCGGTCGCTATGAAAAGTCAGACTATCGACGAATCATATAAATCGTAGTATAATGTTATAAATTCAGGAAAATGTGCTGGAAAAGTGACGTTCATGAATAATAACATCATAGTACAAACATCTGTCTTCGAGATATCTGCCTGATGTCTTTGCTATAGAATGGCTAAACGACCCAACATTCAAACCGACTGCCGGAGGAGATGCGCAATATGAAATTGTTTTCGGGAAAAATGCTTGAAACGCTATTGATTGAACAGAGACGCTACAGCGAAGGACTGCTTCCAGAAATTATCAAGCGCCTTATAAATTGCAGTGGAGCTGAAGTGGATAGATTGAGAATCCCAGATGGCGATGATGTATGGGCACCTGGCTATGACGGTATCGTTTCAGCAAAAGTTGAAAGCAGATATATAACCGCCGGAAAGAGTGTCTGGGAATTTGGCTGTAGTTCTGATTCGCTTGCGAAAATTGAATCTGATTTTGAAAAACGTACAGAAAATTCGCTGGATATAGATAAGGCAAACACGACATTTTATCTGGTTGTTCCGAAAATCTGGGCATATGCAAAGGCAATTTCGGAGTGGGAGGCCGAACACCGGGAAGAATGGAAAAATGTAATCGTTTATGATGCGGCTATTTTGTGCGATTGGATAAATTCAGAACTAGCAGTCGCTGCATGGCTGTTTGAAATTTACGATAAGGGTGCACATCCAATAGCAATTTCTTCTATAAGTCGTGCATGGAGGGGTTTCTCCAAATGGACAGATCCTGCCTTTACATATGTGATGTTCACGGAAGGACGGGAAGAACAAAGGGCGCAATTGATGGCGTATTGCAAGGAGCGTCAGATCTGCTGCGTCAGAGCAGACACGAAAATCGGTGCATATGGTTTTTGCTTAGCGACACTGATGCAGAGTGCCGATTTGTTCGATGCAGCTATCGTTGTTCAGAACGAAGACACATATCACCGGCTTTGCGCGTCATGCAAAGGGACTATCTTTCTCTTGGCATTTCCTTACCATGGATCGATACCAGAAGGAAATACTACGATTTTCTGTACAAGTAGAGAAATGCCAAAACGGCCGGATGAGATAGATCTTCCGCCGCTATGGAAAACCCAATTCATAAGAGCGTTGTGCGATATGGGAATCTCACATTCTGGTGCAGAAGAACTGTATATTTCGACGCACGGAAACCTCTGGTCGTTAATTCGAAAGATTCCGGGAAGCTATGCGTGCGCTAAGCCCAAATGGGTTGATTTTAGTAACATCGAGTTATTGCGTCCGTTGGTGCTATTAAGGTATTATTGCACTACAGAAGAAAGTGACCAGAGATTAATTGCAAAGCTTGCGAACGTGAATTACTCGGAGATCGAACGTCAGTATGCTAAATTATCGAAATTGGAAGACAGTCCGGTAAAGAGGATTGGCGAACGATACTTGATCGTAAACCGCGAAGAAGCATGGAATGCACTTGGAATCGATATATCTGATGATTCGTCAAAATGTATGTTCGACGAAATTAAACAACTCGTGAATCGTATTGACTCTGTGAACTGGCTCGAGCAACAAACAATAACAAGTCGGTTTCATCAGCTTTTAATGAATTATATTTTCTTTGCTGAAACAGGGGCGGATCAGCGGATAATAGATGAACAACTGAAAACACTTCTGGATAGTTTGGGGGGCGCAGATAGTTCAAAACTGCTGCTGGACGAACTAGCAACCATTGCAGAAGCTGCACCAGTATTGACAATTACTTTTATAGAACATCTTATTGATACGCAGCTTTGCGAAATTATTCTTTCACAATATCAGGATATATTACATGCGCTTGATGTGTTGGTGGAAATTGACGATACTTGTGTGAGAGCCGGTACTGCAATTTTCAGGATTTGCAAGCAATCATTTAGTGCTGCTGCATCAACGGCAGCCGGAGAACATCTTCTAAACGTGTTATGCTTGTGGAGCGGGCATACAGCGTTGACATTGGAGCAAAAGAAGAAGCTGATCTTCCGGTATATATCTGATGACCCTGAGTGGGGAATCCCATTTGCAATCGATTTGATTTCGAAGGATTCCGTCACCTATGGAGGCAGATTTGGAAAAGTGGCGCGAAAAAAGGTATATGATTTAGACGAACTCAACGCAGCATATCAAGAAATAGCGTCCAGTTTATTTTGCAGCGCAATCGAGTTAAAACGGTTGGATTGGATCGAAAAAATATTGGCAGATCATCGCAACTTTGAGCCTGAGATACTGACAAATTCAGCAGAGCAGTTCCTTGCATCGGACTATTCTCCAGAAGCATTACTGCCGCTGCACTTCCAACTGAGGGATGAAGTGTTTCTGTGCAAGCAGTATGAAGATGCTTGGGGGAAAGATCATATTAACGGATTGATTTGCTGGCGCAACTGCACGTTGACCAGCGATCCTATTGGAAAAGTTGCTTGGAAATTTTATAAATACTATCGAGCTCCGTTCGAGGAATTGCTGGTAAAAGAAGATCCGTATGATGAAGAATATATGCAAACAGTAGAACGATTAAGGACTGAACAGCTTGAAAGGCTTCGGGCAGAGCATGGAACAGATGGAATCATAAGCCTTCTTGCGTACATGGAAGATGATTCGGCATGGGGTGTCTTCCTTTCATCTCGTTTGAACGAACGCGAGTATTCGCTTGTTGCGCATAGGGCGAGTGAAATCGAAAAAAAAGACATACTAGCGGGTTTGCTGAGCTGTGGAGAGTTGTCACGGGCGACAGAGATATTTATAACGCTTCCAGAGCGGATGCAGGAAGTTGTCCTTAAAAGATTGAATCGCAGCGGTATTGAGGATTGGCTTACAAGTCCAAAAATGAAACAAATATACTGGCAGCATCGGTGGATGATAGACTATGACGAACAGACGTATCAAAGTTTGCTGAAATATAATCCCGGTGGATTGTTGATGTGGATATACAGATGCATTGAACAGCAAGAAATGGACATCCAAAAAGTATTTGAAGTACTTTATTTAATTAATAAAAATAAATGCAATATTGACGCGTCGCTATTGCCGATGATTATACGCAAAGTGGATAATCAGTTTTACTCGGATGAATGGGCTGAATTATGTGTTAACTTGTATTACAACGGTTTTCTAAAGCACGAATACGGTTATTTTCCGCAATGCATGAGCCGATATTTTTTTCGCAATCCAGATAAGTTGCTAGAAAAGATAAGAGGCGATGATGCACTATATTTTGAGTTTCAATGGCATTATAGATTACCAAGTGAGGCTTTTTTTGATATTGGCCAACTCCTGCATTGGACGGACGTAATGATAAATGCTTCCGATTCTGATGCGGATAAGGTAACTCTTGTAGGTTCTATACTAGGCAAGGCGCCAGATGGCGATGACGGAATTTTTCCGATTGAAACGGTGCGCAAACTACTAAAGATAAAGAAAAACGAAGAATTGACAACTGCGGTTGCACGTGGAAAAATCAATTCACTTGGTCTCAGAGATGTTGAAGATGGAAAGAAGGAAAGAGAGAAATCTGACATCTATAAAATGCAAGCCAGAGCAATGGAGATTGACTATCCGCAGACCTCAGTAATCCTTCGAATCTTGGCAAATTTCTATGAACGAGAATCCAAAAGGGATCAAATCAGTTCAGAAATAGAACCATTACAATAAGAGCTTAAGCAAAACCCGCTTTTCGAGTACATTTATAGAAAGGCGGGTCTTTATTTAAGAAACCGGAGTGATGCTCCATTCGTAAGGTCGAAGCGAGGCTTCAACGGAACAACAGGAAAGATAATGTGCGCCAGCGCGGAAAGGAGAAGCCATGAACATCAAAAAACCTGTGGATTATAGCACGATGTACCGGGAATTGACCACAATTCCCGCGAAAAATCTTCCACAGATGATTGAGATCCACGCTATCGGCAAGGTCATCAGCCAGCGTCCGGAGAAGGGCGCGGCGGTCGCAGCCGCAGAGTTCTTGCAGGCGAATTTCCCTGACCGCACGGGCTTTTCCCCGCGCAATATGCGCCGGATGCGCGATTTTTACAAGACCTA
>ERZ779888.3119-NODE-3119-length-12625-cov-3.049165_pt1 | contig 12625 bp, 10 predicted proteins | sample MGYA00511245_ERZ779888 | MGnify/ENA primary metagenome ERZ779888 (study PRJEB29588, sample SAMEA2155255) | human gut metagenome | biome: human gut; feature: human-associated habitat; material: faeces | place: Denmark | collected 2008/2010 ... | reverse complement strand
CCAACATTACCATAAAAACACCAAAGAACTCAGAAATGTATAAGGAACGTAAATTTTTAAAGAAACGATACAAGATAAAAGTGAAAGTCATCAAGTAATGTTTACTATGTTTCTTGAAACATGAGTTGACAACTAAAAAGTGTATAACTTTAACAGGGGATGTGGCATTTATGCCACATCCCCTGTTAGCTGTTTCTATGCTTTGTGATAAGGGTGTTTATTTATTGATCACGGATACAGGTTCTCCGCGTAGATATGCCTTAAAATTATCAATGGCAATATCAATAGCACGCAAGCGAGAGGCGCGGGTGAGCCATGCAATATGAGCTGTAATTGCAGCATTATCCTGATGCAGCAGAGGATTGTCTCCCTTTGGAGGTTCATCCCGTATTACGTCCAAACCGGCGCCGTATACTTTGCCGGATTGCAGAGCATCGACCAAAGCTTCCTCGACGATCAAGCCACCGCGTGCTGTATTGATCAGGATCGTACCATCCTTCATCTTGGCAAAGGCATCAGCATCAAACGTATCCTCCGTGGAAGGTGTTAGTGGTGCATGAATGGAAATAACATCACTTTCCGCTAACAGCGTATCGAAATCAACCTGCTCAATAAAGTCATATTTCGGATCTGTCTTTTTGTGGCGGGAGTAGCTGATCACACGCATGCCAAATCCCTGCGCCATCTTGGCAAAGGCAAAACCAATCGCTCCCAGACCAAAGATACCACACGTTTTACCGTACAATTCAATCTGCGGTGTTAATACACGGCCAAAGGTTTCATAATCTTCTTTGGTGGCATGTGCCCAATCAACACGTTTGACATCTTTGGAATGAAGATCCACGTGATGACATACTTCCATAAGAAGTGCCCATGCATATTCCGCAATAGTCTGTGCACCATAGATGGTGTTGGTGATCACCATCCCCTTTTCCTTTGTCATAGGAACATCAAATTCGCCAAAACCATGACCAAGTGTTGCAACATATTTGAGATTAGGATGTTTGCTTAAGAATTCTTCATTTATATTGCTGCCGTTGACCCACACGCCGATAGCAGCGTCGGCATCTGCGATGACGGGATGAAGTTCTTCATTGCTGGGATAGCCGTCAAAATGCTTGATTACCAGCTCATCGACTTCCGGTAATTCTTTTAACAGGTTCCACTTTAAGTCCATATCTTCTTTTGTAATGTCCGGCTGAAGCACCGGCTCCGGGATAACTACAACTTTCATAATAAGCCTCCATTCCTTATATCCACTTGCATGAGCAGCGGATACATTTTCGTGAAATCCAAATGTATATTATATTGGATTGATTAACATATTAATTCAGTCAATAGCAAATCATATGGGAAAGAATAAGAGAAGTTTGTAAAAAAGTCAATCCATTTGAATAAATTACGTAAAATTTGGAATCTGAACAAGTTTGTTTGTAAAAATTACAAAAAACGTCAGTTTTTGTTGACACCGCTTTGGATAAATGATAAAAATGTGCTTGTGTGAGAGATGCAAAGCAAAAATTTAATAGTAAGATCATAACGGCAAAGGCGCTGACAAAAAAGTCCCTTTGCCGTTTTCTTTTTGCAAAAGAAAGGAGTGGATGTATATGGTCAAATACATAATAAAGCGTGTGCTGCTCGGTATATTAACCTTATTCGTATTGATCGCGATCACATTCGCAATGACCAAGGTTATGCCGGGAAGTCCGTTACAGTCCAAAAATATATCCGGTGATGTATTGAAAAAGATGGAAGCAACTTATGGATTAGACAAACCGCCGGTAGAACAGTTCATTATATATTGTAAGAACTTGCTGCATGGCGATATGGGAACCTCTTATAAGAAGGTTGGTAAATCCGTAAATGAGATCATCGCACAGACAATGATGCCAACGTTGCAGCTTGGTATTGTAACTTTTGTATTAGTATTAGTGGTTGGTGTCAGTTCGGGAATCCTGATGGCACGAGCGAAGAGTAACGCAGTAAAAGGTGTTTGGCTATCGGCATTGACCTTTGGTGTCAGTGTTCCAAACTTTATCGTAGCATTGCTTCTTCTTATTATATTCGGTGTAGAACTGAAGATGTTCCCTGTGCTTGGTCTTACAACACCAATGCATTATGTGCTTCCGGCTATCGCCCAGGGATTGTATCCAATCTCAGCAGTTGCCAGACAGACACAGAATAGTTATGAAGAAGTTGTTAAGCAGGATTACATAACGATGGCAAAGGCGAAGGGAATCAGCAAACGGACATTATTGTTCCGGCACATTCTTAAAAATGCGATGCTTCCGGTCATTACCTATATGGGACCGATGATTGCATTCTTATTAACAGGTAGCGTCGTTATCGAACAGATCTACACAATACCGGGTATTGGTAAAGAATTCGTATCAGCGATCACCAACCATGATTATACGGTGGTTATGGGAATTACGATCTTTATCGGTGCGATCATTATTATATGTAACTTGTTATCCGATCTGATCTGTGCGGTCGTTGATCCTAGAGTCCGCAAAACATTGTAAAGGAGGGAACGCGTATGGATGCCATGGAAACAAAATTATTTCGTAAATTAGATGATGATGAAAAAAACGACGAGTTTATTGCTGTAGAGAGCAGAACGTTCCTTCAGTCGGTATGGCATGATTTTACCGGAAATAAGAGAGCTGTAGCCGGGGCGATCATTTTGATCATTGTTGTATTGATGGCGATTTTCGGACCGATGATGTGTAAATATTCTTATGCCGAACAGAATATGTCACTGAGAAATGCAAGTCCCAGCATGGATCATTGGTTTGGTACTGATCGAATGGGAAGAGACATTTTTGTACGAATCTTATTCGGTGCAAGGATCAGCTTAGCAGTTGGTTGTTTGGCAGCCGTGATCAATCTGATCGTCGGTACGATCTATGGTGGTATCGCAGGATATGTTGGTGGTAAGGTCGACATGGTCATGATGCGAATCGTAGATATTATTTATTCGGTACCGGCAATGCTTTACATTGTATTGATCATGTTGATCTTTGGGGCAAGCGTGATTAGTATCATGCTTGGTATATCGATCACCTGTTGGATCGATATGGCGCGTATCGTAAGGCAGCAGGTCAAGAGTTTGAAAGAACAGGAATTTACGATGGCAGCGTTTGTGTTAGGTGCAAGCCCAAGTCGTATCCTGATCAAACATTTGCTGATCAATACGATGGGACAGATCATTGTTACGGTAACTTTGATGGTGCCGCAGGCAATCTTTACCGAGGCTTGGCTGAGTTTCTTAGGTGTCGGCATTTCCGCACCGATGGCAAGCTGGGGTACTTTAGCACAGGATGCAAGACAGTTGATCATGACATATCCGATGCAGACGGTATATCCAATGATTGCAATTTGTATCACGATCTTCTCGTTCAACTTCGTTGGTGAGGGATTAGAAAAGGCGTTGGATCCTAAGAGAAAACGTTAAGCAATTTGTCTGGTGTCCTATATGTTGGACAGTATATAACGTGTCCGAGATCTTGGACAGCATTGGACGGCGAAGAAAAACGAGAGAAAGGCATGGTGATGGATATGAGTTTGTTAGAGATCAGAGGATTAGAGACAGAGTTTCAGACAGAGCAGGGCGTAGTAAAGGCACTGCGGGGAATAGATTATACCGTTGACAAAGGAGAAGTCCTTGGAATCGTAGGAGAGTCCGGTTCAGGTAAGAGTGTGGGAATGCTTTCACTGATGGGACTACTGGCACCGAATGGTACCGTAACCGCCGGAGAAATGATCTTCGACGGGGAAGACATTTCTCCGGTTAAATATAAGACAAAGAAAGAGAAAAAAGAATATGAAAAGAAGATGAACGCGATTCGGGGTAACGACATCAGCATGATCTTTCAGGATCCTATGTCATACTTAAATCCGATCGTAACAATCGAGAAGCAGATGACAGAGGGGATACGGGCACATGATAAATGCAGCAAGCAGGAAGCTAGAGAGCGTGCCATAGAACTGATGAAAATGGTAGGTATTCCGGCACCGGAATCCAGATTGAAACAGTATCCGTTTGAGTTTTCCGGTGGTATGAGACAGCGTATTATTATTGCGATCGCACTGGCCTGTAATCCGAAGCTGATCGTGGCGGATGAGCCGACCACAGCATTGGACGTAACCGTGCAGGCGCAGATTTTGGATCTGCTTCGCAAGATTACCGAGGAAAGTGATGCCGGTGTTATTATCATAACACATGATCTTGGCGTAGTTGCTTCCTTATGTGACCGTATCAGTATTATGTATGGTGGTAATATTATGGAAGAAGGAACGACGGATGAAATCTTTTATGATCCAAAACATCCTTATACAAAAGGCTTGTTAAATAGTATTGCTAATTCCAATGCAGATCATAGAGAACCACTCAAGCCAATTCCCGGTACACCGCCGGATCTGTTAAAACTTGGTGATCAGTGTCCGTTTGCTTCCCGATGCAGCGAGGCAATGGAAATCTGTACAAAGGCAACACCGCTTGTGACAGAATTTGGCGAGACACATAAATGCAAATGCTGGCTTCACTGCAAGGAGCGCTGGCAGGAAGTGATGAAGGGAGAGGATGCACATGAGTAACGAACCAACACCATTATTAGAGGTAAAAAATTTAACGAAGCACTTTCCCGCAGCACATGGCCAAAAAGTACATGCGGTGAATGGAGTTTCTTTTAAGCTGGAACGTGGCGAGACACTCGGTATTGTCGGAGAATCCGGCTGCGGTAAAAGTTCCATGGGACGTACGATCCTAAAGGTACATGAACCAACGAGTGGTCAGATTATTTTTGATGGAGTTGACATTACCGGGCTTAGTAACCGTAAAATGTTTCCTTATCGCAAAAAGATGCAGATGATCTTTCAGGATCCTTATGCATCCTTAAATCCAAGATTTACCGTTGGAGAGATTATTGAAGAGCCAATGATCATTCACAATATGGGTACCGCACACGAACGTAAAGTTATCGTACAGGAGTTGATCGAGACAGTTGGATTAAAACCGGATCACATCAGACGATATCCACATGAGTTTTCCGGTGGACAGAGACAGCGTATCGGTATTGCCAGAACATTAGCACTTCGTCCGGAGTTTATCGTTTGTGATGAGCCGATCTCAGCGTTGGATGTATCAATTCAGGCACAGGTCATCAACTTGCTTGAAAAGCTGCAGCGTGAAAAAGGATTTAGCTATCTTTTCATTGCCCATGATCTGGAAATGGTACATCATATCAGCCATAAAATCGGTGTTATGTATTTGGGAAATATGGTAGAGCTTGGATCATCCGATGATGTTTACAAGAAACCATTGCATCCGTATACGAGAGCACTTATTTCCGCAGCACCGATTGCTGATCCAAAGATGGCCAAAGAAAAGAAACGAATCATCCTGGAGGGCGAGGTACCAAGTCCGATCAATCCGCCAAAAGGATGTCCGTTTGCGGGAAGATGTAAGTATGCAACCGAGGAATGTAAGTTCAAAAAACCGGACACATATATGTATGATAACAGACAGGTTGCCTGCAACTTATATTCGCCAAAAAATTTGGCACAGTATAAGGCAGTTGGCAAAACTGTTGAACAAATTATTGCTTAAAAGATCTTTAAGGATCTTTTAGATATAATGAGTATGTTTTAGAAACATCGCTCATGCGTCAGATAGTGCGAAGTGCATTGTCTGCGAATGGATTAGGGTAAATGGGAATGCAACTGACACAATGTTTGAGACACAAGGAGGGAACGCTTATGAGAAAGACAAAGAAAATTATGGCGGCACTACTTACAGCGGCAATGGTGATAGGGAGTCTTACCGGCTGTGGTGGAGGAAACAGTGCAACAAGTACCAATGACAAAGGAGAAATTGCGGAACTGATCAATGCGGTACAGCCGGAAAGTGGTGAGTATGACCCTGCAGGAGCTGCTGCTTACGAGTACTTCAGCGTACAGACGAACTGTTACGAAGGTTTTGTAAACTACGATAAGGAAGGCAAGATCGTACCTGCGGCAGCAGATCATTGGGATGTCAATGATGATGCGACAGAGTATACTTTCTATATTAGAGACGATGAGAAGTGGTCCGATGGATCGGATGTTACAAGTGCTGACTTCGAAAATACGATGAAGAGAGCGCTAGAGCCGGACAATGGTTCTTGGTATGTGGACTTCTTGTTCGTTATTAAGAATGCAGAGAAGTGCTTTAATGGAAAATGCGACTTCAAAGATGTCGGCATCGAGTGTATCGACGACAAGACGATTAAGTTTACATTAGAAGAGCCATGTTCTTACTTCTTAGATCTTTGTAAACTGCCTACCTATATGCCATCTAATTGCAAATATGCAACAGATGATAATAAGGATTGGGATATGAATCCGGAACAGAACTTAGGTAATGGACCATATCATTTGTCTGAGCATGTGGACGGAGATCACGTATCTTTTGAGAAGAATAAATATTACCGTGATGCAAAGAGCACCAATGTATTAAAGATTACGGATAAGTTTATGGATGACGATCAGGCTAAAGCATCGGCATATCAGACAGGTGAGATCAACATCCTGCAGGGTGCACCTAGTGAGATCGCAGAATCTTATGAAGGCAAAGATGACTTGTCGATCCGAGAGGTTCCACAGACAAACTACATCTTATTCAATATTAATGAAAAACCATTTGATGATGTTAAAGTACGTCAGGCATTTTCACTGGCATTGAATCGTAAAGATATTGCAGCAGTCGTTGGTACGGCTTGCGAGCAGGGTACCAGTTTCGTTGGCAAGAATTACAAGAGCAAAGCCGATGGCAAGAAATGGGGCGAAGCACAGGGAGATCTGTTAGATGAAGATCTCGCAAAGGCAAAAGAGCTTTTGGCAGAGGCCGGTTACAAAGATGGCAAGGGCCTTCCAACGATCACATATACTTATCCGGCAATGAGTTATGAGGCAAACGTAGCACAGGTATTGCAGGCACAGTGGAAGAAACTGGGAGTAGATGTAAAATTAGAGGCAATGGAATATGAAGTATACGTTGATGAGCGTCGTAACGGTAAGCTGCAGATGGCAAGAATGCAGTGGTACGCTGATTACAATGATCCGACCAGCTGGCTCAAGATGTACCAGACCGGCAATGCACAGAATGATGTGAAGTGGAGCAATGCGAAGTATGATAAACTGATTCAGGAATCTGACAAGAACTTAGATGAGGCAAGCCGTCAGAAACAGTTGATGGAAGCAGAAAAGATTTTAGTATCCGAAGATACGGTTATCTGCCCATTATTCAGCCCATCCAATCAGGACTTGATCGACCCATCTCTGACAGGTTATTATACAGATGGTCTCGCTTATACTTTTTTCTATAAGACAACGAAGAAATAAGCCATCTCTTACAGAGATGAATCCCAGATAAAGGAGGGGAGTGTAATGACAACAGAGAAAGTAAATGATCTGGAACTGGTAAAGTTATCTGATTATTTTACGCCCGGCAAGTTTCGTACCATACCGGGTACCGCAATGACAGATCGTGGTGGTATTACCGAGATGCAGGCTGTGTTTAATATCAATACAGACTTTGCAAAGCGTTTGACCTTTCAGTTTTCTACCATGTTAGTGATCTATGGATTTGGCATATTGAATGATAAGCTGATCGAGATCAACAAGAGTAAGTACGTAGGATATAAGGAAGAGAATGTGTTGAAACGTATTACCTTTAATGACTGTGGGGAGCGGTTTGTCATGGTGTTGGAGCTGAGCGATGCACCGGATAAACTGCTGGCAGTAACAGCAGATGATGTGGAATATTTATTGAACAATTGTCTGCATCCGGCAACTTGATAACGAACTGTAATGGTATTTGAACATGGAGCCTGCACGCGAATGAATTCGTGTGCAGGCTCTTATTTGTTCAAGTCTCTGATGTAAGGTATGGGAAGTTTGAGTAAAAAAAATGAAAAAAGTTCTTGACAAATGGATGTGACTGCTATATTATAACATACAATTCATATATAAATGATATGAAAACAAGGAAAAGAATCGTAGGAGGTGATACTTCCATGGATGCATTGATCACGGTTGAGGGTGTGGAGAAAGATTTTGGTAATCAAGTCAAAGCACTCGACCAGATTAATTTGGAAATTGCAAGTGGAGATATTTATGGAATTATCGGTATGTCCGGTGCGGGTAAGAGTACATTAGTACGATGTCTTAATTACTTAGAGAAACCTACCGCCGGTGTTGTCAAGATTCATGGCAAAGATTTATCGACTTTGAAAGGCAGACAGCTTCGCAAAGAGAGACAGAAGATTGCAATGATCTTTCAGCATTTTAATCTGTTGATGCAGAAGAATGTGTTGGACAATATTTGCTTTCCACTTGTGATCGCCGGAGTAAGCAAGAAACAGGCAAAGAAGAGAGCTGTGGAATTGCTTCAGATCGTGGGACTTGCTGATAAAGCAAAAGCATATCCGGGACAATTGTCCGGTGGACAGAAGCAGCGTGTGGCAATTGCCAGAGCATTAGCGAATAATTCGGATATCCTGCTTTGCGACGAGGCAACGAGTGCTTTGGATCCGCAGACGACACAGTCTATCTTGGAATTGTTGCAGCAGATCAACCATGATTACGGTATCACGATCGTGCTGATCACCCATGAAATGTCCGTGGTACAAAAGATATGTAATAAAGTTGCAATCTTAGAAAAGGGACATTTGGTGGAGACGGGAAGTGTTTCCAAGATATTTGCCAATCCGGAATCTGCGGCCGCTAAGAAGATGATTTTTGGTGAAGATACCAGTGTTCCAAAGATGGAAGGAAAGCATCTGGTGCGAATCGTCTTTAGCGAAAATTCATCGTTTGAACCGGTTATCGGTAATATGATCCTTCGATACAAGACACCGGTTAATATATTGCATGCCGATACCAAGGATATCAACGGCATTGCAACCGGAGAAATGATCTTGCAGTTGCCGGAGGATGAAGATATTGCAAAGCAGATGATCACATATTTACGTGATTGTAAGCTGACGGTAAAGGAGGTGGAAGCAGATGTTTCACTTTGATGCAGTTGTTCAGGAGATGATCATTAATGGTATTTGGGAAACGCTGTACATGACCTTAGCGTCAACCTTTATGGGATATGTGCTTGGACTTCCACTGGGAATCGCTCTTGCGGTTACCGACAAAACCGGAATCAGACCACAGCCGGTTGTATATCGTGTGCTTGATGTGATTTCGAATGTACTGCGAAGTATACCGTTTATTATTTTGTTGATATTAGTGATCCCGCTTACCAGATTTATCGTGGGGCAGTCTTATGGGTCTTCGGCTACAGTCGTACCACTGGTTATTGCTGCTGCTCCTTTTATTGGACGTATGGTGGAATCATCGCTCAAGGAAGTAGATCATGGCGTGATCGAGGCTGCTCAGAGCATGGGCGCCGGCATCTTTACGATCATTTGGAAAGTATTGCTCGTAGAAGCAAGAACATCCTTGATCGTCGGTGTGACGATCGCACTTGGTACAATCCTTGGATACTCCGCAATGGCAGGCGCTGTCGGAGGCGGCGGTCTGGGAAATATTGCAATTCGGTATGGTTATTATCGTTATCAGCCGGATATCATGATCGTAACGATCGTTATTTTGATTGTCCTCGTTCAAATTTTGCAGGGAATTGGAATGTTGATTTCTGCAAAGCTTGATCGAAGAAAATAAATACCAGCTTTCGTATTGAAAGATTGGAACACAAAAAGAATTGGAGGAAAATTAATTATGAAGAAGAAAGTAGTAGCATTGACATTGGCGTTGACATTGGCAGCAGGTTTGGTAACAGGCTGCGGTAATGCAAAGAAAGACGATAACAAAGCAGATAGCAAAACAATTACAGTAGCTGCATCACAGACACCACATTCTGAGATCTTGGCAGAGGCAGCTAAGACCTTAAAGAAACAGGGATATGATCTGAAAGTTACAGTATTTGATGATTATGTACAGCCAAATAACGTAGTAGAGAGTGGAGAATTTGATGCCAACTATGTAGAACATAAGCCATACATGGAGCAGTTTAACAAAGAGAATGGTACTCATATCGTTGATGCCGGCGATATTCACTATGAGCCATTTGGAATTTACGGTGGAACTAAGACAAAGCTCGAAGATGTTGCAGAGGGTGATACCATTGCAATTCCAAACGATACAACAAACGAAGCGAGAGCATTATTACTTTTGCAGGATAATGGTTTATTGACTCTTAAAGATGGTGCAAGCCTGACAGCAACCATCAACGACATTAAAGACAATCCTAAGAAATTAAAATTCCAGGAGCTTGAAGCCGCACAGGTATCCAAAGTAAAAGATGAGGTTGCTTATGTGGTATTAAACGGTAACTATGCATTAGAGGCAGGATACAGCGTTGGTAAAGATGCTTTAGCATATGAGAAGTCCGATTCTGAGGCTGCTAAGACTTATGTAAATATCATTGGTGTCAAGGAAGGTAATGAAAACAGTGATGCGATCAAAGCTTTGGTAAAGGTATTAAAATCTGATGAGATTAAGAAGTTTATCGAAGACAAATATGATGGAGCAGTTATCCCATTTGCGGGCTAATCAGATCCTCTAAAAACTCATAAGGAATTGTTAATAAGGAAATAGTCTTTTGCCTGTTTTGTGCAGGCAAAAGGCTATTTTTTTGGAAAGTTATCTGACATGGCAGTATCCTACGAGATGCTTTGTCGCAAGAATAACGAGTATGTCCAAATTCTTAAGAATTATTAAGATTGCCCCAAGGTCGTTGACGCAAGCAGAAATGTATGGTGTACTGGAAATGTAACAAAGAAATTTAGTGCTATGATGGTAGAATGGGAGGAGATCTTATGAATAAACTAAAAAAAATATTGGCATGTATGATAATTACATTGGGAATTTTGTATCTACCGGAAATTCATGCAAATGCATCAACAGTAACTATAGATGAAGCAACATTTCCGGATTCATGTGTACGCAAATTTGCACAAGAACAAGACGTCAATAAAGATGGTGTTTTGTCTGATGAAGAAAGAAATATAGTTGATTATGCATTATGGGATTGGTATATGGCAGCTGCATATGGGGTAGATGGAAGCCATTTAATAGATTTTACAGGAATGCAGAATTTCCCAAAAATCACCAAAGTTCGACTGCAATTGGGCTGTAAGGTCAATGGAAAGGAAATATATTGGAATTATAAAGCATCTAATTTATTCCAATGTTTTCCTCATGTAAAGCAATTGTCGATTGTTTCTTTTGGAACTAAATCAATTGAACTTAGTGGAGAATCTAATACATTAGAAGCGTTGGATATTTCTTTTGAAAATGAAATATTAAAAACTGGAGAAGTAGTATGCAAAATGTATGCGCCAAACATTAAAGAAATAGATATCACTGGAAATATCTCGACAAAAAGTTATTCTTTAGGAAAATGTTTTCCGAAGGCGAAGTACATTTATTTGTATGATACAAATGTTGGAAAATCTGGTACGTTAGATGGCTTTCAAGACATTGAAACGTTATTCATTAGTGGTAAAAAGGTAACAGACATGAATTTATCCTTTTTGTCGGGAATAACAATACATCGATTGGAAATTGAAAAAACTAAAATTAGTAAATTGGATATGGCACCTCTTCGCAAAACAAAATTGAATGTGTTAGATATTGACAATTGTCCGATCAAAAAATTAATGTTATTACCTTTGAAGAATACCGGGATTGTTAGTTTGTCAATATCAAATTGTTATATTACATCTTTGAATTTGAAAGAAGTATCCAACAAAACACTGACCACACTTTCTATCATTAATTGTCCGTTGAAGAAACTGGATGTTAGCCCATTGAAAAATACATTAGAAACGTTATATGTGGGAGACAGACAGCAGTTTTACACGAAATATCGGGAAGTATATAAAAAGACAAAATTTACTACACTTGATTTATCGATGATGAAAAAGTTAAAAGAGGTATATGGAAGTGGCGCTGGTTCTATTAAGACAGTGCGGCTTAAAAATCCAAAAAAACATGTAAGAGTTAAAACTTTGCAGGAATTACATTTATATGGGACTAAAATAAAGTCTATAGATGTATCAGGATTGACAAAATTAAAAAAACTTTATGTTGGTAATTGTACGACCAAGTGTAATATCAACAAGTGTACAAAGCTTGAAGAACTTGGTATTATAAATCGAGGAACGACAGATTTATCACTCAAGAGTAAAAGCTTGAAACACCTGCAGTACCGAGGCGGTAAAGTGAAAAAATTGTCAGTCAAAAAATGTCCTAAGTTATATGCAGTTACGATAAGGGGAACCAAGGCGAAATCTTTAGATTTTAAGGGCAATAAAAATCTGCTTTATTTATCGATTTATAATAGTAATATTGGTAAAGTGGTTTATCCGAAAGTAAAAAAAGCGGACTGGAGATATGAGTATAAAATACAAGATAAACGCTTTAGCTCTGACCCAATAACAAATGCTGAAGAAAGTGGGATTTTTACTTATGAGCATTACTTAGGTGGATACAATATAAATCAAGTAAAGACTGTGGATATATCTGCGTGGAAACGGTTGAGCAGCGCAATGAAGAAACGGCAATTGGC
>ERZ779888.3118-NODE-3118-length-12638-cov-6.030756_pt1 | contig 12638 bp, 8 predicted proteins | sample MGYA00511245_ERZ779888 | MGnify/ENA primary metagenome ERZ779888 (study PRJEB29588, sample SAMEA2155255) | human gut metagenome | biome: human gut; feature: human-associated habitat; material: faeces | place: Denmark | collected 2008/2010 ... | reverse complement strand
AGCGCTCCCCCGCCACATAGGCAGGTGCGCCATCCGCCAGAAAGCGGTCAAACGCCTCGCGCGTGTCCGCCACATAGCCGCGGCTGACCATCGCGCGGGCGATATGCGGCCGACCGACGCTGCCCTTGGCTTCGCGGGCGATTTCGTCGTAATCCAGCGGATAGCCCAGCGCGTTCAGCTTCTCCACCATCTGCCGCGCGCGTCCGAGCCGCATTTGGGACAGTGCCCGAACCTTGCGGTGCAGGGGCGTATCCGTCCCGCGCCCGTAGCCGAGCAGGTGCAGGCCGGGCATATCGCGCAGGGACAATTCGACACCTTGCAGAATCGGCATCGGCGTGGGTTTCCCCAGCAGCTGCGCCGCGCCGTCAAACGTGTCATGGTCGGTCACGGCAAGGAGCGTCACGCGGTGCTTGTCCGCCAGCGCCACCAGCTCCGCGGGCGTAAGCAGCCCGTCGGAGGAGGTGGTGTGGGTGTGCAAATCAGGCTTCATGGGAGTCAGTTGGGTGATTTTCGGGCGCATCCGCCGTCTTATCAGGCGTTTCCGCGCTCTTTTCAGGCGTTTCGGCGGACTTTTCGGAATTCTCTTTCTTCTTTTCGTCCGCCATGTCCTGCATCATCACATCGCCCGTGGTGCGGGTGTCGGCATCCTGAATATCCGGCAGCGCGCCCGTTTCCATCAGGGTGACGAACTCGCGGCGGCTGATGGTGTCGTACTTGAGCAGCGCGTCCACCAGCTTCTCCATGCGGTCGCGGTTGGCGCTCAAGGCGTCCACCGCCTTCTGGTAGCATTCCTCCAGCAGGCGCTTGACTTCCGCGTCGATGCGCGCCGCCATTTCTTCGCTGTACCCGCGGCTCTGCCCGAACTCCATGCCGACGAACACTTCCTGATCGCCGTCAAGATAGACCGGGCCCAGCTTTTCGCTCATGCCGAACTGCGTCACCATACGGCGGCAGACCTCCGTCGCCTTTTTCAGGTCGCTCGTTGCGCCGGTGGTGAACTCGCCCAGATAAAGCTGCTCCGCGGCATGACCGCCCAGCCCCATCGCCACGAAGTCCATCAGCTGGCTGTAAGTCTGCAAATCGTCCTCTTCCGTCGGCAGGGACAGCGTGTAGCCGCCCGCCTGCCCGCGCGGGACGATGGTAATCAGGTGCACCTCGTCGCAGTTGGGCAGGACGTGCCCGACGATGGCGTGACCCGCCTCGTGGATGGCGACCATGCGCTTGTCGCGCTGCGTCACCTTGTGGCTGCGCTTCTCCGGGCCCATCTGCACGCGGGAGATTGCCTCCACCAGCGTCTGCTGATTGATGGCCTTCAAGCGCCCGCGCGCCGCCAGAATCGCGGCTTCGTTCATGATGTTTTCCAGCTCCGCGCCGGTGGAGAAGGGTACGCGCTTGGCGATATTCTCCAAATCCACATCATCCGCAAGGGGCTTGCCCTTGGCGTGCACCTTCAGGATGGCAACACGCCCCGCCATATCGGGGTAATTGACGAGAATCGTGCGGTCAAAGCGGCCGGGACGCAGCAGCGCGGGGTCAAGAATGTCGCGGCGGTTCGTCGCCGCCATGACAATAACGCCCTCGTTGATTGCGAAGCCATCCATCTCGACCAGCAGCTGGTTCAGCGTCTGCTCGCGTTCGTCGTGTCCGCCGCCCAGACCCGCGCCGCGATGGCGACCCACCGCGTCAATCTCATCAATAAAGATGATGGACGGGGCAGCGCGCTTGGCTTGGTCGAACAGGTCACGGACGCGGCTCGCGCCCACACCCACGAACATCTCCACAAAGTCAGAGCCGGAAATGGAGAAGAACGGCACGCCCGCTTCGCCCGCAACCGCCTTTGCCAGCAGGGTTTTGCCCGTGCCGGGCGGGCCGATAAGCAGCACGCCCTTGGGGATGCGCGCGCCCATGTCAATGTACGCCTTGGGGTTGCGCAGGAAGTCCACCATTTCCTTGAGTTCTTCCTTCTCTTCCTCCGCGCCCGCGACGTCGGCGAACGTCACCTTGTTCTTGTTCGGGTCATGGATGCGCGCCCGGCTGCGGCCGAAGTTCATCACCTTGCCGTTGCCGCCGGTCTGCGCGCGCATAATCAGCCAGAACATCACGCCGCAGAGCACCAGCGAAATCGCCAGCGGAATCAAATCATACCACCACGGGGTGGTCAGCGGCTGACGGTAGATGATGGTGAACGTCAAATCCTTGACGGACACCTCATCCAGCGGCTTATTAAGCTTCGCCGCCTGCATTTGCCGCGCGGTGACGATGAAATCAGCGCCGATGGTGGTTTCAAAATCGTAGTTCTTGTCGGGGAAATCCGCGTCGGCGACCGTTGTTGTTGTCGTCACGCCCACCAGCGACGTGCCGCGGATGGCGACGGAGCGAACCTGCCCCTCCTCAATCATCGTCAGCAGCTGGGGATAGGTGATGCGGCGGTCACGGGTATTGCTGCCAAAGCCGTTGGTGAACAGCATCGAAATGGTGAGCACCATCAGCAGCAGAACCGCGACGTAGCCGAACATCCCGCGAGACTTCTTCAATGCGAGCATCCTCCTTCCGTTCCAGCGCCATCCGCCTGTTGCGGCGTATACCCATATAGACGAATGACGTGTGCGGAAAAATCCATCTTTACAAAAATTTTATCTTTTTTCGGGGAAAAATCGGCTGATTTATTCGTGCGCCGCGCCGTACACGCGGCTGTCCAGCACGCCGATGTCCGGCAGATTGCGGTACTTCTCGGCAAAATCCAGCCCGTAGCCGACGACGAACTCATCCGGAATCTTGAAGCAGTGGTAATCCACCGTCAGGTTGTGTTCAGGATTGCGGCGGTCGGGCTTGTCCAGCAGCGTCGCAATGCGGATGGAGGACGCGCCGCGGCCCATCAAATACTTGCCGAGGTAGAACAGCGTGTTGCCGCTGTCCACAATGTCCTCCACAATCAGCACGTCGCGCCCCTTAATGGACACGGACAGGTCTTTCTCCAGATTGACCACGCCGGAGGACTTGGTGGAGTTGCGATAGCTCGAAAGCGCCATGAAATCCAGCGTCACGGGCAAATCGACCTCGCGGATGAGATCGGAGAAGAAGACGCTCGCGCCCTTCAAAATGCAGACCATCACCAGATCGCGTCCCTGATAGTCGTGGGTGATTTCCCGTCCCAGCTGGGCAACGGCTTTCTGGATGTCCTCGCGCTTGACGAGAATCTTCGTCATGTCTTGATACAGCTTGGCATTGGTGTCCATCGTGTTGTCCTCCTAAATATATGTAGGTTTCTATGTTGACTTAGTTGGCGTTGTCCTTTTTTTCGCGCAGGGGTGCGCCGCAGCGTTTGCACTGTTCGAGCTTGTCGTAGGGGTCATCCTCAATCTGCGACCACTTGATGACGCCGGACAGCGGGCGGTATTTCGGATTGAGCGATTCGCAATTCGGGTCAATGTGGTAGTACGTTCCGCCTTCGGGATTGTAGTAAATCAGCAAGTCCGGATGGCTGGTGTTCAGCACGGGCTGGGTGGCAAGGGCGTTGGTCGGGGTGGCGGTGCTTTCCTGCTCGTTGCTTTGCAGCGTCGCGGGGTCAACGTACCACACGCCGTCCTCCTTGACCATGCGCACCTTCCACAGGTAGACGCTTTCGCCCAGGGTGTTGTTCTTGTTGATGACGGCGCGCACCGTCACCATGCGGGCGATGTCGTTCGATGTGCCCGTGATGGCCGTGAAATCCCAGCTGACGGGCGTGCGGTTGGTCAGCACCTCGCCGAAGAGCTTCTGCGTCACCGCGTCCGTGCCGCCCTTGATGCTGCTGCGCCACGACGGGGCCGTCAGGTTGACCATTTGGCTGATGGCGTTGTTCTTCCACAGCGTGAAGAAGGAATGCAGCTGCGCGTAGCACTCCTCGGAGTCATCCACAGGCGTCGCGGTGGGCGTGGGTGCGGGATTGGGCGTGTCCGTCGCGGTCAGGTTGACATCGAGGTTATTGCCCGATGTACTCCCCTGCTGCATCTGACCGGGCTGATTCGGCTGCGCGGGGTTCTGATTGTCCGCCGCGTTCGTCGCCAGTGCGCTGACGAGGCAGACGACCGCCGCCGACGCCAGCAAAAGCGACAGCACCAGCCGCGCGTTAGGCGTAACCAGCTCGCGGAGCCACAGCGCGGCGATGCTCGCCACCGCGCCGACGAGGACGACCCACTTCACCGCCGTCCACGCAAAGACCATGCTCAAGATGAAAAGAATCGGCAGCACGCCGAACATCAATACTTTTGCAATCGTATCCCACGGGATTTCCCTGTGCGCCGCCGGCTGCACCCGGAAGCCGCTGCGTCCCGACGTCGGGTACACGCGCTGACCGTCGGGGGTGTACTGCGCGTACTGCTGCTCCGGCGGCAAATCCGTTTCCTGCGGATTCTGCTGGCTGTACCCCTGCTGATTGTACGCCGGATTCGGCTGCTGGTACCCCTGCTGCTCGTAGGGCTGCTGATACCCGCCAGGCTGCACAAACCCCTGCTGGTCATACGGCTGCTGCTGATAAGGCTGCTGGGCGTACGGCTGCTGATAACCCTGCTGGTCATAGCCCTGCTGCCCATACGGCTGCTGATAACCTTGCTGACCGTATGGCTGCTGATAACCCTGCTGCTCGTAGCCCTGCTGACCGTATGGCTGCTGGTATCCCTGCTGACCATAGGGCTGCTGATAATCCGCATACCCCTGCTGACCATATTGCGGCTGCCCATAGCCGTTTTGCGGCGCGTAGCCCTGACCATAGGCATCATTGGGCGCGTAGCCGCCATTCGGGGCATAGCCCTGCGCCGGCGGATAATTGCCCTGCGAAAAACCGGGCTGCTGAGGATTCTGTCCGGCGTCCCCGGCGCCATCATAGGGTGGACGGCTGTTGCTCATCCGGCTTCCTTTCCTTTCTTCCGCGCGATTGTGCGCGAAGTTCCCTGCCGCGCCTTGTGCGGAGGGCATTTTGTCCCTCCCTCGCGCGGACTTTCACGCAAGCGCCTGAATCGCGCTTTACATGATAACGCATCTTACAGTATAGCACAAAAAAATGGCTTGTAAATAATAAATCGGAAAAATTCACGGTTTGTTCGCCTGTAAGATGAAAAGATTTTTACTTCGGTGCGCGTTTCCGTCCTCCATTCCGCATTATTTTCGCTTTTCCGCTTGCAAAAGTCGTTCGGCTATGGTAAGATAGAGCATGCCGACGAAAGTCAGCGAAATATTGGAAGCGATGACCGGGAAACAGTAGCGCGTGCAAGTCCCCTTCCTATTTCCAAATGAGAATGCGCCAAGATGCGAAGCGAATTTTTTCTGCTGGCTAACGGGAGTGAAACGCAGCGTAGCAGCGCTACGCTAAGTGGAACGAGCGGACGCCAGAAGGAAAAAGGCGCGAGCAGATGGCACAGGCGAATGCAGGAAATAGGATATCAGAGAGCCGCCGGGTGGTGCGAGGCGGCAGGGCGCACGGCGTGAACCTTCATCCCGTGAGTTTTTCGGCGTGGGCAGCCTTATCGCCTATCAAGCGGCGGCAGCGGGATTTTTTCCTTTGCCGCAAGACGAGTGGTACCGCGGATTCAGTCCGTCTCATCAAACGATGGGACGGGCTTTTTTCATCCAACTGTAAGGAGGAACATCCGGAATGAACGAGAAGATCGAAGCCCTGAAAAGCAGCTTTGATTCCGAGCTGAAGAAGATCGCCAACATGGTGGATCTGGAAGCCCTGCGCGTGAATTACCTCGGCCGCAAGGGCAAAGTGACCGACGCGCTCAAGGGCATGGGCGGCTTGACCGACGAGCAGAAAAAGACCGTCGGGCGCGAGACGAACGAGCTGAAGACCGCCATCACCGTCGCCTTGGCGGAAAAGCTGGAAGCGCTCAAGGCACAGGAATTGCAGCGCGAAATCAACGCCCTGCCCGAATTTGACATTTCCATGCCGCCGGACATGACCCGCGGGTCGTATCACCCGATTACGCTGGTGCAGCGCCAGTGCGAGCAGGTGTTCAAGTCGATGGGCTTCACGGTGGAGGATTACGCCGAGGTCGTGACGGACTACGAGTGCTTCGAGAGCCTGAACATTCCGAAGTTCCACCCCGCGCGCGACATGCAGGACACCTATTATCTGGACAACGGGCAGCTGCTCAAAACGCAGACCTCCGCCGCCCAGAACGCCATCTACCGCCGCTACCGCGACGCGCTGGTGAACGACGGCGTGCCGATTAAGGCGATTTTCCCCGGCCGCTGCTTCCGCAACGAGGCAACCGACGCCTGCCATGAGAACACGTTCTTCCAGATGGAAGGCATCATGGTGGACAAGGATATTTCCATCGCGAACCTGATTTACTTCATGAAGACGATGCTGAGCGAGGTGTTCCGCAAGGACATCAAAGTCCGCCTGCGTCCGGGCTTCTTCCCGTTCGTTGAGCCGGGCTTTGAGCTGGATATTTCCTGCCTCATCTGCGGCGGCACGGGCTGCCCGTCGTGCAAGCATTCCGGCTGGCTGGAGCTGTGCCCCTGCGGCATGATTCACCCCGAAGTATTGAAGGCCGGCGGCATCGACCCGGAGCAGTACACCGGCTTCGCGTTCGGCTTGGGCATGACGCGCCTTGCCATGATGAAGTACGGCGTGAAGGACATTCGCGACCTGAACAGCGGCAGCCTGACGCGCCTGGCGCAGTTCACGGACGACGAGTAATGCGGAGGAAAGACGAACATGCTGATCTCAATGAACTGGATTTCCGACTTCGTTGACCTGACGGGCCTTGACAAAATGGCGCTGATTCGCCAGTTCTCCCTGTCCACGGCGGAAGTTGAGAATGAAATTTTCCACAAGGGCGCGGATTTGTCCGGCGTTGTCGCCGCGCAGATCGTCAGCGTAGAGAATCACCCCGAATCCCACAAGCTGCACCTGCTGAAGGTGGACGCGGGCGACGGGCAGCTGACCGACGTGGTCTGCGGCGCGCCGAACGTGCAGCTGGGCATGAAAACCGCGTTCGCGAAGGTGGGCGCGCAGCTGGGCGACATCACCATCAGCCCGCGCAAGCTCGCCGGGTACACGTCCTACGGCATGTGCTGCTCGGAGAAGGAAATCGGCATCAGCGACGACAATTCCGGCATCATGGTCCTCCCGGAGGATGTTCCCTGCGGCACGGACTTGAAGGCGCTCTACCCCATTGACGATATTATCTTCGAGGTGGACAACAAGTCCCTGACGAACCGCCCCGACCTGTGGGGGCACTACGGCATGGCGCGCGAATTCTCCACCCTGTCCGGCCGTCCGCTGAAAGCCCTGCCCGTGGCGGATTTGGCTGCGTACAACAATCTGCCCGCCATCGACATGAAGATTGAAGACCCGCTGTGCCAGCGCTACTCCTGCCTGCGGGTGGAGAACATCAACCGCCACGTCAGCCCGATGGCGATGCGTATCCGCCTGAACTACTGCGGTATGCGCGACATCAACTTCCTCGCCGACCTGACGAACTACCTGATGCTGGAAATGGGGCAGCCGATGCACGCCTTCGACAGCCGCAAGGTGGAGAAAATCCGCATCCGCCGCTTCCCGGAGAGCTTCCCTTTCCAGACGCTGGACAAGGTGGAGCGCACCATCGACCCGAACACGCTGATGATCTGCAACGGCGACAAGCCGGTTGCCATCGCGGGCATCATGGGCGGTCTGGACAGCGAAATCGTCGATGACACGACGAGCCTGACGCTGGAATCCGCCACCTTCGACGCGGCGTCCGTCCGCAAGAGCAGCGTCCGCCTCGCCCACCGCACCGACGCCTCCGCCCGCTACGAAAAGAGCCTTGACCCAGAAATGACGACCGTCGCCATCGCCCGCTTCGTCAAGCTTTTGCAGGAATACGACCCGGAAATGCGCGTCACCTCCCGCCTGACCGACGAGTACGCCTTCCACTATCCGAAGGTGCAATTGTCCTTCGACAAGGCGTTTGTTGACCGCTATACCGGCATCAACATTTCCTCCGACGAAATCATGCACACGCTGACCGCGCTGGGCTTCGGCATGACGCGGAACGGCGATTCCTTCACCGCGGACGTCCCCTCCTGGCGCGCGACGAAGGACGTAACCATCAAGGCGGACATCATCGAGGAAATCACCCGTATCTACGGCTACGACAACTTCGACCTGCACACGGCGGAATCCCCGCTCTACCCGGTTCGCATGTCCACCGAAAAGACGGTGGAGGACAAATTGAAGGACATTCTCGTCAAGCGCTATTCGCTGCACGAGGTGCATTCCTACATCTGGCAGTACGCTGACGACTACAAGAAGCTCGGCATCGCCGTTGAGGACAACGTGAAGCTGCTCAACGCCTCCAACCCCAACATCGAGACGCTGCGCCGCTCCATGATTCCCACCCAGCTGTGCCAGGTGAAGGTCAACACGGGCTATGCGCCGTCGTTCGGCATCTTTGAAATCGGTCACGTCATCGACGGCGTGGACGAGAACAAGCTGGCAAAGGAGCACAAGAAGCTGTGCGTGACGCTCTTCAGCAAGGTCGATAACGTGGAAACGCTGTATTTCCGCCTGCGCGACATGCTGTGCGTCGCCGTGAGCGACATCCTGCACAAGGATTTGTCCTTCCACGCAATGACCGCGACCCACTCCTATGAGCATCCGAAGAACCTGAACGCCATCGTGCTGGACGGCGTTGACCTCGGCGAAATCGGCGTGGCGCACCCGGTTGTCGGCAAGAACATCGACAAGAAGGCGGCGATTGTGTTTGCCGAAATCGACACGGAAGCGCTTGCGTCCATCGCGCCCGCGCCCATCGTCTACCGCGAGCCGTCCCGCTTCCCCGGCATGGAGCAGGATTTGACCTTCGTGGTCAATCGCTGCCAGCCGATTCTGGACGCGGTGAAGGCGGAGAACTCCCCGCTGGTGCAGAAGGTGACCGTGCTGGGCACATACAGCGACATCACCGGCAAAACCATCACGATTCGCCTCTCCTTCTCGCACCCGGAGCGCACGCTCACCCGCGACGAAGTGCAGGCGGTTGTTGACGGCGTGGTTGCGCGGCTGAAGGGTCAAGGGATTGAATTGAAGAAGTAACTTCCTCTATATATGCATCTTTCTTCCTCCGAAACGCGGCTGTGTTTCGGAGGTTTTTTCGGTTCTTCACGGAATCTTGGGGGAAAAGCAGCTTGGGGGCGCGTCTGCGGACGCGCAAAGTTACTGGCAGGGACGCTTCGCTGCCTGCACCTTTGTTGGCGACTTCCTTGGGATTGGTCGGGCGATGGACACAACCCCTGTGAAAATCGGCAGCTACGAAATCGACATCAAATCCGGCTGGAAAAGCTACGAGCCAAGCAAAGAAGGATACGAATACTACCATTACGGCAGCGGCGCGACGTTCCTGATGCTGGGCGTTTATCCTGTGGAAGATATGTCCAGTTCCAGTATTCTCCAGCGTGCAATGCTAAAGCAGGTATTGGCATCCGTCAGTTCCGGCATTCTCAGCAGCGGAAACTCCTTGAGCGACGACGATTATATCTCTCTGGACAACGACCGCGGTACCGGCATCTACTGCGTTGCGCCCATGCTGGGGCACGATGTTGTAATTTGGACGTACTATTCGGCAGACGCTCCGACGGAAATTCTCTGCGCCATCTATGCCGATTTTAATGACCTTGGCGATGGTGTTGACCTGCTGACCGTGATTGCACGCAGCGCGCACACGGCCGCCTCCGCCGCGCCGGCTGCCTCTGCCGCGCCGACTCAGTCCTCCGATTCCTACACCATTGATTACAAAACCGCGGCGGCTTTTGAGGCTGCGCTGAACAGCGGCAAAAACGTCGTCGGCAAAGTCGTGCGCTTTTCCATCCACGCCGTACATCCTGATTCCGCTCTTGGCTTTAACTGCTGGGCGGGCGAACACTTGAATTTCATCAGCGATGCCCCGTTCGATGTCAAAGCGGGCGACATTTTGACCGTCCGCATCACAAAATTCAACACAATCCTCGGTTCTTGGGAGCTGCACTACGAGCTTTTGAAGCAGGAATAATCTTCCTTCCCCTGCCCCCTCTGCTTTTGTCGGCGGAGGGGCGTTTTTTGTGCTTCCGCGAAATTCGAGATTGACAACTTCCCCCGATGGTGGTAAACTGGAAAAAACGGAAGTTTTCTGCCCATTTTCGTCGCTTGTTAGGAGGATTGCTATGAGCCCTATTGCCGCCCGGAAAAAGACCATCATCTGGATGATTGCCGCCATCGTGCTGGCAGTCTCTTCCATCGCACTTGGTGCCGGTCTCATCGTCAGCCACAATTCGCTGACGGACACCCGGAATCAGCTGACGGACACGCAGAGCGCGCTGTCCTCCACCCAATCCACCTTAGCGGACACCGAAAACAGCCTGTCCGCTGCGAAGGACACCCTCGCGTCCACCGAAGCCACCCTCGCCGAAACGCAGGGTACGCTTGCTGACCGCGAAACCGAGCTGTCCGCCACAAAGGACACCCTCGCGTCCACCGAAGCCACCCTCGCCGAAACGCAGGGCACGCTTGCTGACCGCGAAACCGAGCTGTCCGCCACAAAGGACACCCTCGCATCCACCGAAGCCACCCTCGCAGAAACGCAGGGCACGCTTGCTGACCGCGAAACTGAACTGTCCGCGACAAAGGACACCCTCGCATCCACCGAAGCCACCCTCGCCGAAACGCAGGGTACGCTTGCTGACCGCGAAACCGAGCTGTCCGCCACGAAGGACACCCTCGCATCCACCGAAGCTACCCTCGCCGAAACGCAGACTGCCCTGAACAGCCGCGACACCACGCTGGCATCCACGAAGGACACGCTGATGATCACTCAGACCAAACTGACGGCAGTGAAGGACACGCTGTCCACCACGCAGAACGAACTGGACACCTTGAAGGCATCCCTGCCGGCGAAGGAATATGAACTGGAGAACACGAAGGAAGCACTCGCCGCGACGGAAGCCGAACTGGCGGTGACGCAGAACACGCTGACTGCCGCGCAGACGGAGCTGTCCGACACGAAAACCAGCCTGTCCGCCACTGAAACCGAGCTGACCACGACGAAGGACACCCTTGCCGACGCCACGACGGAATTGTCCGACACCAAGACGGCGCTGACCGCCACCGAAGCCGAGCTCACGACGACGAAGGACACCCTGACCGCAAAGGAATCCGAACTCACCGCGACGAAGGACACCCTGACCGCAAAGGAAGCCGAACTCACCGCGACGAAGGACAGCCTGACCGCGAAGGAATCGGAACTCACCGCGACGAAGGACACCCTGACCGCGAAGGAAGCCGAACTCTCCGCGACGAAAGACAGCCTGACCACTGCGGAAAACGAACTCGCCGCGACAAAGGACAGCCTGACCACCGCGCAAAACGAACTCGCCGCGACGAAGGACAGCCTGACCACCGCCACGACGGAGCTGGAAGCCACAAAGGCAACCCTGGCCGCGACAGAGGCGGAATTGACGACGACGCAGGAAACCCTCGCCGACGCGCAGGCGATTCTGGCGGCATCGAACGAATCGCTGAGCTTCGCGAAGCTGAACCCGGCGACGCGCGGCACTGACCCCGGCATTGCGCCCTCCCCGATGGCAAGCGCGGTTCGCGACCCGTCGGAAGCCGTCGCGTTCCTGCTTGTGACAGTCGGCACAAAGACGTACGAGCCGATTCCGCTGCTGGAGGACGGGTACTACCGGCTGATTCACGGCGTGTGCGTGAACATCATCCACGTCACGGAGACGAGCATCGAGATGACCGACGCCAGCTGCACCGACCACGACTGCATCGCGCAGGGCATCGTGACGCTGGAAAACAAGGACACGCGCGAAGGCGGCAGCTACATCATCTGCCAGCAGAACTTTGTGACGCTGCGGCTCTGCACCCGCGCGGAGCTGGAAGCAGAAGGCATTGTGCTGCAATAATCGAGGATTTTGACCGGGGGCGGCGCAGGCTGCCTCCGGTTTTTTGCATAATCAGAAATATCCCCAAGGAGGAAAACGCCCATGCTGACGTATCATCCGACCACCGAAGCCGAGAAGGAAGCCATTTGCGCGTGGCACTACCCCGGCGAATACGCGATGTACAACAATCCGCCGTATGCCGAGCAGAAGAAGCACGGATACGGTTTTGCGAATCCGGCAAACAATTTCTATTCCTTTTACGATGGCGAAACGCTGGTGGGCTTCGTGAACCTGTCCGATGAGGGCAGCGAGGTGTTTTTCGGCATCGGGGCGCATCCCGACCACTGCGGACAGGGGTACGGCACGCAGATGACGGCGCTGGCGTGGGATTTATCCCAGCGGCTGTATCCGGGCAAGCCGATGTATCTGGAAGTGCGGACATGGAACACGCGCGCCGTTCGCTGCTACGAGAAGGCAGGATTCCGGGTGGTGGGCGAGCCGGTGAAGCGGGTGACGCTCAGCGGAGAAGGGACGTTTTACCACATGGTGCGTCAGGCGCAGGGATCATTCCGCGCAAGATGTTGATTTGCCCAGCGGCATCCGCTGCGAATTTGACATTCGCCGCCTTTCGGGGCGGCTTTTTGTTTGGTTCTTCACGGAAAGTTGGGAAAGCAAACAAGGGCTTAGGCGAAGCCCCCAAAAGCTGCACGCGGAAGGAGCATGAAAGTGCGACCAACCCAATCGCGAAA
>ERZ779888.3117-NODE-3117-length-12642-cov-2.728053_pt1 | contig 12642 bp, 3 predicted proteins | sample MGYA00511245_ERZ779888 | MGnify/ENA primary metagenome ERZ779888 (study PRJEB29588, sample SAMEA2155255) | human gut metagenome | biome: human gut; feature: human-associated habitat; material: faeces | place: Denmark | collected 2008/2010 ... | reverse complement strand
TGGTTCCTTAAGGAACAAAAATTAAAACATAAATTAATTTTTCCGGAGTTTGCAGATTATGATCCTAAGTATTCACAGTCAGATGTACCTGTAAGACAGCAGAAATATGCCGAAGGGCATGCTGTAAGAGCCAATTACATGTACTCAGCTATGGCAGATGTGGCATACGAGTACAGTGACGACGGACTCATGGATGCGTGCGGGAGACTGTGGGATGACATGGTTCACAGACAGATGTATATAACAGGAAGTGTAGGTTCATCCGGTATACTCGAAAGATTTACAACAGATTATGATCTTCCAAATGACTGCAATTACTCAGAAACATGTGCGACGATAGCACTTGCGATGTTTGGAAAGAGAATGGCGGACATAAAAAAAGATGCATCATATATGGATGTCGTGGAAAGAGCATTGTACAATACTTTACTTTCTGGAATAGCGATGGACGGAAAAAGTTTCTTCTATGTAAATCCGCTTGAAGTATGGCCGGCAAACTGCATACCGCGCACATCAAAAGAACATGTAAAACCTGTAAGACAGAAATGGTTCGGGGTTGCCTGCTGCCCACCGAATATCACGAGGACGCTCGCTTCACTTGGACAATATATATACTTTAAGGATGAGGAAAAAATATATGTAAATCTTTATGTCGCAAATGAGACAAAGACGACTATAGGCGGCAATGAATTTACGATGAAACTCGACGGGGATTTCCCATGGAATGAAAATATCAGTTTTAAGCTGAGCGGGGAAAAAGCTTCAAAGGGAACAATCGCATTCAGAATACCTGAATATGCACAGGGTTTTGAGATATCACATAACGGGGAAATGATATACAAAGCCGGCGGAGAAATTTATAAACAGGATGGTATAAAGATAGAAAACGGTTACATCGAGATAACAGGAGAATTTAAAGAAGAGATATTTGACATAAAGGTTGATTCAAAACCTGTGTTTGTACACGCAAATCCATTAGTCAGGGCAGACTCAGGAAAAACCGCGATAATGAAAGGTCCGCTTGTTTATTGTATAGAGGAGACAGATAACGGAGATAATCTTGCATCTGTTTTTGTTGACACAGACCAGAAACTTGAAGAAATCTATAATGACAAGCTGCTCGGGGGATGCAGTGAGATTCATTTAAGGGGTAAAAAGATTTCTGACGAAGGCTGGAATGATAAAAAATTATATCAGCCTATAAGAAATAAATATACGGACGTTACGCTTCGCGCAGTTCCGTATTGTTACTGGGGTAACCGCCAGACCGGTGAAATGCTCGTCTGGATAAAGGAAACAATATAATTATATTTTAGGGGAAGGAAAAGCTATGGGGAAAAATGTAAAGACCAGGCAAAGGGTGACGGCATGTGCCATGTCGGCAGTTATGCTGTCATCATTGGTTGGAATTTTACCGCAGAGTACGGTAAGTGCCCAGCCACAGTCAGACTCCATCTCAAATGGAAGTCTTAAAGCGCAGATTGGGGATCTCGGTCAGATTTCCAGCCTGCAGATCAAAAACAACCGCACAAACAATAACGGCGGAGATGTAAACTTTGTATTACCAAATGATACTGCGGCACAGAACAATGAAGCGCACCAGTGGATGGGAGAAATGATCTTCTCCTACAGGACAAGCAAGGATGGAGATTTTGCCGGTGATAATTCAGGGTTTGTGGAAGTTGACACAAATAAAACGCTCGCAGCAGGCGGTTCGACAACATATTCAAACGCCTCAGAGAATCTGAAGGATAATCCATATATAGAAAAAACAGCAACTGACGATAAGGTTACAGTTAAATTTAAAGGTCAGGATGAAGATTCAACGAATGAACGTACAATGAAAGGCTTTGACGTTACATCGGAATATGATATGGGTACAGATGATGGTTCAATGCAATGGAATATAACATTGGAAAACACCGGTGGAAACTACATAGAATTCGGTGATGTAGGACTTCCAATGCCATGGAACAGTGCTTACAGCACGATCGATGATACATACAATAACAGAGTTACTGTGCATACATATGCAGGAGCAGACAGCGGTTATGCATATGCTATAAGGTGCAGCGGTGAGGGAAACTATATGCTTTTTACGCCGGTCACATCAACAGGTGCAAAGATAGAGTATATAGACAACTGGGTAGGTTCTGTAAATGGTGTAGAAGGTACACGTTCAGGTAATCTTTATAAGGGATGGACAAGTGATTCGGGTAATTTTTATCCGGGACTTCAGGTTTATTATATCCATTCCAGGGATATCCAGAAAACAGGAAAAGGATATTTTACGGACGCATCAAGTCTTGTATTAAAACCGGGCGAGAAAAAGACTTACAGCTTTAAATTCTCAGCTGTAAGAGCCGGAGATAATTCACCACAGACAGGTGCAGATGACCCGAATAATTCATCCGACTCGGTGGAAGAGAGAGAAAATAATATGCGTTCTATCCTATACAGGGAAGGACTTATAGATGCCGTTGCGGTTCCGGGATTCCAGACAGCGATAAATATGTCTACAAAGCTTGATCTTCATTATGATGAAAGCCAGGTGTCGGATGTGAGTGTGGATGTGCAGTGTATACACGAAAATGATCCGTGGGATGAGAAACACATACCACAGCAGACTGTAACAGATGATGGAATTAATCTTGTAAACAATAGCAGATCAGTAGAGCACGGTGGTGATGCCACGGCTGAACTGGTTGAGACAAAGACGGTAAACGGTGAGACACATCACATTTATAATATTGATTTTAAATGTATAGGAAATAACAGTGTACGCATCAATTACAAATCAAATGGGAAGCAGAAATTTACACAGTTTGAATTTAATGTTTTAGACGAATTAAATAAGACAATAAATGCCCACTCAGATTTTGCCGCAGCACAGTCACAGGACAATGATGAAAACAGCGAAACATATGGTATATACAGTGACTGGTATTTTGCAAGCGGACGGGACAGTAAGCAGCAGGATCACTGGGGAGATGACTGGAGTCATGATAATATAAATTTCATGGCGATGAAAAACTACCTTGATCCAAAGGCTGATGAGATAGAATCAATTGAGAAATATCTTATTGATTTCATGTGGGACAATTACATGAAAAATACACAGGACAGCTATACAGTCGCAAACTATCTCAGAAACTCAGGAATATACAGCGATGCCTCTGTTCCATACACCAGAACATATTCAGAGGTAATGGAGGCTACAGGATTCTTTAATATGTACCGTATAGAAAAGGCATATCCTGATCTTATCGAGTACAGAAAACCGGCAGAGTGGTATCTGGAAAAAGCATATGGAATTTATATTAACCGCGTAAATGCATATGAGATCGGATACTATGGCGAGCAGCAGATCCCACAGATGATAGAAGCTCTGTATGATGAGGGAATGGACGAGGAAGCCGAAAAGCTGCAGAACCTTTTTGCAAAAGAAAAAGGAACAAACATGACAAGAGCCGCTTATCCATATGGTTCAGAGTTTGAGTATGATAATACCGGTGAGGAGGGTGCATATTCAGCAGCCAAAGCACTGCGAAAATATTATCCTGGCAGCTCAGATACAGATAAGGCATTGAGCCAGATGGAAAAGGCAGAGTGGAAGACGCGTGCAATGCGTGGATTACAGCCGACATGGTATCAGTATGCAGATCCTGTGTTCAGGGGCGGTGAGACATGGTGGAATTTCCAGTACACAGCTTCACTTGCAGGATACATAATGGATGACTGGCTCAGATACGAGGATACAACAGCCGATGCAGATGAAACAGCATGGTCACAGCGGATGAACTATGCAGCAAAATTATCAAACTTCAACGCAATAAACATGGGACAGATATCTTCAGAATATATCGGAAACACAAGCTGGAGATATACAATGTCAAAAGGCGGAGTCGGAGCACAGGATGTAAATGACCGTGGAACACGCGTTATGAATAACGGCTGGAATGATTTTTCAGGAGAGAGTGACGAGGGAATATACGGCTCACTTCTTTCTATAAGCTCTGATGTTGTTACAGATCCAATTTTCGGGCTCACAGGATATGGCTGCAATGTGTCTAAGAGTGGAGATGTATATACAGTGACTCCACTTGACGGAATAGGCAAACGTATAAACATAATTGACGGAAAAGTCTATGTAGAGCTTGAACAGGATTCATGCACACAGGCTGTTATAAATAAAAATGGCGCAGTCATGAATCTTACTGTAAATAACACTACAGGAAAAGAGCATCTTTTAAAGATCAGCTTAAGCGGAGCCGGAGTAGGTGACGGATATTATGACATCACAGCAGAATGTGGTGACAGCTCAAACCAGAACCAGTGTTATGTAAAGGATAATGAAGGAACTGCATATGTTGTAGTACCAGAAGGCGAATCCGCACAGATAAGCATCACAAAGAAGGATGGTGGAGAAAATGAAGAACCAAAGATATATGATATAAAAACAGATGAGAACCCACAGGCGCTCACAGCATTTAACGTAAAAGCAAGTGCATATGATGACGGTGCACCATCCGGAAGACTTACATACAAATGGGAAAACGTAGAGAAACCGGAAGGAGCAGAAGTTTCATTTACATCTGAGTCACAGACATTTACAGATATAACTGCCTCATTAGATGGGGAATATAAATTTAAGCTTACAGTAAATGATGGAAAGCTTTCCACAGAAAAGACTATAACAGTAAATGTCGGAAGACCTGACGAAAAGAAGGCTCCTGTTATAGATAAGGCGGAAGCTGTTCAGGATAACATAAACACTACAACAGCAAAGCTTAATTCATCTGCAACAGCAGACACTACATATGAAAATACACTCACATATCAATGGAAAGTGGCAGATCAGCCGGAAGGAACAAAAGCAGTTATTGCAGATGCAGACAAAGCAGATGCGGTAATGAAAGCATACACTCCGGGAGAATACACATTAGAGCTTACTGTCACAGACAAAAAAACAGGTGTATTTGATGAGGATACAGTTACAACAAAGCAGGTAACAGTGGACATGACAGGCGATGTCGATGGAATTGACAGGACAGACACTATAATAACAGGAAAAGGTGAAAAGCCATCGCTTCCTGATACAATGGAGATAGTCCATCCTGACGGAACACTGGCTGCAGATCAGATAGTATGGGATGAAATCCCAGAAGATTCATACAACAATGAAGGAACATTCAGTGTCAGTGGTACAGTAAAAGGAACAGAACTCAAGGCTATAGCAAACGTTATGGTTGTTTCTGGGAAAAAAGTAAATGCAGCACTTAGCGCAACAGCGAGCGCAATAGTAAACACACCGGAAGACCTGGGTGGTGTGGCTGGACTTAATGATGGCTATGAGCCGGCTGGTTCACGCGATACATCACATGGTGTATGGCATAACTGGCTTGGCGGAAACCAGAGTGGTGATGCATGGGTAGAGTACGACTGGGACAAGGAAATCGTTATCTGCCAGTCAGATGCATATTACTTTACAGATGGAAACTTTGCACCTAAGAGCGTAAGCTACCAGTACAAGGATTCAAACGGAAACTGGCAGGATGTAAAGAATGCCAAGGGATTAGGCGTAGAGCTTGATAAGTATAATACGACAACATTTACACCGGTAAAAACAACTGCAATAAGGATGATCATGTCACCAAAGACTTTAGGATGCGGTGTTATAGAGTGGAAAGTGTGGGGATATTCCGACAACACAGTTGATAAGCAGCAGCTTCGTCAGGTGATCGACCACGCAAATGCGCTTGACCTTGATCTGTTTGCTCTTACAGATGATGAAAAAGAAGCATTTAAGGCACAGATAAAAGAAGCACAGCAGGTAAGCGATGACAAAGAAGCCGATCAGACAGCAGTGGATATAGCATCAGAAAAACTTGCAAAAGCTATCACCAGACTGTCATCAGAGGATGGAAATCTTGCATACTCTGCAACGGCATCCACAAGCTATGTATCAGGCTGGGAATCGCTTGCAGCAGTGAAAGATGGAAAAACGGCTGAAAAATCATACAATACGAACTGGGAAATCCCTAAATATGGTTCATGGGGAAATGTCAGCAGTTCTGAGTCGATAACATATACATGGGACAGTGCAGTAGAACTGCAGAAGGCAGATATCTATTTCTGGTATGACGGAGAAGAAGGCAGCTACACAAGTGGAGGAATAAAGGTACCGGCAGACTATGTATATGAGTACCTCGACGGAAACGGAAACTGGCAGAAAGTTTCCACAGAGTCATCATATGAAAAAGCTATGGATCAATTCAATACAGTAGAATTTACTCCTGTAAAGACGACTGCGATAAGAGTTACAATGCAAAAGCAGGCAAAAGATAATAATGGAGTCGGAGTTATTGAATGGAAAGTCTATGGTGCTTCCGTAAAAGCTGACAAAACAGAGCTTGCAGCTGCAATAGAGGCTGCAAAGGCAGTAGATGGCACTAAATATACAAAAGAAAGCTATGATGTGCTTATAAGCGCACTTGAAGAAGCGCAGAAAGTAATGGACGATGACAGTGCATCGGATACACAGATAAAAAATGCGGCAGAATCATTAAATGCAGCAAAGGATGCACTTGAAAAGGCAAAGGACAAAGAAAATCTTGCACTTGATGCCAAAGCAGAAGGAATATGTGATTATACAAATGACCTTGGTGGTGTCGCTGCGTTAAATAACGGAGTTGAACCATCATCATCAAATGATAAATCTGCGTTAGTATGGCATAACTGGAATGACAGATATGAAGCAGGAACTACCACTGTACAGAATGCGTGGTTAAGCTACAGCTGGGATGAAGAAGTTGTTTTAGACAGCACAGATGTATATTATTTCACAGATTTTGGCGGAATAATGATGCCTAAAGAAGTTAAATTCGAGTACAAGGATGCAGATGGAGACTGGAACGAGATCAAAGACGCAAAGGGACTTGGCTGTGAGGTTGATAAGTACAATACGACAGAGCTTGGACAGATAAAGACCACAGCTCTGCGTATGGTCATGGTTCCACAGGAGATGAGTGAGGCTGATCCTGTTCACGGAGTCGGTGTCATCGAGTGGAAAGTAAAAGGAAAATATGTTAAAGACATAGACAATACTGATCCACAGATCGAGGGCGCAGAGGACGGAAAGACATACTGTAATCCTGTAAAGATCAAGGTTACAGATGAAAATCTCGACACGGTTACAGTAAAAGTAAATGGTGAAAATGAGACAGCTATAACATTAGATGAGGACGGATGTTATGAGGTAGGCGCAGCAGAAGGCACGCAGACGATCACAGCAAAAGACAGATCAGGAAATACAAAGACACTTACTATAAGAGTAAATGACGGACACACAGGCAAAATAGCAGACTGCCACACTAAGGCAATATGTGAAGTATGTGGTGAGGAATACGGAGAATTTAATCCGGATGTCCACACAGGCGGTACAGAAGTAAAGAATGCGAAAGCTGCAACCGTAAAAGAGGAAGGCTACACAGGAGATACATATTGCAGGGGCTGCGGAGAAATTATTTCAAAAGGAGAGGCTATCGAAAAAATAAAAGATGACACAGCTAAAGACGATAAGGATGATATTGCAAAGGGTGATATATCATATACAACGGTTGTTGATGAAAAGGCACCTGCCACAAAGATAGATGTGGATGAAGAAAAGCTTATCGGAAAACTAGTCAGCGACAAGACGATTTTCTCTGATGAAGAAAGGGCTGTGATCGCTGCCGGAGGAAAAGTAAACTTAAAACTTACAGTAAGCGATATAACTGAAAGTGTAAGCAAAGAAGATAAAGAAAAAGTAAGCGCTAAGCTTTCTGACGGCAAAATAGGAATGTATTTAGACATAAACCTTTTTGCAGAAATATACAAGGCAGACGGAAGTGCTTACAAGGCTGACAAAAAGATAGCAGAACCTGGAGAAAGCTTTAGCATTTCTGTTACAATACCGGTCGGATTACTTGATGTTGAGGATGGTTTTACAAGAACATTCCATGTGATAAGAGTACATGACGGAGTGGCAGAGATACTAGACACAGCATATAACGAAAAGAGCAGAGAGCTTACATTTAAGACTGACAGATTCTCAACATATGCCATTGCCTACACTGACAAAGCAGATGATTCAGAAAATGATGTCAAAGACGATAGTAAAGAAGATGACAGTAAAAAAGATGATAGCAGAAATGACATTAATATCGGATCAGAGGCAGGAAAAACGGATAATACCGACAGAAACAACACAGACAAAAACAGTACAGACCAAAACAACACAGATAAAAATAATGCAGACGAAAACAGCACAGACCAGAACAATGCAGGCAGCATAAATAATGGAGAAAATGCTGGAAACAACATCACAGATACAGATGAACAGACAAATGTTTCCGGAAGTACTTCAGACAATGCAATAAATAAAAAGAGTAATGCAAAACCAAGTGCAAACAGCAAGAATAATATCAAAAATGCCTGTTCAGTAAAAGGCGGAGATGACAATATGTCTGCAGCATGGATCCTTCTTGTAATGTTTGGAGCAGCAATCGTGATGCAGGGAATGAGGATTAAGAAAAGATCGTAAGTGGATTTTAGCATTTTTGTGTTGCAAGTAAGGAAACATAATAGTAGAATGAATAAAAAGCTTACACAATAGGTTAACGTATTAGTGTAATAACGCAGTTAAAGGAGAGAATTATGTACACACTTGACGACATCAAAAATGTAGATCTAGAAATCGCATCAGCCATCACAGATGAGTTTGACAGACAAAACAGCCATATCGAGCTTATTGCATCGGAAAACTGGGTAAGTCCTGCTGTTATGTCAGCAATGGGAAGCATCCTTACAAACAAATACGCAGAGGGATATCCGGGAAAGAGATATTACGGTGGATGTGAATGTGTAGATGTAGTTGAAGACCTTGCAAGAGAAAGGGCAAAAGAACTTTTCGGATGTGAATATGTAAACGTACAGCCACATTCAGGCGCACAGGCCAACATGGCTGTACAGTTTGCGATCCTTAAACCGGGTGATACGGTGATGGGAATGAACTTAGACCACGGCGGACATCTTACACATGGTTCTCCAGTCAATTTTTCGGGTACATATTTTAACATAGTTCCTTACGGAGTAAATGATGAAGGCTTCATCGACTATGATAAGGTAAGGGAAATCGCACTTGAGTGCAGACCAAAGATGATAATTGCCGGAGCGTCAGCTTACGCAAGAATTATCGATTTTAAGAAATTCCGTGAGATTGCAGACGAGGTGGATGCTGTACTTATGGTTGATATGGCACATATTGCGGGACTCGTTGCAGCAGGACTTCATCCAAGCCCGATCCCATATGCACATGTCACAACAACAACAACACATAAAACTCTCCGTGGACCACGTGGTGGAATGATTCTCTGCAGTCAGGAAATGCAGGATAAATACAACTTCAACAAAGCTATTTTCCCAGGAACACAGGGCGGACCTCTTATGCATGTTATCGCAGCAAAAGCTGTATGCTTTAAGGAGGCACTCCAGCCTGAGTTTAAAGAGTACCAGAAGCAGATCATAAAAAATGCCCAGGCTCTCTGCAAGGGATTACAGGAAAGAGGAATCAAGATCGTCTCAGATGGTACTGATAACCACCTTATGCTTGTTGACCTTACACCATTCGGACTCACAGGAAAGGCAATAGAGAAGCTTCTCGACCAGGCACATATCACAGCAAATAAAAACACGATCCCTAATGATCCTCAGAAGCCATTTGTAACAAGTGGTATAAGACTTGGAACACCGGCAGCTACATCAAGAGGATTAAAAGAGGATGATTTTGACAAGGTTGCAGAGGCAATCGCTATGATAATAAAAGATGGCGAGGCAGCAGTAGAGCCTGCAAAGGCGATCATAAAGGAACTTACAGACAAATATCCACTTAAGGATTTCCGTTAAGATTTAAATCTTAATTACATGAGAAAATATTAGTATGAGTAAAATTGAACGAATAATAATGTTCGAAGGTGGAGTCGAGACATTAGATTATTTTTCAAGACAAATGGGCCAGGCGTTTGAAGCGCATGGCCTTTTGGTCTTTTATTTCAATCTTGAAGATGCTGCCTCGGATGTTAAAAAAGTAAAAAAATTCATTCTGTCAGGAAAAACGGCGATCGTTACATTTAATTTTGAGGGCTTCGAGCGGGAGGAATATATATACGACCACGTAAGAGGCTATATATGGCAGCATTTTGACATAGAGATATATAATATAGCCGTAGACCATCCATATTTTTACGATAACAGATTTGAGCATCTGCTTGAGGATGACAAAATTCTGCCGGGACTCATAAAAAAGTATCATCATCTGTCGATAGACAGGGAGCATCAGAAATATATGCGCACATTCTATCCGCAGTTTGACGAAGCCGGATTTCTTCCACTTGCCGGAACCAGACTGGATGGAAAAAGTGCCGACACTGTCATATGTGATAAGATAGCTAAAGAAACAAAAGCAAAAGACAAATCAAGAGATATAATTTTCACAGGAAATTACACGGACTTAGCCTTTTTTGACCAATATATTTATGGAATAAACGATGAATATGCACAGTTTTATATGGGAATGATAGATGATCTCATCGCAAACCCGGACAAGACGGTTGAAAATGTAATAATATCACACTGCAATGAGGAGATGGGACCACAAAGACTTAGTGATCTTCGTGTGCCGATACATAAAACTATATTTGTAGATATGTTTGTGAGGAGCTATTTCAGAGGGAAAATGATACAGACGCTTGCAAATGCAGGATTTGAGATTGCGGTTGTCGGTGCAGGCTGGGAAACACTGCCATTAAAGAAACCAAACCGGTTTACGATAATTCCGCAGACTAACTCAAGGAGGTGTCTTGAACTCATAAAGGATAGCCGCATATCAGTAAATATTATGCCATGGTTCAAAAACGGAGTGCATGACCGTGTGTTTAATTCCATAATAAATGACACAGTATGTTTTACGGATGGAAGCGGTTATTTAAACGAGGTGCTTAGCGATGGGGAAGGCCTTAGATACTATGATCTTAATGATCTAAGCGCAAAAAGTGACGGCAGCCATATAGTTGACAGTATGGAAAAGCTTTTATCAGATTATGATAAGCTTGATTCAATGGCTGAGGCAGGAAAGAAAATCGTATCTGCAGATCACACATGGAAAAACCGTGCAAAAAAACTTATGGAATTGTTTTCGTGATGAAATGCTTTATGTTATGAAATACTTGCAATTTAGGGCTTTTCAGAGTAAAATGCAGGAACTGAACAGCTATTTTAAAGAATTATGTGAAGAAATCCAGCGTGTCCGTGAAGTTGGGTATGAAAATACAGCAATTATCGATAAGAGCGAGCATTTTTTTCAGATATGCGATGAAGCTACAGGTTTAGCAGAAGCATATTCTCAAAGAAAGGCAACCGCTCTCAGTCAGTTAGAGACAATTGTTTTTGTGGACATAGGTGGACTTGTTATTTTAATTGCCCTTGAATTGATAAAGTCACTTCGCTATGCAGCCCAGAATCGCATCTTGCAGAGTAAAGTGTATTTAGATGAGGCAACGGGACTTCCTAATAAGAATAAATGTGAAGAGATATTAGGTGAACTGAATCCACCAGAGGATATTATCGTATGCAGTTTTGACCTTAATAATCTCCGTCGGATCAACGATAGTATGGGGCATGATGCAGGAGATGCGTATATTTATCGGTTTGCTGTTTGTCTGCGATCTTCCATACCATCGGAACATTTTGTCGGAAGACTTGGGGGAGACGAATTTATCGCAGTGCTGCAGGGGCTTGATAAACAAGCGGTGAGAAAGCTATTTGAAGATCTTCGCAAAGATATAGCAGCAGAATCCAAAGAACATCGAGAGATTCCGTTAAGTTATGCAGCGGGTTTTGCATTGTCCTGTGATTTTGAACAGTGTACCATGCGGGAATTATTCCGTTATGCAGATAAAAATATGTACATCAATAAAAACCATGTGAAACGGGAAGAAGCACTTGAAGAGAAGCGGTTGAATTATCAATTATTAAAACTGCTGAATCAACATGGAAAGAACTTTTTAGACTGTTTATATTGTGATGCTAAGCTGGATACATATCGTGTGATCCGTTCCAGTGAAAACTTTTTCTTAGCTTTAGATGGTGCGTATTCCAGTGCAGTAGAGCAGATCGTACAGGAAAAGATTGGGAAAGATGAGCAGAAGAACATTTGGGAAAGGCTTCAGATTACAAGACTTCAAGAGAAGATGAAGGAGAAACAGGATGTACAGGAATATCAATATGATATGCAGGAAGAAGGATTCTATAAGCGTATGACATTGATCCCAGTTGACTGGGATGAAGATAAGAAATTACATCATTTTCTTCTGGCATTTGAAATCATCCGAAAAGGAGCTGACAATCAGACAGGGGCCAGAGAACAGTTACAGATTTATTATGAACAGCTAAAACAATCAATCATTGAAAATGACAGTTATGTCGATGCACTTTTGGAATTATCCGATGTGATCTATACGGTCAATCTAAAGACAGATATTCTGGAGAGAAATATTATTCTAAAGGGAAAAGAGCAAAAGAACAAAGAGATGTTTCTTGATTATC
>ERZ779888.3114-NODE-3114-length-12645-cov-2.945592_pt1 | contig 12645 bp, 6 predicted proteins | sample MGYA00511245_ERZ779888 | MGnify/ENA primary metagenome ERZ779888 (study PRJEB29588, sample SAMEA2155255) | human gut metagenome | biome: human gut; feature: human-associated habitat; material: faeces | place: Denmark | collected 2008/2010 ... | reverse complement strand
CGAGGCGTGAGAGTACAAGGCCCTGCCCGCCGAGGCGCGGCAGATTGTACTGGAGCTGTGCGAGCTCGACCTGCAGCTTGCCCTCGCGCGAACGCGCGCGCTGCGCAAAGATGTCAAGAATCAATGCCGTACGGTCGATGACCTTGATGCCGAGCATCTGCTCGAGGTTGTGCTGCTGCGACGGCGTGAGCTCATCGTCGAGAATCAGGAGCGTCGCGTCGCGGTTCTGCACTTCCATGGCAATCTCCGAGACCTTGCCGCGGCCGAGGAAAAAGGCCGCATCGGGCTTTTCGCGGCGCTGGATGAACTTGCCGACAATGACGGCCCCCGCCGTATTGGCGAGGCGCTCGAGCTCGGCCATCGATTCATCGATGGGCCAAAGCGTCCTGCCGCAGTCGAGCCCTGCAAGGATGGCCCGCTCCTCTTCTTCCGTCGTCGTCTTCTCGCTGCGCGCACTGAGCTTCTTGTTGACCATCGTGATGAGATACGTCAGGTTGATGCTGTGCAGCGTGCGTTCCGGCAGCGGCCCGACATGGCCGAGCATTTCCGTGCCGTCTTCGCTCATGTCGCCCGTAAAGAAGCCCAGCGAGCCGACAATTTCCTCAGACTTGTCATCGCGAAAGCCGATGGCCGCCATGCAGTCAAAGCGCAGCCGCCGCAAAGATGACCTATCGGGCTCGCTCAGGCGCGTATCGCCGCTCGGATGCGTGTGGATGCAGCGGATCCCCGTCAGACGCGACTCCGCACGGCGGCTCTTGAACTCCGGCAGGTCGACCGTGGCCGTATCGCCGACCGACACCTGCAGCACCTTGCCCTGACGATTGAGATACACCGCCACCTCGCGCCCCAAAAGCCGCGTGACTTCGAGCATCTCAAAATTGAGCTCATGCGTCGAGAGCTGGCCAATCGGCACCGAAAGCTCATAAAGCGCCTCCAGCCGCTTGACGATATACTGTTTGATATTCTGGATATCCCCGTTTATCTGCATAAATGTTCCTCTATACAATAAAAGAAAATGCTAGCTATAAAAAAGTACCAACAAAGGAAGACGGGAAGGGCTGTCTAACGTTCCGCATGACGATTTGCTAAATTTATTTTTTGTCATTTAGTGCAGCCTTACGAAAGAGCTAAACGCGCTTTGCTTGAACGACGCTCTTTCGCAAGGATTCTGGCAGACAAAAAATAAATTCTTCACGCAAATCGTCAAAGCTCCACTTATAGACAGCCCCTCCCTCTCTTCTCTAAACTTAGTTACTTTTTTGAGGCCGTACGTATTCAGGACTGCCGTATCACAGCAGACGCAAATGCCCCGGCGGAACGTTAGACACCCCTGCCAACGGCTCCGCTCTTTATCTCCGCTCTTCTTATCCCCGATTAACGATATTTGAAATGTGCTTGAGTGTGATGGACAAAGTGCCGTCGTCGTTGTTGTTGAACTCGACAAACTCGGTGTTGTCAAAGTAGTCGGTCGGGATGGTCAGTTCGATGCCTGTATCGGTCTTGAGTTTATGTCGGCTGACTTTTTTGAGCGTCGCCTCGGGGTCCATGCGCACAGGCTCGGTGATGCCCGCATCGCGGATGGCCGTGTCGAGGTCCTGCTGCATGGCGGGGTTGTCATGGAAAATTTCCTTGCCCGCTTCCCGAAGGTGGAGTCCCTCCCCCTGCTGCATCGTCTCGGCCACGTAATTCTTGACCGCCGCTTCCGTCGCGACCTTGTCCTGCCCATACGTCTCCGCGACTTTTGCCGCGGCTTTGCTGAGATTCTTCATGGCCTCTTTTGGCGAAGGCGCTAAGTCGCATTCGAGCAGGAGCTCTGGAAAAACAAAGACCGGTGTGCCGTCGAGCGTGTATTTCTTTGCCGCTGTCTTGATGGCCATTGTCGTGAGGTCAATAAACGCAAATTCGTCGACCTTCTGCGAGAGGTTCGGCATAATCGAATAATGGTTGATGATTTCGTTCTTGATGCCATGCTCCGTCTGGTTGACCTGATGCGTAAAGCCGATGTGGCTGTTGCTGCGCATGATGACGAGCTGCGGCTTTTCGTCAATCTGCACCGCAGCGACAAGAACATCCGACGACGCCATTTCTTCGGCATGCGTGAAAGCATCTTCAAGCGTTTTGCCGATTTCCTTGCTCAAAGCGACAAAGTCGAGTTCCCCTGACTTATAAGCCTCAAGCTTCTGACGAAACGCACTGTCATCAAAGAAAACACCCGGCTTCGCCTCCTGACTGCCCCAGGCCTTCTCGATGTGTTTCCAGAGATACGTCTCGATGCTGTCGGCCACGGTCAGCGGTTCATCGGAATAAACCGTGACGCCGGAATTAAAATCAAGGATATGCAGAATAGCTTTATCGATGAGAATCATACTTCCTCCTGAGGCTCTGCCTCTTCCTGTTTCGCCTTGGTCTGGCGCCTTGCTTCGCGCGCAGCCCGCTCCGCAGCTTCCTTCTCCGCGCGGCGGCGGACTTCCTGCAGGCGCGGCACGAGGTAGCGCTGCATTTTTTCCTCAAGCTCAGGCAGCGTATTCGAGTCAAAATCGTAATTGACGTCAGGAATATTCCAGATGCGCGCCTCGCTGAAGAATTCGTCGCGGTATATATTATAGTAGAACGTCACATTGCTTTCGAGGGAAAAGTCAACGTAATCGATGATGATATACGAGCCATTATTAATCTTAAAGGGATATTCCGGCCGGATAAACAGCGTAAAACCTGCAAGCTCCTCCGGCAGCTCCCTGCCCGCTTCCCAAGTCAAGACTTCCTTATCGCGCACGATGCTGCTGATGCTCTTCGGATTAAAAACCGCGAGGTCACAGAGCAGCTGTTCAAGCTGCGTGCGCAGCAGATGCTCAAAAACAGAAAAATCCGCCGTGATGAACTCGATGCGGCAGAGCTCGATGAGACCAATCTTGATGCGCAGCTTGTATTCGTGCGTCTCCTCGTGAAAATACGCCGTCGCGCTCTTATGAAGCTCTGCACTTTCATAGGCAAAAATATCGTAGCAGTCTTCTATGGGCTTATGAATCAGACGCTTCGTGAAGCCATGCCAGGTTTCCGGAAGCTCCGACAGATATTCCCAGCCATCAAGCTCCTGCTCCACCTTGGCAATCGTCTCATCTTTCAAGATATTCACCTGCCCTTTCTCGTATTGCTGACAATACTTTATTATATCAGTCTTAGGGATGGGATTCAACTGGGAGGAAGATACGGCGGGGAAACGAAGGAGGGAAGCGGTTGGAGGGAGAGGGCGGGGAAGCGAGGCGGGCCGCTGGCGCCGCCTCCCCTCCGCGAGCCCCAAAACGTACCTCCGAAAAAAGAAACCCGCATCGGAGCGAACCTCTCCTCTGCGGGTATCTCTATCCTTCAGCCTTCCACCGGAACTCAACGAACCTTACTTTACTTTGCCATAAGCTCCTGCAGCCCCGCTTCATCGAGCACCTTCACCCCAAGGTCCTGTGCTTTCTGCAGCTTGCTGCCCGCCGCTTCACCGGCGACGAGATAATCCGTCTTTTTCGATACGGACCCTGCCACACGTCCGCCGTGCGCTTCGATGAGCCCCGCGGCTTCCTTGCGGCTGAGGTTTGGCAACGTACCCGTAATGACGAAGGTCAGTCCCTTGAACTTTTCATCCACCAGCCCCGTATCCTCAAGCGTAAAGTTCACCCCGGCTTTGCGGAACGCGGCAAGGATTTCCTGACTCTTCGGGTCCTTGAAATAGCTGACAATCGCCTTGGCGCTGATTTCGCCCATATCGCGTACGGCAAGAATCTCCTCTTCGGAGGCTTTGCTCAGGGCATCGATAGAGCCAAAGTGCAGCATGAGCTCGCGGGCGGCGGTGCGGCCGATGCCTGCGATGCCGAGTCCTGTAAGCAGACGCTGCGGCTCGTTTTTCTTGCTGTCCTCAATCGCTTTGAGCACCTTGTCGGTGTTTTTCTCCTTGCCGATGATGCCCTTGGCGATGAGTTCTTCGCGTTTTTCCTTGAGCGTGTAAAGGTCCGCAATGTCCTTGATATAGCCTTCCTCAATCAGCGTATGGATAGCCGCTTCGCCGAGGCCTTTGATATCCATCGCATTGCGGCCGACGAAATTGAGGATATGGCTCTCGAGCTGTGCGGGGCAGCTCGGATTCTGGCATTTGATGTCCGACGTATCCGGCTCGCGCACGGCCGGTGCGCCGCAGACCGGACACGTATTGCCGATGACAAAAGGCTTTGTGCCCGCAGGACGCTTCTCTTTTACGACTTCCTTAACCTTCGGAATAATTTCGCCCGACTTGTAGACGCGCACCGTGTCGCCAATACGCACGTCAAGACTATCGATGAAATCCTGATTGTGCAGCGTCGCGCGCTCGACTGTCGTGCCGCAGAGGCGGATGGGGTCGAAGACCGCCGTCGGCGTGATGCGGCCCGTGCGTCCGACGGAGAGCTCAATTTTGCGGATGACCGTCTCTTTTTCTTCCGGCGGGTACTTGTAGGCAATCGCCCAGCGCGGCACTTTGGCCGTCGCGCCGAGTTTCTCGCGGTCGGCGAGATTGTTGAGCTTGACGACCGCGCCGTCGATGTCGTAGGTGAGATTGCCGCGGTTCTCGCCGATGGCCTCAATGGCCTGCCAGACTTCTTCCGCCGTATGACAGACCTTATAGCCATGGATGACCTTGATGCCCTGTTTCTTCATGAATGCATACGCTTCCGTATGCGTCTTGAACTCGCGGCCGCGGGCCGTCTGCAAGTTGAAGATGAAGAGCGACAGATGGCGCTCCTTCGTGATGCGGCTGTCGAGCTGGCGCAGGGTGCCGGCCGCGCAGTTGCGCGGATTGGCAAACGGCTTGAGCCCTAAGAGCTCCTGCCGTGCGTTGACCTCGTCAAACGCCTTTTTCTCCATGTAGACCTCGCCGCGAATCTCAAAATACGGCAGCTTGTCCTTGAGTTTTTTCTTGACGTCCTTGATGACTTTGGCGTTTTCCGTGACGTCCTCGCCCTGCACGATGCCGTCGCCGCGCGTGATGGCGCGCACGAGCTCGCCGTTTTCGTAGCGCAGGGCCATGGAAAGGCCGTCAATCTTCTCTTCGACGACAAATTCCGGGTCGTCGAGTTCCTGCTGCAGGTCATGCACGAACGCAAAGATTTCTTCCCTGCTGAACACATCCTGCAGTGAGAGCATCGGCACATCGTGCTTGACGAGCACGCCGGCCGTGCGCAGGGCATTGCCGCCGACGACCTGTGTCGGCGAATTCTTCGTGATGAGCTCCGGATATTTGGCCTCAATGCCTTTAAGGCGCAGCATGAGCTGGTCGTACTCGTAATCCGAGATTTCCGGATTGTCTTCATTATAATAGCGGTTGTTGTGGTAGCGGATGACCTTGCGGAGTTCCTGCAGTTCTTTTTTGACCGCCTTGATATCGACAGCCGCAGTTTCCGGCTGTTTCGTTGTTTCTGCCATAAAAGACCTCTTCCTTTCCTGCTGTTGCTGGTCTTTCAGGAAAAATCACACCTTGGCAATCGGTGCGTATTTCTGCATCAGGCCCTTGACGCCCTGCCCCGGGAACGCAATCTTGAGCTCGACTTCTTCGCCGGAGCCCTTGACCGAAACGACCGTGCCGACGCCCCATTTGCCGTGGCGGGCCTTGTCACCGACTTTCCACTTGATGCTCGTGTCGGGACGGATGACGCCCTGTGCGGCCGGACGTGCGGCCTGTCTGTCCTGCAGGGCCGAAAGAGCTTCGAGCGCCGACTGCGGCTTGCCGGTAAAATGCGTCCCCGTGCCCATCTGGCTGGCACTCGGGCGGAAACTCATGAAACCGCTGCGCTGCTGGGCGCCGTAGTGATTGGCATTGGCAAAACCGTACGAATTGGCGCGCGGCACGAGGCGCTCGATGTACTCGTCGGGGATTTCCGCGAGGAAACGCGACGGCGGGAAGGCATTCGTCTTGCCGTAAATCGTGCGCTGACGGGCATTCGTGAGGTAGAGCTTGCGCTGTGCGCGCGTGATGCCGACGTAGCACGTGCGGCGTTCTTCCTCGATTTCATCGGGATTCATGAGCGTGCGCGAATGCGGGAACAGGCCCTCCTCCATGCCAATCATGAAGACAATCGGGAATTCAAGGCCCTTGGCCGAATGCAGTGTCATGAGCGTCACGCGGTCGTCTTCGATATCGGCATTGTCGATGTCGGAGACGAGCGAAAGCTGCGACAGGAAGGTCTCGAGATTCGGATGTTCCTCCGTCTTCTCAAAATCACGCGCCACGCCGATGAATTCCTTGAGGTTCTCAAGACGCGACTCGTTCTCGACTTTCTTCTCGGATTTGAGTTCGTCGATATAGCCTGACTCCTTGAGAACCTGATCGATGAGGTCATCGAGCTTCATGTTCATATGCGTGCTCATAAAGTTGAAAATCATCGTCGTGAAAAGCTCCAGAGGCTTGCGGACGCGCGCCGTGATGCCCGGAATTGACTCGAGCACCTCAGGATTCGAAATGACATCGAAGAGCGAGAGCTCATTTTCTTCGGCATACGCCGTCAGGCGGGCCATGCTCGTCGCGCCGAGGCCGCGCTTCGGCACATTGATGATGCGCATGAGGCTGACCGTGTCGAGCGGATTGTAAATGACGCGCAGGTACGCGAGGATATCCTTGATTTCCTTGCGGTCGTAGAACTTGAGGCCGCCGACCATCGTGTACGGGATGCCCGAACGCATGAACGTTTCCTCGATGACGCGCGACTGGGCGTTCGTGCGGTAGAGGATGGCGATGTCGCCGTACGATGCGTTGAAAATCGTGCGCTGCTTCATGATGGTCGTCGTGACAAACTGGGCTTCGTCGCGTTCATCCATAGCCTGATACGACGTGAGCTTCTCGCCCGTCGCGTTCTCCGTCCAAAGCTCCTTGGGCTTGCGGTTGACATTGTGCTCGATGACGGCATTGGCCGCGGCGAGGATGTTTTTCGTCGAGCGGTAGTTCTGTTCGAGCTTGATGACCATCGCCTCAGGATAGTCCTTCTCGAAATCCATGATGTTGCGGATATCGGCGCCGCGCCAGCCGTAAATCGACTGGTCGGCATCGCCGACGACGCAGAGATTGTGGTGGCGTGCCGCGAGGATTTTCGTCAGCTGGTACTGCGCGCCGTTCGTATCCTGATACTCATCGACGAGGATGTAGCGGAAACGGCCCTGATACTTCGCGCGGATATCCTCGTTTTCCTCGAGCAGCAGCACCGAAATCATCAGCAGGTCGTCGAAGTCGAGGGCATTGTTGTTGCGAAGCTTCGCCGCGTAGAGCTTGTAAATCTCGGCAATCTTCTTCTGATGGAAATTGTCGGCATCGCGCTCCATGGCCCGCGGGCCCATGAGCTGGTTCTTCGCGTTCGAGATGGCATTCTGGACGCTCGCCGGCGTGTACTGCTTGTCGTCGAGATTCAACTCTTTAAGGCATTCCTTGATAACCGTCTGGCTGTCCGACGAATCATAAATGACGAAATTGCGTTTATAGATGTCCGTTGCCTCAATCTCACGGCGCAGGAAACGCGCACAGAACGAATGGAACGTGCTGAGCCAGACGTCTTTCGCGGCGTCGCCAATCATGCGGTCCACGCGCTCGCGCATTTCCGTCGCGGCCTTGTTCGTGAACGTGATGGCGAGGATGTTGTACGGTGCCACGCCATTGGCAAGCAGGTTCGCGATGCGGCAGGTCTTGCCCGAGCCCGCGCCCGCCATGATGAGCAGCGGACCGTCAATGTGCGCAACCGCTTTTTTCTGTGCCGGATTCAAGCCACTGAAAATATCCAAATGTATCCTCCAATCTGTTCTTTCATATGTATCTGTATTTATCGATAGGAAAGCCTCCCCCATCGAAACGCTTTTGATGGAGAAGGCTTGATTGTTTGCTGAAATTTGACGGCGAAACTTAGTTCTTGCCGATGCGCTTGACGGCCTCGGAAAGCGGCGGGATGACCTGTTTCTTGCGGCTCATGACGCCCGGCAGGTAGATATGCGTGCCGCTGGCATCTTTCTTGAAGGCCTCGCCGATGAGCGTCTTCGGGGAGCCCGTGAACAAGAGGTACGTTGCTTCCTGCAGGATGTCCGTGACCATGACGAGGCTGAGGTCGAAGCCTTCTTTGTCGCAGATGTTCTGCATGGCTTCGATGAGCTGCGGCTCGAGGTCCATGACTTCCTTCGGGTCCATGACGGAAATCTGGCTGACGATGACGCGGTAGTCGCCAATCTGGAACTCCTTGAGGTCGTTCTTGGCAATCTCTGCCGGCGTCATGTCGCCGATGCCGGAACCGGCCTTGAGCATAGCCATGCCGTACTCGTTGATGTCGACACCGGCGATTTCGGCGAGGCGCTCAGCCGTCTTCTTGTCGTACGGCGTGCACGTTGGGCTCTTGAAGAGGACCGTATCGGAGAGAATAGCCGAAAGCAGCAGGCCGGCAATCGAAGCCGGGATATCGACATCGTGCTGCCAGTGCATGTTGGCAACAATCGTGGCCGTGCAGCCGACAGGCTCAGCATGCGTGAAAATCGGCTCGCTCGTCTGAATGCCGCCAAGGCGGTGATGGTCGATGATTTCGAGAATCTTAGCTTCCTCGATACCCTCGACAGCCTGGCCGCGCTCGTTGTGGTCGACGAGGATGACGCGGTCGCGCTCCGGCAGCATGAGGTTGTCGCGGCTGACGAGACCGACGAGGCGGCCGTTCTCGAGAACCGGATAGTTGCGGTAATTCGTCTCTTCCATCGTGCCCTTGATGTCGGAAAGCAGATCAAGCGGCTTGAAGCAGACCGGGTCCGGATGCATGATGCGGCGGATTGGCACGCACTGGTTGATGAGGCGGGCCACCGTGTACGTATCGTACGGGGAAACGAGGACGAAGAGGTGCTTCGCTTCAGCAGCCTCGATGACATCGGCCGGAACGCGGCCGTTGCCCGTGACAATCAGGCAGGAAATGCCCTGGTTGACGATGTCAATGAGGGTTTCATCGTGGCGGTCGCCGACTAGAACGATGTCGCTCGGCTCGATGGTCTCCTGAATCGTGTGGATGGAGCCAGCGGCAATGCGGACTTTGCCTTTGATGAAGTCGCTTTCATCACCGGGAACGAGGACTTCGCTGTCCGTAGCGGCGATGATGTCGCGGTAGCGTACGCGCATCTCGGAAAGGTCCTGCATGCTGAGTTCCTGGAAGTAGCGTTTTGCGAGGTCAGAAACCGTGACGATGCCGACGAGGATGCCCTTGCTGTCCGTGACTGGGACAGATTTGAGGTCATGGCCGCGCATGACTTCGCCAAGGTGGCGCAGGGTGTCGTGCTGCTTGACGACGATTTTGCAGTCGAGCGTGACGTCTTTGACGCGCGGATAAAGGTCGGAAATCAGGAGCGGCTGCTCGACATGGAAATGCTCGAGGGCGTATTTCGTCTCAGCATTGACCTTGCCGGCGCGTGCCGGTACTGCATTGAAGCCGAGGGCCTGCTTGAGATGGGCATAGCCGATGGCCGAGCAGATGGAATCCGTATCCGGATTGCGATGACCAATGACATAGATTGGTTTCGTGCTTTTCGTCATATTCTATTTCCTCCTAAATATGAAAGCGGGAGTTCCCGTTTTTATACGAATTAGTCTATGTATCATTATAATCAATATTTGCGCGTGCGTCTAGGGGGCGGCAGTGAGAAAAGAAGAAGCTGCGGGGATGGGAAGGCGGAAAGGGCTGCCCCTAAGCTCCGCGTGGCCGGCTGCTAAACTTATTTTTTACCTTTTAACGCATCCTTGCGGGAAGCTAAACGCGCTCCGCTTGAACGACGCTTCCCTGCAAGGGTTCTGGCTGGCAAAAAATAAGTTCTTAACGCAGACGGCCAAAGCTCCGCTTAGTGACAGCCCTTTCCTTACTTCCAGCAGACTGGCTTCACGCTTCTTTGTTTTCTTCGTTGCGCAAAATTCGCTGCGCTCTTTTGCGAGGGGAAAGAGAGGGGGCAGGCCGGCGCGGAGCGTTTGACATTCGGCGTAAAAAACGGATTTTTTGCCCGCCAAAAACCTTGCCAAAGAGCGTCCGTCCAAACGAAGTGCGTTTAGCTCTTTGGTAAGGATAAATTATAAGGCAAAAAATCCGTTTAGCCGAATGTCACTGCGGAGCGCAGGACTGTCCCCTCTCGCCTTCGCTGCTGTCAGCTTCTTAGACGCTAATTTTACTTAGAACGTATACTTCAAGCCGCCTCTCCAGACGCGTCCGTCGTTAAAGAGGTTGACGTTACGCTCATCGAAGATGTTGTCAACGCCGACGTAAGCGCTGAGAACGCTGTGGAATTTCTTGTTGATGACGAAGTTCGTCGTGGAAAGATGCGTGATGCCGCTGTCATTGCCGAGCTCGTAGCGGTAGTTGATGAGCCAGTCCTGCCAGAGTGTGGCGCTGAGGCCGGTCTTAGCCGTATCATCGTACGTCAGCATGAGTTTGGCGTTGTGGCGGGCACGGTTGGCAAGGCGTTCGTCCGTTTCGCTGTTGACGGCGTCGAGGAACGTGTAGGATGCACCGAGTGTGAGCTTGTCGCCTACGCGCTGTTTGGCCTCGGCCTCGATGCCCTGAATGACGGCATGTTCAACGTTGTAGTATTTATAGGAATAAAGATGCGTCGTCGGGCTGACTCCCTGATATTCGTAGTCAATCAAATCCTTGACGCGGTTGTGGAAGTAGGAAACCTTGCCGGACGTTCTGCCCTTCTCTGCCTCAAAGCCAAAGTCATAATCGATGGCCGTTTCGGGGCGCAGATTCGGGTTGCCCTGGATGTAGGCGTAGCTCGAATGCGTCCAGTCCATGTAGAGCTCGCTGGCCGTCGGGGCGCGGTAGGCACTGCCAAAGTTGGCCTTGAAGCGCGCATTTTTGCTGAAGTTGTACGTCGTGCCGATTTTGGCCGTGACTTTGCTGCCAAAGACATCATTATAATCCCAACGTACGGACGGAATCAGCAGCCAGTTGCGCTGCGGCGTATATTCATCCTGCAGATAGAGGGCTGCGTAACGCATGCTCGAATCGCTGGTCAGGCGCGTGGAATCGTAATCTTCCCAGCGGTATTCGCCGCCAAAGGTCAGAAGGTTCTTGTCGTCGGCCTGATAAGAGCGGCGGCCGTCAATCGTCGTCGACTTGAACGTCATGTCATCCGAGCTCGAGAGGTCCCCCGCTTTATGCAGCTTGCCCGTATAGCTCGTATAATAAATCTTCTGGTCCTTATCGAACTGCGTATGGTAAGCGCGAATCTCATAATCGCCGCGGCTGTCCTTGCCCTTATAGCCCACGCCCGTCGTCCAGCGTTCATGGTCGAAATCATTGCGGTAGCCGGCGCTCAGAACCGTGCGGTTGAAAGTCGGTGAACTGACAATGTGATCGGTAGTCGAAAGGGCCTTGAGGTCTTCCTTCATATAATCAAAAAAGATATCAAATTCCTTGTTTTTATCGATGGCATAACGTCCGTCGAGGTCGAAGAAATAACGCTTGCCGTACTGATTTGTCGTCTGCGTCAGCATCGTGTACGTGCTGGCAGGTCCCATGCTGATGACCTGAGCCGTCGAGCCAAGAGTCCCCCAGTTGCGCGTATCGCTGTAACGCGCATCCATATCAAAGGCCCATTTCCCCTGTTGGCCCGAAGCGGCATGGACATATCCGTCTTTTTCATGCGTCGTCCAGTCGCCGCCGACCGTGATTTCCGGTTTTTTGCTCTTTTTCGTGATAATATTGATGACACCGCCCATGGCATCCGAGCCGTAAAGGGCACTGGCCGCACCGCGGACAATTTCGATATGGTCGACGTCGGACATATTGACGCGGTTGAGCTCGTATTTATTGGCCGAGTCATTCGTATCTTCCGTGCGGACGCGGCGGCCATTGACAAGAATCAAAGTCTGGTTATTGTTCATGCCGCGCAGGCTGACGTTATTGCCCATGGCACTCTGCGTGATGTTGAGATCCGTGGCCGTCTTCAGGGCCTCTGTCAGGGTATTGGCGCCCGTGCGTTCGAGGTCCTTCTGCGTGATGACCTCGACGGCCGTCGGCGTCTGGCGAATTTCCTGCTCCGTGCGCGAAGCCGTAACGACGACATCCCTTGCCTTGATGGTGCCTGCGTCCGCGCTGTCTGCCGCGGCAGCCCTGCCCATATAAGCAGGACAGACAAGCGTGCTGAGCACGGCAGCGGCCAGCAGGGATTTCTTTTTCATGGCAATATTTTTCTTCATCTTACTTTCTCCATTTCTATATTTTGTAAAGGACCTTATTATGCTGTTCAAAGCTCTCGAACAAGCTTACTGAAATAATCACGGGCCGCGGCAAGGTCCTGCTCATCGGGATGCGTGGCACCTTCCTGAAAGAGTTTTGCCCAGGCAGGAGACATCGCGTGCGTATGGCCGGCCGGGAACTGCTTGAACATGGCTTCGGCGACTTTCTGGTCGACTTTTCCCTGACAGATAAACTTACCGACGACTTTACTGCCCTTGCCCACAAGAGCAGTGCCCGCTTCGAGGCAATGGGCAGCATGTTCGGAATCCGCCTTGGCGCCAAGCGTGGCAAAAATGGCCACGCGAACCTCTCTGAGGCTTTCGAGATAAGCCTTCATCTTGGCATCGGCCGTGCCGCGGTCGACCCAGAAGCCCGCGATGACGAGGTCAAAGTCGGCAGC
>ERZ779888.3113-NODE-3113-length-12646-cov-3.429275_pt1 | contig 12646 bp, 9 predicted proteins | sample MGYA00511245_ERZ779888 | MGnify/ENA primary metagenome ERZ779888 (study PRJEB29588, sample SAMEA2155255) | human gut metagenome | biome: human gut; feature: human-associated habitat; material: faeces | place: Denmark | collected 2008/2010 ... | reverse complement strand
CGATAATTATATAAATTTAACAAATAAAATCGTTGCAATTTAAGAAAATATAGGTTATACTGAACGCGACTGAGGAAAATCATTTGGAAACTCAGTATTTACATGAAATGCAGTAAGTTGAACATAAAAAATAAAAATTTTGAAAGGAGATTTACAATGAAAGTATCTAATATTAAAGACATCGAGAAATTTTTTGAAGTAGTAGACAGCTGCCAGGGCAAAGTTGAACTGGTAACAGGTGAAGGTGACAGACTGAACCTCAAATCCAAACTGTCCCAGTATGTATCTCTTGCAAACATCTTCTCCGGCGGAGAAATTCCGGAACTTGAGATCGTAGCATATGAGAAAGAAGATATCGACAAACTTCTCAGCTTCATGATCAACGGTTGATTTTAGAGAGTATAGAGTGGGGACGTGACTGGTTCATGTCCCCATTACCCATATAAAGGGATAATAACCAGGGGGTATTTTATGCCTCCTGGTCAAATTGCGTTATAAGTTAGTGGTATAAAACAAATAATATAAAGTAATTTAGCAATCATTTTGCCCATGGGCAGAAAGAGAGGAAATGCAATCATGGAAAAAACTAAAATTGACATTATCTCCGGTTTCCTTGGAGCCGGTAAAACAACACTGATCAAGAAACTTCTGAAAGATGCCTTTCAGGGGGAGCAGGTCGTACTGATTGAAAATGAATTTGGTGAGATCGGCATTGATGGAGGATTTCTGAAAGAAGCCGGAATCCAGATCCGTGAAATGAACTCAGGATGTATCTGCTGCTCACTGGTTGGTGATTTTGGTGCATCTTTGAAAGAAGTTATCAGTAAATATCACCCGGACAGAATCCTGATCGAGCCATCTGGTGTCGGCAAATTATCTGATGTCATTAAAGCAGTACAGGGCGTAGAAGAAGAAACAGGACTGGTTCTGAACAGCTACACTACTGTTGTTGATGCAAAGAAATGCAAAATGTATATGAGAAATTTCGGTGAATTTTTCAACAATCAGGTTGAATATGCCGGAGCGATCATCATGAGCCGTACAGATATTGTTGACGAAGCAAAAGCACAGGCATCACTGGAACTGCTTCGTGAGATTAACTCCAAAGCAGCGATCATCACAACACCGATCGAGAAACTGGAAGGTAAAAAACTTCTGGAGGTTATGGAGCATCCGGTATCTCTGGCAGATGAGCTGATGGAAGAAGAGGAGGTATGCCCGGAATGCGGACATGTGCATGAACATGGCGAACATCATCATCATGACCATGATGAAGAATGTGGATGCGGACATGACCACGATCATGAAGAACATGAGCATCATCATCACGACCATGATCATGAATGCGGATGTGGACACGACCATCATCATGCAGATGAAGTATTTACAAGTTGGGGTCGTGAGACAATTAAGAAATATACAAAAGAAAATCTTGAGAAGATGCTGGAAGCTCTTTCTGCATCTGATGAATATGGAATCATTCTCCGTGCAAAAGGAATGCTTCCGGCAGAAGATGGAACATGGATTTATTTTGATATGGTTCCGGAAGAAACAGAAATCCGTGAAGGCGCACCGGAATATACAGGTCGTCTCTGCGTGATCGGATCTAAACTGAATGAGGACAAACTGGCTGAGCTTTTTGGCCTGTAATCATAGAGGAGAATACAGACAATGGATGAGATCAAAGTACCGATTTATTTAATGACCGGTTTCCTGGAAAGTGGCAAGACTTCTTTCCTGAGTTTTACCATACAGCAGGATTATTTCCATACGGATGGAAAGACACTTCTGATCCTCTGTGAGGAAGGGGAGGAAGAATACGATCCGGCAATTCTTGAAGCCAATAATACTGTTGTGGAGGTAATTGAAAATGAGGAAGACTTTACAACAGACAGACTGGTTGCCATGGATATTCTTCATCAGCCGGAGCGTGTTATCATAGAATATAATGGCATGTGGCTGGTAAGCAATTTTGAAAAAATGCAGCTGCCGACAGGCTGGGGAGTAGAACAGCAGATTACCTGTGTAGATGGAAGTACTTTCCAGATGTATATGGCGAATATGAAATCCATTTTTATGGATATGATAAAAAATACAGATATGGTTATCTTCAACCGTTGCAAAAAGGAAGATCCACTTCCGACTTATCGACGTGGAATCAAGGTCGCAAATCAGAGAGCAGAAGTTATTTTTGAGGATGAAGAAGGCGAGCTGGGTGATATTTTCCAGGATGAAATGCCATTTGATATGAATGCGCCGGTTATCGAGATTCTTCCGGAAGATTATGGCATCTGGTTTGTGGATGCAATGGATCATCCGGAAAATTATGAAGGCAAAACAGTCAAGTTTAAAGCAAGAGTCATGAAACCTCGCGGAATGGGAAGTAAATTCTTTGTTCCGGGACGTACAGCCATGACTTGCTGTGCAGATGATACTACATTTCTTGGTTATGTATGTAAGAGCGCATATGCGCCGAAACTGACGCCGGGAGAATGGGTAGAAGTTACAGCCAAAGTCGGCATTGAGAAACGTAACGAATACCAGGGTGAAGAAGGTATCGTACTTGATGCGGAGCATGTAGAGCAGTGTGATCCACTGGAAGACGAAATGGTTTATTTTAATTAATACAGCGAGGAAATTCTGATGTATCTGATCGTAGGTTTGGGAAATCCCGGAAGGCAGTATGAAGCCACACGCCATAATATGGGATTTGATGTGATTGATAAGCTTGTGGAGGAATATAATGTTCCACAGTCTGGCGTGAAATTCAATGCCATGTACGGAAAGGGAAGAATCGAAGGACAACCTGTCATTCTGATGAAGCCGCTTTCTTATATGAATCTCAGTGGTGGTCCTGTCCGGGATATGGCAAACTACTTCAAAATCGATCCGGAGACAGAGATGATCGTTATTTATGACGATATTGATCTGGAACCGGGACAGCTTCGTATCCGTAAGAAAGGCAGTGCCGGTGGGCACAATGGAATCAAGCATATCATTCAGCAGCTTGGTACACAGACGTTTGTTCGTATCAAGGTTGGTGTCGGAGCCAAACCAAAAGGATGGGATCTGGCAGATCATGTACTTGGCAGATTCGGAAGCAATGAACGTAAGCTTGTGGAAGAGGCGCAGGAGAGAGCCTGCAAAGCTGTAGAGATGATCCTGGCTGACAGTGTGGATGCGGCCATGAACCAGTTCAACAAGAAAATGGAGAATGTATGAAGACATTTTTGCAGCCTCTGCAGAATCTTGCAGAGATGGAAGAAATACAAAAACAGGCAAAAAAGAATCGTGGAATTCTGGAGATCAGTGGTTGTATGGAGTCCCAGAAAGCTCATCTTATGTATGGGCTTTCCGGGCTTTTTCCATGTCATCTGGTAATTGCCGCAGATGAAAAATCTGCGAAAGAACTGTATGAAGATTATCGTTTTTATGATAAACGTGTTTATTACTATCCGGCAAAGGATCTTCTTTTTTTTCAGGCAGATATACATGGGAATCTGCTGATTCGTCAGCGAATGCAGGTGATTCGCGCTCTTCTGGAACGTGAGGATGAGATTACGGTCGTTACCAGTATTGATGGCTGTATGGACTATCTTGCACCTCTGGAAAAAATAGAAAAACAACTGATTCATTTTCGCAATGACAGCACCCTGGATATGGATAAACTGACAGCTGCGCTTGTCCATATGGGGTATGAACGCGTTGGACAGGTAGAGATGCCAGGACAGTTTTCCATCCGTGGAGGAATCATTGATATTTATTCTCTGACCGAAGAGAATCCCTGGCGTATTGAACTTTGGGGAGATGAAATTGATTCGATCCGCAGTTTTGATGCACAGAGCCAGCGTTCTCTTGAAAACCTGGATGATGTTACAATTTATCCTGCAGCAGAACAGCCAATGGAGAAAAATGGTGTCTCATTTCTCGATTATTTTAAAGAAACTGAAACTCTGTTTTTTTTGGATGAACTTAATCATCTGGAGGAAAATGCAAAAGCTGTGCAGGAGGAATTCCAGCAAAGTTGTGAGAATCGAAAGGAAAAGGGCGAGATCAGTCTTTCCGGTGACTGGATGTGTACATGGGAGGAATTGTGTCATAAGATAAATGACAGAAATTGTGTTGCCATGTCTTTGCTGGATCCGAAGAAATCTAACTGGAAAATTTCAGGTCAGTTTAATATCACAGTAAAATCTATGAGCTCTTATCAAAGCAGTTTTGAACTGTTGGTAAAGGATCTGAAACAGTACAAAAAAGAAGGATATCAGATCGTTTTGCTGTCCGGTTCCAGAACCCGTGCAGAACGTCTGGCAAAAGATCTTCAGGAAGAAGGTCTGAACGCATTCTACGGACAGGATTCTGATCGTATTCTGCAGCCGGGAGAGATCATGGTGGCGTATGGCCATGCACGGAGGGGATTTGAATATCCGCTGGTTAAATTTGCAGTCATCACAGAGACAGATATCTTTGGAAAAGAGCAGAAAAAGCGTAAAAAGAAAAAAGAATACAATGGAAAGAGAATCCAGGACTTTTCGGAACTTTCCATTGGAGACTATGTAGTGCATGAAAAGCATGGACTCGGCATTTACAAAGGTATTGAGAAAGTTGCAGTAGATAAAGTTGCAAAGGATTATATCAAAATCGAATATCGTAATGGAAGTAATCTGTATATTCTTGCAACACAGCTGGATGCACTGCAGAAATATTCCGGGGCAGAAACAGCAAAACCGCCGAAACTGAATCGGCTTGGTGGGCAGGAATGGAAAAAGACGAAATCCAGAGTCCGCGGTGCTGTGCAGAATATTGCAAGGGAACTTGTGGAGCTTTATGCAGTCCGCCAGGAAAAAGAAGGTTATGTCTGTGGACCAGATACCGTCTGGCAGCGAGAGTTTGAAGAGATGTTTCCGTATGAGGAAACAGAAGATCAGCTGGCTGCGATCGAAGATACTAAGAAAGATATGGAGAGCACCAAGATTATGGACCGTCTTGTGTGTGGGGATGTCGGATATGGCAAGACAGAGGTTGCGCTGCGAGCTGCGTTTAAAGCAGTTCAGGAAAGCCGCCAGGTTGTTTATCTTGTACCGACCACGATTCTTGCACAGCAGGTTTATAACACCTTTATTCAGCGAATGAAAGAGTTTCCGGTAAGAGTAGATCTTCTTTGCCGGTTCCGTACGGCTGCGCAGCAGAAAAAGACGATCGCAGATCTGAAAAAAGGTCAGGTGGATATCGTAGTCGGTACACACAGAGTACTTTCGAAGGATGTGGAATATAAAAATCTGGGACTTCTTATCATCGATGAAGAACAGCGTTTTGGTGTGGTTCATAAAGAAAAGATCAAACAGCTGAAAAAAGATATTGATGTACTGACGTTAACGGCAACACCGATTCCGCGAACACTCCATATGAGTATGATCGGTATCCGCGACATGAGTGTCCTGGAAGAGCCTCCGATGGATCGTGTTCCGATTCAGACATATGTTATGGAGTATGATGAGGAAACGGTAAGAGAGGCGATCAACCGTGAGCTTCGAAGAGGCGGTCAGGTTTATTATGTTTATAACCGCGTGAATGATATTGCAGATGTGACGGCAAGGATCGCGAAGCTTCTGCCGGATGCGAGAGTGGATTTTGCCCATGGACAGATGAGTGAGCGAGAGCTGGAAGCAGTCATGTATGCATTTATTAACGGAGATATAGATGTACTGGTTTCTACAACGATCATTGAGACCGGACTGGATATTTCCAATGTCAATACGATGATCATTCATGATTCTGACCGATATGGACTTTCACAGCTGTATCAGCTTCGTGGAAGAATCGGACGTTCAAATCGGACTGCTTATGCATTCCTTATGTATCGCAGGAATACGATGTTGAAAGAGACTGCAGAAAAAAGACTTTCTGCGATTCGAGAATATACAGATCTGGGAAGTGGATTCAAGATTGCAATGCGTGATCTGGAACTCAGAGGCGCCGGAAATCTTCTGGGAGCAGAACAGCATGGGCATATGAATGCAGTAGGGTATGACCTTTACTGCAAGATGCTCAGTGAGGCAGTCAAGGAGGCAAAGGGTATCCATACAATGGAAGATTTTGAGACAACGATCGATCTGAATATGGATGCATTTATACCGGATTCTTATATCAGCAATGAGTATCAGAAACTGGATATTTATAAGAGGATTGCCGGAATTGAGACACAGCAGGATTATGATGATATGCTGGAAGAATTGCTGGATCGATTCGGTGAAATGCCAAAAGCAGTTCTGAATCTTCTTGTGATCGCCAGAATGAAAGCACAGGCACACCGATGTTATGTGGTGGAGATCAAACAGATCGCTGGGGATATGAAGATTACATTGTATGAACGGGCCAAACTGAATCCTGCAGGTATTCCTGTACTGATGCAGAAATATAGAAGAGGGCTGCAATTCAAGAATGAACAGGAACCCAAATTTATTTTCACTCCGGAGGGAGCTGGAAATACACTGACAGCTCTGACAGATTTTCTGACGGAACTGGAATCACTTGTAGAAGAATAAAATCCATATAGTCTGATTAAGAGGAGAATCTGTGAAATATCCGTGAAAAACGGCTATTTTTATGATTCTCCTTGCTCTTAAAGGCAAAAAAGTTTATACTCTTATTTATATGCTAGAATTGTAAAGCAATGGAGGAAGAGATGAAAACAATGACAAAGAGAACAGCTGTTGCAGCTCTTACCGGTGTAATGGCAGTGGGGATGCTCACAGGCTGTGGAGAAAAGAAATTAGATGGAACAAAAACAGTTGCAACAGTGGATGGAACAGAAATCCCGCTTGGAATCGTGAGTCTTTCTGTAAGAGAAGGACAGGCACAGACAGAAGCAATGTATAAGAGCTTTATGGGCGGACAGGATTATTCTATCTGGAGCATGGATGCAGAAGACGGAAAGACCTATGGAGAACAGGCAGTAGAACAGTCTCTGAAAGATGTAGAGCTGATGTACATCATGAAAGAAAAGGCTGCAGACTATAATGTAGAAGTTACAGATGATGATGAGCAGAAGATCGCAGATGCAGCAGCAGCATTTATGGCTGCCAACAGTGAAGAGACACTGCAGGAGCTTGCGGTAAGTGAAGATCAGGTCAAGACATATCTGGAGCTTCAGACTTATAAGAGCAGAATGCATGATCCGCTCATTGCAGATGTAGATAAAGATGTTTCTGATGAAGAAGCACAGCAGTCATCTTTTGATTATGTAAGCATCAGTACAGCAGATCTCAGCGATGATGAGATCAAACAGAAAAAAGAAGATGCACAGAAGATCCTGGATGATCTGAAAGCAGCCGGTTCCGATGGAGATCTGAATGAAATTGCAAAATCAGTGGATGATTCTTATTCTTCCGTAAGTGGTACTTTTGATGTGAATGAAGATGCGGCAAAAGAAGATTCTGATGAAGAGTCCGACAGCAGTTCTTCCAGCAGTGCATATCCGGATGAGGTTATGAAAGTTCTCAGAACTCTGAAAGACGGAGAAATCGGTCCGGACGTTATTGAGACAGATACTTCTTACTATGTAGTAAAACTTGATAAAGTAAATGATGAAGAAGCTACAGAGACTAAGAAACAGTCAATTATCTCGACAAGAGAGAATAAGCTTTATACAGACACAACAGAAAAATGGCTGGATGATGCAGACATCAATGTTGAGAAAAAGGTTCTCAAGACTCTGAAGGTTACGGATAATCACAAATTCTCAATCGCAACTGCAACACCTGAACCGACAGAAGAGGCTGCAGCAACAGAAACACCGGAGGTTACAGAGGCAGCAGAAGAAACAGAGGCAACGGCTACTCCGGAAGCTACAGAGGAGACTGAGGCTACAACAACTCCGGAAGTTACAGAAGCAGCTTCCTATAATACAGATTCTTCTCTTGAAGTTACAGATGGAAACAAGGTCAATATTGATTATGTAGGAAAGATTGACGGAGTTGCATTTGATGGTGGAAGCACAGATGGTAAAGGAACAGATCTGGTAATCGGTTCCGGTACATATATTGATAATTTTGAAGAGCAGCTGATCGGTGCACATCCGGGAGATAAAGTAGAAGTAACTGTTGTATTCCCAGATGATTATCAGGCAGCAGATCTTGCTGGCAAAGAAGCAGTATTTGATGTTACTGTAAATGGAATTTATGAATAAATGACATGTAATAAGCCCTCGCATTTGCGGGGGCTTATTGTTTGAAAATCTTAGGATTCTGTACTTTCGCTGTTTCCACTGGAAACATGGATACCATTGATCTCTACATCACCTTCCATTGGAATAACAATGCATTTACGCCCATCGATCACCTGCGTTTCGATCAGCGCGGCACGATCAGGATCAATGTGAATTACAACATCCGGTGTTTTGATCTCAGTACGTCGTGTATTGGTAATATTGGCAGCCATAAGTGAAGCGTTTTCACCGGCAATTGCTTCATAGGTCTGATCAAAAGTTTCGAGTTTTTCATTTTCAACACCGCATTCTTCAAAGAGACGTTTCACTTCCGGTTTAGTCAGTACAGCAGGATCCGGGGAATCCTTCTGAGAATCTACCCATTCATTCAGTTTCTCATGGATATTCATGACAGTATCGTAGGCACAGTCCTCACCAAGGGTTTCTTCTACAAGTGCGTTGAAAGAATCGCGCTGGCCGCCGGCAGAAAGTGGAGTGGTACAGCCAAACATTTCATCTACGAAAGCACTTCTGAGCTGTTCGGCATTTTTAGTGTAATAAAGAAGACTGTGAATATCCGTGCTACGGTCATTAAATACCGGGAACAGGAATCCCAAATCTGGCATTTCTACGATCCAGTCACGGATACGGTCTTCGATGTTGTTGGTTTCTGCGTTGTAGCACAGGCCGGCTTTGGAAAGATTGACCGGACAGATGCTGCAGAGGATATGGTCATAGATTTCATCGGATGCATCGAACATCTCCTGACCATCGGAAGATTTTCCGGGAATATCGTAAACGGCATGAATGAGAATGATATAGTAATTCTCACCATAATCATAATTTTCGATGATCTTATCATAAAATTCCTCAAGTATAGCATTATCCTGAAGTTTACTGCCACGGAGTTTCATGAGAAATTCCTGGGTACCACCTTCTTTTTCCTGTTCAAGCGGAAAGTCCATGTTGATCAGATTTTTTCCAATTGTGCCGGATAAAGTCTTCTTGAAGATTTCAAAGTATTTAAACATTTCTTCTTCCGAAAGAGAAAGAAATGCTTCTTTCAGTTCTGTTTTTTTATTTTTCTCGCCATCCACATAACAGCCGCAGATTCTGGTGATCGCACAGTTGTTTGGAGAAAACTGTTTCTTAATTTCTGAGATTTCTTTTTTGTTCATTATGTAATGCTCCTGTTTACAGAATTTCTGTACGGAATGCTTCTGCGATTCCACTTAAATTGTAACGCTCTGCAAGGTCCTGAATTCCCATCATGATCTCCTCGCGGCTGAAATTACTGGCCTCCAGAAATTCATCGTCTTTGCCATTAAGGTGGTAGTAGAACAGAAGACCAATTTCAAGATTCTGACGGTCACCATCGCAGGTCATTTCGTATAACTGATTTTCTGCCTCGTCAATTTTACCATTGTCTGCCAGATCTGTAAGATTTGTAAGTATCTGTCTGGCATCTGTATCTTCAATCACATCAGGTGTCAGTTCGACTGCACTTACCTGGAACAGCATTTTCATGACTGCACGTACCATTTCGCGTATCTGACGCAGTATATAATCATCCTGAAGCATTTATATTCTCCCTTCCAAATTCATGATTCTGAACAATAGAGTACCACAAAAAAAGAGTTTCTTCCAGATAGAAATCTGCACTTTTTTGGTTATTGTTGTGAATATTAAACTTTACGCAATATGCGCAGAATGCTATAATAAAAACATTAAATAAGTTACGTTGTATATCGGCTGTAACGGGCAGCAGTGGCTGGCAGCGCAGGAAGGACATGAATGAATGACGAATGATACTGCAATGACAAAGCAGGAATCCGAGGTAATGATAGAGCAACTCAAAAAAGTATTTGAAGTGGTTCGGTTATTGGATGTGGATACACTGGAAATGGGAAATCTGAAAGGTGTAGAAGATGTGGATGGATTTCCTTGTAAATGCTATGATTTCTGGAAAAAAGGTACACGTTGTAAGAACTGTACATCCAGAGAAGCATTACAGAAAAAAGAAAAAGTACTGAAGCTGGAATATCTGAATTCCAATATCTACCAGGTAATTTCCAAATATATAGAAATAGACGGCAAACCGTATGTGATTGAACTGATCAATGCCATGAAGTCAGATGCGATCATGGATGATGATGGACGTACGGAACTGATCAAACAGCTTTCAGGCTATAATCGGGAATTATATACAGATGCGCTTACCGGAATCTACAACAGACGCTATTACGAAGAACGAATCAAAAATTCTGATATGACAGCAGGCATTGCAATGATCGATCTGGATGATTTTAAGATATACAACGATACATTTGGACACGATGCAGGTGACCTGGCACTGACGACAGTTGTAGGAATCGTAAAGGCGAATGTACGTCGTACTGATATGCTGATCCGAATGGGTGGTGATGAATTCCTGCTCGTGATGCCGGATATTACGGATCAGATTTTTGCAGATAAATTAAAGCAGATTCAGGAAAAAATTCATGATACGAAGGTTCCGGGATACTCACAGCTTCGTCTGTCGGTGAGTATCGGAGGTGTGCTTTCCGCTCCGGGAAGTACTGTGGAGAATGCAATCCATAAAGCAGATCAGTTCATGTATCAGGCCAAAACATGCAAGAATATGGTAGTGACTGAACATGATGAAGAAGTTCAGGACAAAGCAGAGGGCGGTGAAACATCCAAAACCTACAAATACAGAATTCTGATCGTTGATGATTCTGAGATGAACCGTGCAATTCTGTCAGAGATCCTCAGTGAAGAATATGATATCGTGGAAGCTGACAGTGGTGAGTCCTGCATCGATAAACTGAGACAGTACGAACGGGAAATTTCGCTGGTTCTTCTGGACATCGTCATGCCGGGAATGGATGGATTCGGAGTTCTTAATTATATGAATCGTCATCACTACCTTGAGGATATTCCGGTTATTATGATTTCCAGTGAGGATTCTACTGAAGTCGTCAGACGTGCATATGAAATGGGTGTTTCGGATTACATTAATCGACCGTTTGATGCAGGAGTTGTGCATCGAAGAGTCTATAATACGATCAAGCTTTATGCAAAGCAAAGACGCCTGATCACTCTGATCACGAATCAGGTTTATGAAAAAGAAAAGAACAACCGTATGATGGTTGAAATCTTAAGTCAGATCGTAGAATTTCGTAATGGTGAAAGTGGAAGCCATGTACTGAACATCAATATACTGACAGGAATGATTCTGGAGAGTCTTGTACAGAAAACAGATAAGTATAATATCACATGGTCAGAAAGACTGCTGATCACAACAGCGTCTGCATTACATGATATCGGCAAGATTGGCATTGATGATAAGATCCTGAACAAGCCGGGCAAACTGACTGATGAAGAATTTAAGATCATGCAGAATCATACGATCATAGGAGCCCGTATTCTTAAAAATATGGAAGGATATGAGGATGAGGAACTGATGGTGGTTGCTTATCAGATCTGCAGATGGCATCATGAGAGATATGATGGCAGAGGATATCCGGACGGGCTTAAGGGAGATGAGATTCCGATTTCAGCGCAGGTAGTTTCTCTTGCAGATGTGTATGATGCACTTGTGGGCGAACGAGTTTATAAGAAAGCATATTCCCATGAGAAAGCGGTTCAGATGATCCTGAATGGAGAATGCGGTGCGTTTAATCCAATTCTGCTTGAATGTCTGCTCGATATTCAGGACAGGATCAAACGCAAAGTAAAAGGCAGTACACAGGAAAACAACCCTCTGAAGAAGAAAGAGAAATCAGCAGAACTCAAAGAGTTTGAAAATGCAAAAGAAGATTTTATGGATTCTGTTTTCAAAAATATGGAAAAAGAATATACGGACCTTGGAAATCCGGAAAATGCCGATTTTTCCAGGGGGGGGGCAAAGCCAAAATGCTGATGAATGATATGAGAAAAAAGTTTTTTGAATAGGAGATAAATGATATGACAGTCAGAGAATGTTATGAAGAATTAGGATCTGATTTTGATAAAGTACTGAGCAGACTGGTGAGTGAAGCGCTTGTAAAGAAATTTGCGCTTAAGTTTCTGAATGATCCGAGTTTTGGACAGTTGGAGACAGCACTGGCAGATAAAGATGCAGAGACAGCATTTCGTGCAGCACATACACTGAAAGGTATCTGCCTGAACCTTGGATTTGATAATCTTTTTGCACCAAGTCAGGAACTGACAGAAAAACTTCGTGGAGCGACCACGATAGAAGGTACGGATGAACTGTTTGCAGCAGTAGAAAAAGAATATGACAGAACATGTGAGGCACTTCGAAAGATTGCCTGACAGATTTGAAAGAAAGAATTTAAGATAAAATCCCCTGTACTTTGTTTTTGTAACAGAGTGCAGGGGATTTTTTATGAATCAGCGAAAAACAGTCTGGACCAGTATCATATACAGGACGGT
>ERZ779888.3111-NODE-3111-length-12649-cov-4.057091_pt1 | contig 12649 bp, 7 predicted proteins | sample MGYA00511245_ERZ779888 | MGnify/ENA primary metagenome ERZ779888 (study PRJEB29588, sample SAMEA2155255) | human gut metagenome | biome: human gut; feature: human-associated habitat; material: faeces | place: Denmark | collected 2008/2010 ... | reverse complement strand
GCAAATCTTCATTGTCTGTCCAACATTTGCTTCAGATATGTTGTCCATTGTAACATCACGATAAATGTTGTGTGTGTTTACGTCCATTAGTTTTCTCCCTTCGATTTTATATTGAGTGCATTTTTGTTTCCTACAAAACAAAAATCATCCCGGCATATTTGCTTAGGATGATTTTATGTTAACTGTTTATGTTTTGCTCATCCCGGAAACTGATTTTCAGGACGAACTCATTATTTATAATCTGTCCGCGGTACCACCTGAAGCCGGACGAATACTCAAACTCTGTTTACGAGGGTGGCAATCTATTCCTGTATGAACTGTGGAAAACAATGGGCGATAAAACATTCTTTCAAATGCTGCATAAATATTATCAGACATTGTGTTTGGTTCGCAGCTCCAAAGTGTTATTCATCTTAATTCATTCTGCAGAACTTTCACCACCGTCTGCTCTCTGTAAGCGATAATTAAGATTACTTCTCTTCTTCAACGCCATTAAGTTTGATTATATAATAGGAAAGTTCATGTGTCAAACATAACTTTCTAGATGATTAAATTAACTACTATATTTACAACAAAAGCTACAATCCAGGCTACCAGACACTGAAGGAAAACCACCATAGCAGCCCACTTACCTCCAAGTTCACGCTTTACTGCAGAAATTGCCGCAACACAAGGTGTATATAACAATGTAAATACAAGAAATACTATGGAACTTTTTACTGTAAACATCATCTGCAATGCTCCCCCACCAAGTAATACCTTTAGTGTACTGACAACACTCTCTTTTGCAGTGAATCCTGTTAGGAGGGCTGTTGATGCTCTCCAATCACTAAATCCCAATGGCTTAAATATTGGTGCTATAAATCCACCAATCATTGCCAAAATACTATTTCCAGCATCTGTTACTATATTGAAATGCAAATCAAATGTCTGTAAGAACCATATTATTAATGATGCCAGGAATATAATAGTAAAAGCTCTTGTTATAAAATCTTTAGCTTTATCCCACATTAATCGCAGTACACTTTTTGCTCCCGGCATTCTGTAATTAGGTAATTCCATAACAAAAGGAACCGGCTCACCTTTAAACTTTGTTTTATTCAATATCAAAGCATATAAAATTCCGCAAATTATACCGAATACATAAAGTCCCACCATCACCAAAGCCTGATATTTTCGGGCAAAGAAGGTGCTGACCATAAGAGAATAAATAGGAAGTTTTGCACTGCAACTCATAAACGGCGTAAGCAAAATAGTCATTTTTCTGTCACACTCACTGGACAAGGTCCTTGTGGACATAATAGCCGGCACAGAGCATCCAAAGCCGATAAGCATCGGTACAAAGCTCCTGCCAGATAATCCAATCTTTCTAAGCGGTTTATCCATAACAAACGCAACTCTAGCCATATATCCCGTATCCTCCAGGATAGAGAGGAAGAAAAACAAGGTAACGATAGTAGGCAAAAAGCTGATTACACTGCCTACACCCTTACAAACACCGTCAACTACCAATGACTGAACAACAGTGTTTACATCTGCAGCTGCGAGTGCCTTGCTGATCAAACCGGTCACGGCATCTACGCCCATACCCATAAGGTCAGAGAGCCACGCACCCACAAGATTGAAGGTCATAACAAAAATCAAACCCATAATACCGATAAAGCACGGAATGGCAGTATATTTTCCTGTTAAAATTTTGTCTATAGCTACACTCCGCTTATGTTCTTTGCTTTCGCTGGGCTTTGTCACTGTCTGCTCGCAAACTTTTTCAATAAACGAAAAACGCATATTTGATACAGCAGCTTTTCGGTCAAGGCCCGACTCATTTTCCATAACTCGAACAATCTCCAAAAAGGCATTTTCCTTTTCTTTGGACAGTTTCATTTCTTTTTCGAGCAAATAGTCATTTTCTATCATTTTTGTGGCAGCAAATCTGACAGGAATACCCAATGCCTTCGCCTCGGGATCGAGCATATGTACAGCCGCATGAATACAGCGATGCACTGCTCCGACAGGCTCCTGCTTTTCCTCATTGTCGGGACAAAAATCAATCCTGACCGGTGCCTCTCCGTACCTCGCAACATGGATAGCGTGATTGATAAGCTCATCGACGCCCTCATTTTTTGCGGCAGAAATGGGAACAACCGGTATACCGAGTATTTTTTCGAGTTCGTTTACTCTGACGGAACCACCGTTTTCTCGCACCTCGTCCATCATATTCAATGCCAAAACCATAGGAATTCCCAATTCCATAAGTTGCATTGTGAGACAAAGGTTTCTCTCCAAATTAGACGCATCTACAATGTTGATTATTCCGTCCGGATGCGATTTGAGCAAAAAATCTCTGGTTACTATTTCTTCGCTGGAATAAGGCGACAATGAATAAATGCCCGGTAGGTCCGTAACAGTGGCTTCGGGATGGTTGCGTATAGTGCCGTCTTTTCGGTCCACTGTGACTCCGGGGAAATTGCCAACATGCTGATTTGCACCTGTAAGTTGGTTAAACAATGTCGTCTTTCCGCAGTTTTGATTTCCTGCAAGAGCAAATGTAATCTTTTTGCCTTTCGGCAATTCTTTTTCGTGATGATGATTGCCCTCGTCTTCCTCAAGTTCACCCTTTCTTGGGTGGGGAATATTTTCATAGTGCAAATTTTGACTTTTTTGCACCTTTTGTTCTTTGTGATGAATGTTTTCGATTTCTATTTTTCGTGCTTCATCCAGACGGAGTGTCAGCTCATAACCACGCAGTTCAATTTGGACAGGGTCGCCCATAGGAGCTATCTTTTGGAGCGTGACCTCCGTGCCGGGTGTCAGTCCCATATCCAACAAGTGATTTCGGAGCGCACCGTCGCCGCCAACGGTCTTGATGTATGCACTCTGCTTAGGCTGCAATCGATCCATCGTAGCCATATATTTTGTCCTCTTTCCTTTTCCTTAATTTCTGTTTTACATATAAATCACACAGAGTGCAACTATAATTTTAACCGTCTATAGTCAGTCTGTATGCCTGCTGATCAATCTGTACATCGGATAAACCACAGGTCCGAGATAATCTCGCATAATGGCGGTATATTCTGCCTCTGTAACAGGGTACTCATCGGGAGCGATGCAGAGCATATCATATACAACCGGTCCCTCTTTTACCTTATAATCCAACTTTTTGAAGCCGTTGCGATAATAAAAACCACAACGACGGGTACGAATATCATCATCGCCCTGTGCCTCATCTGTAGTCTCTATGTTGAGCACAAAACGACAATGGGGGTACTGCTCCTTGATTTTAGTCAAAATCTGACTGCCGTAGCCCCCGTTGCGACAGTCCGGAGAAACAGCGAGATAAAAAATATAGACTATATCATTCATTCGCACAATGTACACTGTGCCCTTGAACACACCGTACTCGGTAACAGCAAAGTAGTCAACATTTTTCTTCTTCGTTCTGCTCATAAGCATAAAGAAAGGCATACGCTCCTCTGCCGGAAAGGCAGTGAGATACAATTCTTTTGCTTTTTCTGTTAATTTTTTACCTTTTACTTTTTCTAATGTCAGCATAATAACCACCTAAGCAAAATATAGCACAAAATACCAAAATTTTCAAGACGGCACAAACTAAATTATACACTTTGAATGTTGAATAAAATTTGTCCTCGTGATATAATTTGTCTAAGAAAAGGAATAAAGGAGAACATAATGAACTCGTTTTTCAAAAAGGCAGAGATTTCGCAAATGTCCGACTCCTTTTTGACAGCAATATTTGTAGTGCTGTCGGGAGGCTTTCAGGACGCATATACATACATCTGCCGCGGAGAAGTATTCGCAAACGCACAAACAGGCAACATTGTGCTTATGAGCGCAAACCTCTTTCAAGGAGAATTTAAGCACTGCATAAGATACTTGATACCCGTGCTGTCATTTATGGTGGGTACATATGTAGCGGAAAACGTGCACTGCTATTTTAAGCATTTAGAAAAAATACACTGGCGACAAATAATCATACTCGCCGAAATCATACTGCTGTTTTGTGTAGGCTTTATACCGCAAAAACACAATGCATTAGCCAACGCATTAGTATCCTTTGTCTGTGCTATGCAGGTGCAGACTTTCCACAAGGTAAGAGGTCACGTGTACGCATCCACAATGTGCATAGGCAATATGCGAAGCGCAATAGTATCTCTGTTCGCTTCCATCCAATACAAAGACAAAAAGATACTCCAAAAATCTTTGGTTTACTTCAGCGTAATACTTGTGTTTGCCATAGGAGCAGGCATAGGCAGTGTGGTCACAAAGCATCTGGGCAACAAGGCTATCTGGGTATGCTGTGCATCACTGGCAATCAGTTTTTGTATTATGTTCATTGACCTGGAGGTAAACGAAAGAAGAGCCGCCAGAGCAAAGCGTGAGCGTGAAAAAATAAAAGAACAAGAAAAATAATGTAAAAAATCCGCAGGAACATACCTGCGGATTTTTCTTTTAGAACTTTATCGTTTTTGTTTCTCCGGCTTTAAAAGCAAGTGTTTTTTTAGCTTTACCGTAAGAAACATTCAATGTTTGGTCAATATCGGATGTTATCTCGGCTGTAACCTTTTTTGTATGAATGTCCCACTGCAATTTTTCAACCACAGCACGGTTTCGTGTGCGGACACCTGTAAGTGTTCCGCTGTCAAAGCCGCTGTCAGGCAATGCCGGAAGAAGTCCTATATCGCTGTCGTGAGAATAAACAAGTGCCTCATTTACTATACCCAAATAACCGATAGCAAAATCTGTACAATAGCAGCTTCCCCGGTCATAGTCGTGGTTAGTCATAAGAGAATTGTATCTAATCTTATGATTCATAAGATTAAGCAAAGCGTCGGTGAGTGCGGCAGAATCCTTCAGTCGAGCTGAGATAAGAGAGCGGTGCACAAGAGCGTGAGATGCTTCGTTTTCACTCTTTCTGTTAGCTATTGCCTGCTCGCACGCCTTGGTCAATCCGGGATTATTTTGAGTCTCGAACAAAGGCCAAACACCATAAAGGTGGCTCAAGTGTCGATGCTCATTATTCTCCTGAAATGCGGTAGTCGCCCACTCCTTAAGAGCACCTGTATCGTCATAAAGATAAGGTGGGAGATTATTCTTCAACTCTTGCCAACGAGTTACATCCGTCTCGGGTGAAACCTCCTCGGACACTGCCAAAAGCATATCAATATTGTCACGACAAGCAGAAATGTCTATAGCGCAATTTGCATCTGACGGGCTGGGATAATTCTTAGGATTATTTTCAGGAGAATAGCTAGGAAGAATACAATATTTTTCATCGGGATTTAATTCTTTCTTTCCCTTTTCGTAATGGATAGAACCGTCAGCGGCGGTATAATACTCAGGTGTAAGCAGCTGTGCCCAATAGTTCGCCGATTTAATAAGCAGAGGATAAAGAACATCTTCCTCAAGTCTAAGATATCCACGCTTTTTGACAGCCAAAATATCCTCGTCACTCAAATCCTTTTCAGTAGGTGAGAGAACAGATTTCAACTCATTCAAATCAAACTCATCACTGAGAGGAATATTTATGTTTCCATAGGTCTGCAATGTCTCATACAGAGGCTGAATCATCCAAGAGGTACCTGCGTTCCAATATCTGAACGGATAGGGATAGCAAGTCTCGGTGATAACCGCCTTGTCGCCGTCGGTATTGACCGGTGCCTGAATAGCATCGGTATAGCCGTGGGTGGCTCTCGCATTTTCCTCCCAATCAGGGAGCTGACGGAGAATAAAATAAGTATAACCGATAGGTGTGCTCGACATATTGCCGGTATTCATAGATGAGGTCTGCAGATTAACATTAGCATCCATAGTATATTTACTGCCCCAGCCCGTGTTCCACTCTCCTGTCCACATACCATAGAGACGGCTTGTAGAATAGCCGGAGCAACAGAGATAGGCATATCTGCCGGCATAATAAGTACGCTGCGCAAGAGCCGAATTGATTTCCTTTTTGCCCTTTTGTTTACTCAGCAGCGCCTCATTAGAAGAAGTATTATCGTCATCGAGAGTCAGAGTAACAGCATCAAACTGAGGCTGATAGAGCTTTAGATGCTCTGCCAGAGCGGTTTTATAATCAAAACTGCCGGAGGTACCATACTTTTTTGCAACAGCAGAAAGTGTAGACACGCAATCGGACACAAGAGGATATTCCTCCGTTTTGTCAAAATCGGAATAAGCACCCATATCGTAGGTACGGTCACTGACAGTAATAAGATAAATGCTGTCGGCACCGCTGACCTTTACTCCCGTATTTTCACCAAAGAACTGTGATTCATCAGTCTTTTTGTCCAAAGAGATTTTTTCCTTTTTACCGTCGGTAACTAAATAAGTGACAGTAGCATAGCCGCCATTTTTCAGCTCACTGTTCTTGTAGTCGGGATAGTGAGCCACGATACCGAGGTATGAGCCGTCAGAAGCGGTAACCTTTTTATATCTTAGGTTCACCTCGTCACTGTCGCCGAAATTGGCGAGAGTTGAAATATCATCATAGGACAATGTCACAGTAGCTTTTTTGCCTGACGATGATGCAGTGAGTTCGGTAATTGACACGCCGTCTGCCATAGAAGTAAAAGATTTTCGTTCCCATGTGCCGTCTGTATCGGTATAGCGAACACCGGTTTGTGAAGTCTCGTAGTCTGTGTAAGAAACATAATCCTTTTCGTGATGCTTTTCAGACTCAACACGGAGCTGACCTCCGGGGTGATAGCGGTACACATCATCATAGCTGGCATCGTCGGTAATATCCTTTCCGCTGATAATATTCTGCTTTACCGTTTCCAGCTCGTCAGAGGTATCGGGACAAGTACGCTGATTTTCATTAGGCATAATAAAGTGCATATTTTGGAAAATAAAAGTATCGCTGTAAGGAGAGCCTGAGGTAACATAACCAACCAAGCCGTTACCCGACACCATGCCTTGCCTCCATCTGTTAGTCTTATTCTTTTTGTTTTTCTTCAGCGTAACATACTCACGGGTGTATGACACCTTTGAGGTATCAGTGAACACAGACTTTAGGTCAAGGTCCTTTTTGTCAGCTGTGCAGGAACAAAAAGACAAAGTGAATGTTGCACAAAGGGCAATGCTGATAATTTTCTTTAATAAGTTTTTCATATTGTTTCTCCTAAAATTATTTAATGGGCAGAACAGCGTCGCTGTCCGGATAACCCGAATCGTACAGCACTCCTCTGATTACATCGTCAATCTCATCCGTGCCCAGCACCTTATGCACAAGGGGAGCAATGCGGCTGTATATCGCCATAAAGGAATCGTACTCGGCAGTGTCGGGAGCAAAAGGCTCGTCGCCGCTGTACATATTTGTGACGAGAGTAATAATGAAATCGGCGAGCTTTGTATTATACATTCTCGGTGCGATTTTGCTCTTACAACCTAACAGGATACCGGCTTTCTTAAATGTCAGTGAGTCGAGAATTTTACCTAAAATATTTATTGGAACAGCGAGTTTTTTCGCTTTTTCTTTCGGCAGGCTGAAGCTCTCACTAAGCTCACAAAAGCGGTCAATATCGTGGGCGGCAGAATACAAAATATCTTTGAGCATAAACTGAAAATGCTCTCTGAGATACTGCATATATCCCATTGACCTTTGGTCATAATCCATATGGTCGATATGATAGGTTTTTACCGTCATACTGTCGTCTGCCAGTTCCATCTTTCTGATAGGTGACGGATAGCTGATTAGGCTGGCAGTATTTATGTCATATATCCTGCTGCCGCATTTTGCGTCTAAGTAGGCAATATTTTGCATATGTGTGTGACCGCTGATATAAAAATGCACTCCGTAAGATGCGAAAAGCTCCGCCATTTTTTCGCAATCTCCTAACATTTGGTCCTTGCAATAAAAGGCGTAAAACGGTGACGGCGGCAAAAGCGGATGGTGTCCCATAACGAGCATACGGTCTCCGCTGTCCTTGCCTGCTTGCAGCTGCTCCTTTATCCACCGGAGCTGCGGCTGAAAATAGCCGTGAAAACCGTCCTCAAACCCAATGCCGTCATCATTCAGCACGAGCAGACGGGTGCTGTCATTCAGCTTCGACACATAAGAAAATGTATCGGGGTGGCGAGCTATGGCATCATTATAACCGAACTCGCCGTAAATCTCTATCAGCTCCTCACGGGTACAGCCCTCGGTCACATATTCTCCTCGTTCTGCTGAATACGCCTTAGGCTCAGGGTGAAGGTCATGGGTGCCGGTCAGTACAAAAACACGCTTCCCGCCGTCAGTGAGACGACGCAATTTTTTCTGCAATGACAAATGTCCCACAAGCTCGCCGTCGCAGACATTGTCGCCGCTGACGAGTACAATATCCGTGTCAGCATCTTTCAGCAAAAAATCAATGGTTGCATCAATAATTGCTTCGCTTTCTGCGATACACTTTTGGTCATAAGCGGCACGAGTCTCCCACTCCTTGCCGGAGGCGTTCATCTCCCGTGCAGGATAATAATGCAAATCTGTAATCTGATAAAATTTCATATTATCACCACTACAAAAATATCACATATAAACTCTTTAGTCAACAAAAAATCCCCTTGCCCTGAGGCGAAGGGGAAAACAGAGAAAAATTTTAGAAATTATCGAGCAGTGATTTGTAGAACTCACAATAGTCGCCTCTGCCGTCGGCAGTGAACGCCATAGCTTCTCTCGGGTGACGATTGAGTTGACCGGTGAACATATACTGCAGGTCATAGCCCCAAACGATGCCGCTCTGCTTAAGCGGAATCATATATTTTTCGATAAAGGTCAGGAGGCTGTAGAGGCTGTACTTTGGATTTTTAAGAAATCCCAAAAGCAGCTCCATAGCACAGTTGCCGGCACCTCTGCCCATACCCATAGCGGTAGCGTCAAGATATGACACACCGTATGACATAGTCTCGATAGTGTTTGCAAAAGCAAGATTTTGGTTATTGTGGGCGTGGAAGCCGACCTTCTTGCCGGCCTTTTCGGCATACTCAATATATTTTTGTGCCAAAGCGGCAGCATTCTCCGGATAAAGAGAGCCGTAGCTGTCAACAAGGTAAATTACATCCACATTAGATGCACAGAGCATCTCCAATGCTGTCTCAACCTGTTCATCGTTTGCCTGTGAAATAGCCATAATATTGCAGGTGGTCTCGTAGCCTAAATCGTGGAAATATTCTATCATCTCCACAGCGGCAGGAATCTGGTGAATGTAACAAGCCACACGAACCATATCTATCACGCTGTCGCTCTTAGGCAAAAAGTCTGTCTTAAAATCGCATCTGCCCACATCTGCCATAACTGAAATTTTCATATCCGAGATATTATCGCCGACTATGGCACGAATATCCTCCTCGTTGCAGAACTTCCACTTGCCGAATTTGGCAGGGTCAAAGAGGTTTTTGCTCGCCTTGTAACCGAACTCCATATAATCTACGCCGCTCTTGATATTAGTTTTATACAGCTCGGTCACAAACTCATCTGTAAATTCAAAATTATTGCACAAACCACCGTCACGGATTGTGGCGTCCAAGACTTTTACATCGTCACGGACTGACATCAGATTGCCTTTTCTCTCTGACATAATAAATCCTCGCTTTCATATCACTTTAGCACTTTAAAGTTTTTAGGTGTTGAAGTGATTATAACACTGTCGAAATAAAATGTCAATAGAAAAATGTATAAAAATATGCTCCTACTATTATATACATTATATATATGCAAAAAAGAGACCTCTGCATTTGCAAAGGTCTCCTAAAATCATATCAGATTATCTTTTCTTTTTTGTAGAGTTACGCTCTTTTTCCTTAGCTTCTGCCTCAGCTGCAAGTTTTGCAGGAGAGCCGCAGCACTTCTTATACTTCTTGCCGCTGCCGCAAGGACATGGGTCGTTAGGACCTACCTTCTTTTCCTTACGGATAGTGGTAATCTTAACTTCTTCGTCACTGCTGGAGGAAGTAGAAGTAATCTTAGCCACAGCCTTACGCTGAACATCTGCCTTATGGCGAGGCATAAGGGTGAGCATCATTTTGGATGTATCCTCTCTGATGCAAGCGGTCATCTCATCGAACATATCGTAAGATTCCATACGGAATGCAACAACAGGATCCTGCTGAGCGTAGGAACGGAGGTGGATGCCTCTCTTAAGGTCTTCCATAGCGTCGATATGATCCATCCAATAGGTATCAACATTACGCAGGAGCACCATACGAGCGAAATCCTGGAACATTTCTTCGCCGAGAATCTTGCTCTTTTCTTCGATACGCTTATGCGCTCTGTCTTGGAGAAGCTCTACAGCGTCGAGAACGGTGAGATTTTCTATATCGGTAAAGTCGTCATCGTCACAGATGAGCCATGACTTGTACTTTTCTTTAAGACCCTCTACATTCCAATCCTCTTTTTTCTCTCCGGAGAAGTAGTTCTCTACAGTGTCCTTAATATTTTGGTCTATCATCTTTGTGATAGTCTCAGTAAGGTCAATGCCGTCGAGAACCATATCACGCTGCTTGTAAATAAGCTCACGCTGACGGTTCATAACATCGTCGTACTGAAGTGTATTCTTACGGATGCCGAAGTTACGGCCCTCTACCTTTTGCTGTGAGGACTCGATAGTCTTAGTAACGAGCTTAGATACGATAGGCATATCCTCGTCGTCTGTGAGCTTGCTCATCATACGCTGCATACGGTCGCCGCCGAACAGACGCATAAGGTCGTCCTCGAGAGAAAGGAAGAACTGGCTGACGCCGGGGTCACCCTGACGACCGGCACGACCACGGAGCTGATTGTCGATACGACGAGCATCGTGACGCTCTGTACCGAGGATAAACAAACCGCCTGCCTTGCGTACCTTGTCTGCCTCTTCTTTAATTTCTTCTTTATACTTAGCTTCAAGCTCGATGAATGTCTTTCTTGCTGCAAGGATTTCCTCATCGTCGGTCTCTGCAAAACCGGTAGCCTCGGCAATCATCTCGTTCTTGAACTTCATCTTCTTCATCTGTGCTTTAGCCAGGAACTCTGCGTTACCGCCGAGCATAATATCGGTACCACGGCCTGCCATGTTAGTAGCGATGGTAACTGCGCCGTACTTACCTGCCTGAGCGACAATCTCAGCCTCTTTTTCGTGGTTCTTAGCATTCAGCACATTGTGAGGGATGCCAGCCTGCTTAAGCAGCTTAGACAAATGCTCTGATTTTTCGATACTGATAGTACCTACCAAAACAGGCTGTCCTTTTTCGTGACATTCTTTTATCTGCTTGATAACATTGTGGTACTTGCCCTTTTCGGTTTGGAAAATAACATCCGGTCTGTCGTCACGGATAAGAGGTTTGTTAGTCGGGATGGCAACAACATCCAGCTTGTAGATTTCGTCAAACTCGTTAGCCTCTGTAGCGGCAGTACCTGTCATACCGGACAGCTTGTCGTACAGACGGAAGTAGTTCTGGAAGGTGATAGTAGCGAGAGTCTTGCTTTCGTGCTCAACCTTTACGCCCTCTTTTGCTTCCAATGCCTGATGGAGACCTTCGTTGTAGCGACGGCCCTCCATAATACGACCGGTAAACTCATCGACAATCTTAACCTGACCGTCTTTTACTACATAGTCGATATCACGAGTCATAACACCGTAAGCCTTTATGGCTTGGTCAATATGGTGGCGGAGAGTAGTATTTTCGATATCCATAAGGTTTTCTACCTTAAAGAATTCCTCTGCCTTTTTGATACCGCTCTTAAGGAGTGTGGCTGTCTTAGCCTTTTCGTCTACAACATAGTCGCCGTCGTAGTTTTCTTCGGTATCTTGCTTGTCGTCGGTCTTAGCAACCTTGACCATAGTAAGAGTCTTAGCAAAAGCGTTGGCCTGACGATAGAGGTCTGTGGACTGGTCGCCCTTGCCGCTGATGATAAGAGGTGTACGAGCCTCATCAATAAGGATGGAGTCAACCTCATCGACGATAGCAAAAACGTGTCCTCTCTGAACCTTACGCTCTTTGTAAGGAACCATATTGTCACGAAGATAGTCAAAGCCCATCTCGTTGTTGGTACCGTAAGTAATGTCGGAGTTGTATGCCTCCTGACGCTCACCGTCACTCTTTTCGTGAATAATAAGACCTACTGAGAGACCGAGGAATCTGTAGAGCTTGCCCATCCACTCGGAGTCACGCTTTGCAAGATAATCGTTTACGGTAACGATATGAACGCCCTTGCCTGTAAGTGCGTTAAGATAAGCAGGGAGAGTAGCAACGAGAGTTTTACCTTCACCTGTTTTCATCTCTGCGATACGGCCCTGGTGGAGAACGATACCACCGATAAGCTGAACATCAAAGTGGCGCATACCGAGCACACGGTCGGAAGCCTCACGGCACACTGCGAATGCGTCGGGCAATATGTCGTCCAAAGTTTCGCCCTTTGACAGTCTTTCTTTCAATAATTTTGTTTGGGATGCAAGCTCCTTGTCATCCATTTCTTTGTACTTGCTCTCCAAAGCGTTGATTTTGTCAACGGTCTTTTTGAGCTTTTTAACCTCTTTTTTGGAATAATCGCCAAAAATTGCGGTTACAAATTTGTTTGCCATCTATTTCACCTCTTGGTTTATTTGCGTTTAGATACCAAAATATCTTATCATACTTTAGTCTTATTGTCAAACTAAATAAATAATATAAT
>ERZ779888.3102-NODE-3102-length-12693-cov-2.660627_pt1 | contig 12693 bp, 10 predicted proteins | sample MGYA00511245_ERZ779888 | MGnify/ENA primary metagenome ERZ779888 (study PRJEB29588, sample SAMEA2155255) | human gut metagenome | biome: human gut; feature: human-associated habitat; material: faeces | place: Denmark | collected 2008/2010 ... | reverse complement strand
TATATTGAATCTGATTATTTAATTTCAGATAATTCATATGATAAGTATATACAATGTAAATCATTTCTCGTTTTACTCTATACGGATATTCTTAAATTTTTAAAAGGAATATCTCCGGATACCCCTAAGAGATTTCCATACGCAGCTTTAATGATAATGATTTGAATGATCATATCATATATATTATATTTCTATTTGGCCATATATGGAGATAAATCGGCAGAATATTTTAAACTGTACGTTTTACTATTCGCATTGCTATCATTTATATTTAATTTTTGGAGCATCATAGCCGCAATCTATGCGTTTTTCACGGCAAGGGCAAAATTGCTATCCTTGTCGATATTTATTATCAGTTTGATTATTGCATTAATAATAATCAATGCATTTATAACTGCAAAATAGTAATCATCAAATAGTTAACAGGTTCTTTACCGCTATTGAAATCAGCAAAAGGACTGCAATAAACGTTAAAAATTGCCTATAAACCTTTACGATTATCCCTGCAAACTTGCAAAATCCTTTACTCTGGAAATAACTCTTACATAACCTGATTAAATATGAAAAACAGACTTGGAAAATCCGTTAAGGCAAATCTCGTCTTCTCGCAAGAGGTTAAGGAAATGGCACAAGCAATGGCAAATCAAACGTTTGGGGGAAATCTTAGCGCATATATTTCACATTTAATTCTGGAAGATTTAAAATCTAAATTTGTCCAAGAAAACTTTACAGAAATTTTATCTAACGCTCGATGATTAAAAAAAGAAATGAAATCTGCACAATGAAACATGTAATACAATATTAAATATATTTATATCGCAAGAGGCCAAAGCAGAAAGAATGGCGAATCAATATTTTAATGGCAATGTATGCCACTATATAACTTATCTGTTTCTATGCAAAATACGTGGAGACGAAGAAACGGGCTATCCATTTCCCATAAGGCCAATGAAGAGTCTAAAAAATAATACGGGCCGATGTGGGGTATGGGAAGGACATTGAAAAATAGATTTTTTTCGGCCTCACAATGGCGGGAATAACGCCTATGATGATAACTCGGGAAAGCGACGAAAAAAGGATTAGGTAGGTAATGAAATAAATTCTATGGAATAAATATGCGTTTTTTCGGCGTACAACGGCATTAAATACAATCAAAAGGGCGGATTTGATTGACCGTCTCAAAATTTGGGATCTGCAAAACTCTAAACTCCGCTGTCTTTGCAATTCTTTTGACTAGTTTGTTCGAAAAATAGGCAGATTATTCGAGATATTCTATATAGTATCCGAAAAGAAGACCTTTAAATGAGATTAAGAATAATCCCTCAAGAATCTCTCGAAAAATCCAAAATGAAATTGTTTTTACAATTTAAACGCGAGCATCTTGAAAAGCTTTTTATAAAGCTTTATTGAATATATGCAATTAGACATAATACATATTGTGCGACAAATCGGAGTCAGGCTGTTTTTCTATTCAATATACTCAACGGCTTTCTATTCAACATAGTCGGCGCATCTGGATTGAAGCCAAAATCGTGCAGCCAAACAAAATTCCCTGTGCCGACGGCAAGGCTAAGTGCATGGCGGACAGCAACATTTGAAGCCGCATAAACTTCAACAATCTTCAAGCATTTATCTTCCATGCTATATAAAAGTTGTGGCGGATTTCTGAATGGCAGTTAGATGGAAATGCGGATTTATTTGAAATTCAAAAAGAATTTATTCGCAAAATGGATACCAAATTGTCTGAAATGACGATAAAGCCCTTTTGTATAGAAAAAGTCCATTCTGCAAATGGGAAAATTTTTAAAGAGAAAAACATGATATTTCCGTATCCTAATGGACAACTCTCGAAATTCTGCTTATTTCCGTATGATTACGTTTCCTTCGCCATAATTTGCGCGCTGCTTTGATGCTGCCCCTGTAAGAGAATTATTTTTCTCTCTATTTTCCCGCATTTCCGGAAAAGCGATTTTCGTTCGCTCTCCGAATGTTCCTTAAAATCTGATTGCGTATTTGCAGAGTTCCCTGCGTTGTACGGAGGTGTATGAATAGACTTTCAGAATTACGGCAAATATCCAGAGAACAGTCAACGACGCCAGGAATACCACCAAAATTTCGTTGTCCACCATGCGGCTCATAAAGCTTGGAGTTTTGGAGACGGCGTTTATCACCATAAAATTGGCCGATATTGTCCACAATGTAAATATTAGGGCCGAAAGCAGTCCCAAGTCGAAAAAGCTCAAGGCATTTATCAGTTTCCCGGGCTTGGGTTTTATATGGTCGCTAAAATAGCTCAAATACGCGAACGGTCCCACGAGTATTATGTCCGCAAATACCAACGCAAGCGGCGCGGCAACTTTATATGTGTGCAAAAATGTGTTTTTGACTGTCTTGGAAAGTTCGGGGAATTTCGCGGTAAGCCGTTTCAAATCGTCTAATTCCGTTATGTTAAAATAAATTATAGCCAATACGGATACGCAGACAAACGTCCAGAAAATGCGGTGCGTCATTCCCTCGACTTTGAAATCCTCCTCCTGCACCTTCTTCATACTATTTGGAGAGCAGCTTTTCCGCCGCCCCGATATCCTTGAAAGCCATCGCCATCACCGGTTTGTCCCTAAACGGGCGCGTCAGCGCGTACATGTACTCGATATTTAACCCCGCGGACGAAGTCTTTTCCAAAATGGATAGCAAAGCTCCCGGCTTGTCGTCTACCTCAACCGCGAGAACCTCTACGATTTTCGCGAAATATCCAGCGGATTTCAAAGCCTCGGCCGCTTTTTCGGGATTGTCCACTACGGCTCTTACAATGCCGTATTCCTTAGTTTCGGCTATGGTTATCGTCTCGAGGTTTACTCCGGCGTCGGCGACCGCCTTGCAGACGCCCTCGAGATGCCCGGGCGTGTTTTCGAGAAATACGGATATTTGTTTAAGTCTCATGGGTTGGAGATAGTTGAAGTTTATGCGGCTTCAAATTTTGCGGTTGTCCACCACGCGCTTCGCCTTGCCCTCGGAACGGGGGATTTTGTTCGGCTGCACGATTTTGACTTCCACGCGGATGCCGACGATATTGACTATCGACGCCTGAATCTTCTTGCGGAGCGCGTCGAGCTGGGCGACGCTGTCGCCGTAGCAGCTTTCGGCGACCTCCACCTCGACCGTCACGGTGTCCAGATCCTTTTGGCGCTCGAGGATTATCCTGTAATTGGGGGTGCACTCCTCCACGCGCATCAGCCCGACTTCGATTTGCGACGGGAATACGTTTACGCCGCGAATGATGAACATGTCGTCGCTGCGCCTTCCGATTCTGCGTATCCTGCGGATGGTGCGGCCGCACGGGCACGGCATATTGATTATGGAGGTGATGTCGTGGGTGCGGTAGCGCAGAATCGGCATCGCCCTTTTGTTGAGGGTTGTGAGCACGAGTTCGCCCTCCTGCCCGTCAGGCAGGGGCTCGCCCGTTTCGGGATCGACGATTTCCGGATAAAAATTGTCTTCGAGAATGTGCAGGCCGTTCTGTTCGCAACATTCGCCCCCTACCCCGGGACCGGCGATTTCAGAGAGCCCGTAGATGTCGAACGCGCGTATGTTCGTGTGCTTTTGCATGAACTGCCGCATGTGTTCCGACCACGGTTCCGCCCCGAATACGCCGATTTTGAGCGGGAGCTTTTTGAAATCCACGCCGTATTTGTTTTCGCCCTCTTCAACGAGGTGTATGAAGTAGCTCGGCGTGCAGGCTATGGCGGTGGTGCCGAAGTCGCGCATAATCATCAGCTGGCGCTCGGTGTTCCCGCCGGACGCGGGGATTACCGTGCACCCCATGCGCTCCGCGCCGCCGTGCAGCCCGAGGCCGCCCGTAAAGAGCCCGTAGCCGAAACATACCTGCATGAAATCCCCGCGCTTGACGCCGAACATGGCGAGGCATCTGAGCACCGAGCTCGACCATGCCTCCATGTCCTCCCGCGTATACGCCACGACAATCGGTTTTCCGGTGGTGCCGCTCGAAGCGTGCAGGCGCACGATGTCCTTAGGATCCGCCGCGAACATTCCGTAGGGATAGGTGTCGCGCAGGTCGCTCTTCTGGGTGAACGGGAGTTTTGAGATGTCGTCTATCGACTTTATGTCGGAGGGCTTGACCCCGAGTTCGTCCATTCTGGCGCGGTGCAGCGGCACGCGCTCGTAGGCGAGCTTCACAATTTCCGAGAGCCTCTGCGACTGTATGCGCCTGAGCTGCTCCCTCGGGAGGAAGTCCATGGCGCTTTCGGAGTGGAAGTCGCCGTTGATGTCGTTCCAGTTCTGCATGTCAAAAAGCTATATTGAGTTTTCTCCGAGAATGAATGCGGCTTCGTTTGCGTCGCGCAGTTTCGGCGGGAAAAATTTCCCGATGACTTCGAGCCATTTTTCGCGCGGAATGTCCAGCTTTTTGGAGAGCATTCCGAGAACGGCCACATTGACGGCTTTCGCGCTTTTGAGCTTGGAAAGGTCTATCGAATTTGCCGAGAGAACCTCCCCGTCCGGCGCGAGCGAGGCCATGTGCGCGTCGGACCATTCCGGCGCGAGCGAAAGCAGGAAGTCTATCTTCTTTTCGGGTATCATGGGGCTCACGACTTTTTTGCCGAAGCGCACGTCGCTCGAAATCGAGCCGCCGCGCTGCGACATTCCGTGGACTTCCGCCTTTTTGACGTCGTATCCGCACTCGAAGAGAAGCTCGCTCAAAATGAGGGAGGCTTTCAGCACGCCCATTCCGCCTAGCCCCGCTATCCTTACGTTTGTGATTTTGTCGCCCATACGCCTACTTTCCCGCCGCCTTTCTCTTCGCGATTTCCGCCGCCGCCAAGAGGCACGGCTGGCGCAATATTCGTCGGCAGCCAATTTTTCTTCAAGGTATTTTTGAAATTTTTCGCCATCCGTGACGGGCTTGAAAACCGCGATGTTTTGCACGCCGATAGCCCTTGCCGCGTCCTCTATCGAGACCGCGTACGCCGGCGAGTGGTCGAGCTTCCTGCCCGTTCCGGGGTGTTCCTGCTGGCCCGTCATCGCCGTGGTGGAATTGTCCACGACTACAACCACATGGCCCGTCGGCGGCGGGTTGTAAACCATTTCTAGCAGGCCGGTGAGCCCGCTGTGCATAAAAGTGCTGTCGCCGATGACGCTCACGACCTTGCGCGCCTGCGCCTCCGGCAGAACCTTCCTGAGCCCGAGCCCCATTCCGATTGAAGCGCCCATGCATATCTGCATGTCCATTCCGCTTATGGGCTTCATCGCGGCGAGCGTGTAGCAGCCGATGTCGCCCGCCACTCTGCAGCCGAGGTTTACGAGGGGCTTGAAGCTGAACACGTGCGGGCAGCCGTTGCACAGCTGCGGGGGTTTGGACTTCATCGCGGGAACCTCGTATGAGAGATCTCCGGCGAGCTGCGCGCGTACCCTGTCGACGTTGAGCTCTCCGAAGCGCCATTTTTCGTCCCTCGGTTCGACGGCGATTCCCGCCGCGCGGAGCCTGTCGGAAAGGTACGGGTCGCCCTCCTCCACCGCCACGCACCTCTTGTAGCCCTTGGCGAATTCCGCGATTTTTGCAAGCGGCAGGGGATTGGAGAATCCTACTTTGAAAAATCCCGCCTCGGGCGCGGCCTCGCGAGCGTGCTGGAAGGCTACGCCGGACGAAATTATGCAAAGGTCTTTGGTTTTGCCGTCTATCGCGAGATTCGGCCCGCTCTCCTCGTTGAATTTTTGCATGTCGGCGAGTTTCGCGCGCAGCCGCGCGTGCGCGGGCTTTGCGTGGCCGGGAACCATGACGCGCGCGGGAATGTCGCGGACGAACTCCGCCTTCGGGAGCTCCGGAGCGGTTTCGGGAAATTCCACTATCGTGTTGCTGTGGGCTATGCGCGTTGTCGTCCGCAGCACGAACGGTATGCCCCATTTGCGGGAGTATTCGAACGCGAGCTTTGTGAAGTCGTACGCCTCCTGCGAGTCGGCGGGCTCGAGTACGGGCAGCCCGCCAATGAACGCGAGCGAACGGGTGTCCTGCTCGTTCTGGCTGGAAGCCATGCCGGGGTCGTCGGCGACGACCGCCACCATTCCGCCCTGTATGCCGCTGTACGAGGCCGTAAAGAAGAGATCCTGGGCGACGTTAAAGCCAACGTGCTTCATCGTCACGAGGGAGTTCGAAGCCGCGAACGCCGCGCCGAGCGCGACTTCCGCCGCGACTTTTTCGTTCGGAGCCCACTCGGCGTTTCCGCCGATGAGAGAGAAGTTTTCGAGAATTTCCGTGGACGGGGTTCCGGGGTATCCGACGCCTAGCGCGCATCCGGAGTGGAGCGCCCCGAGGGCTATCGCCTCGTTGCCGCTTAAAAGTTTTCTGTCAAGTCGGGACATAATTTGTCTATAATGGCCTTTGGCGCCCGCAATTCAACATCATTTTAGGTTTAGAGGAGATTTTTGGCGCATTTTTTTTCGAGAGCCGCCATTATTCTGCCGCGCGCCGACGGGTCGGAAAAATCCGGCATTTTGGCGAGCCATTCGTAGATCTCCGCCGCCCCCGCCCTGCCCATCAGCGGCGGGAGCGCCGCGAGCCTCCCGAGTGCGGCGACGATTTCGCCCGCCATTTTTTCAACCGCGATTTTCGCCCATTCAAAGCCGCTCGACGACGACGAGTATGTGGAGTCCTCCCGGGCGTAGTATTCGCGAATAGAATCCTTGTAGAGCCTGGCGGAGTCTATCAGCAGGGTTTCGGTGCGCGGATAAAAGGAGGCCATGAGGTTCCACGGCAGCGGCTGCGGACCCGAGACGCAGTCCCCTCCCCCGCGGAAGTCGGAGCGCACGACCAGCGCCGGAATGTCCGCGAACTTGGCGAACATGAACTCCACCACCGTCCCGCTGTCGAGTTCCTGCCCGTCGTAGTTGAAGAGCGCCAAATCGCATTCCAGCAGGCTTAGTATGTCTTCGTCGCGGATTCCCTTCGGCCGGGATTTGCGCTGCTCGAAATTCTGCGGCAGCGCGCAGCGGAATCCGCCGCCAGAGCGCGCGTATATCGCTTCGGCGAGCATCGCGTTGCCTGCGAGATCCTTGTGCGTGAAAAGTTCGCCCGCGAAATATACGCTAAAAAAATCTTTCTGGCCGTCCATTTTTCGTGTATTGTCGTTTAAAATTTTTCTTTAAAGACGATTAGATTCAAAACGCTTCAAACACAACAGATTTTTGCAAAGAAGGCGCTATATGGAATATAAATTCAAAGCCGAAGTCAAACAGGTGCTCGACATAGTTATAAACTCGCTCTACACTGATAAGGAGATATTCGTCAGGGAGCTCGTTTCAAACGCCTCGGACGCGTCCGGAAAGCTGCGCTACCGGAAGCTCGCCAAAGACGAGCCCGTTCCGGAAGATTCGCTCAAAATTTCCATAACGCTCGACGAAAAGGAGAATACTTTTTCCATCGAGGATTTCGGAATCGGCATGACGGGCGAAGAGCTCGTGGAGAACCTCGGCACCATAGCCCATTCCGGCTCGAAATCGTTTGTCGAGGCGATAAAGGCGGCTAAGGGGAACCTCTCGGAGGGTCTGATAGGACAGTTCGGCGTGGGATTTTACAGCGTGTTCATGGTCTCCGACCGCGTCGACGTCTACACCGCGGGCGGGGACGGCAAGGGACACCATTGGAGCTGCGACGGCTCGGAAAATTTCACAATAGAGGATTTCGACAAAAAGGAGCGCGGCACAAAAATCGTCGCCAAACTAAAAAAGGAATGCGACGAATTTTCCAAAGTCTGGCGCGTAAAATCCATACTCGAAAAGTACAGCGCGTACGTGGACTTTCCAATAGAGCTCAACGGCGAGAAAATCGGAACCCACCGCGCGATATGGCTGAAATCCAAGTCGGAGCTCAAAAAAGAGGATTACGACGAATTTTTCAAATTCCACACGCATTCCGCAGAGGAGCCGATAGACTGCCTGCACTTTAAGGCCGACGCGCCCGTCGAGCTCAACGCGCTCATATATATTCCCGCCTCAAACCCCGAGCGCCTCGGCTTCGGCAAGACCGAGTGCGAAGTCTCGCTCTACTGCAAAAAGGTTCTCATCGACTCGCGCCCCGAAGGGCTCTTGCCCGAATGGATGCGCTTCGCAAAGGGCGTAATAGACTCCGCCGACATCCCGCTGAACATATCGCGCGAGAGCATGCAGGACTCCGCCCTCGTCCGCAAGCTCGGCAAGGTCGTGACAAAGAGGTTCCTGAAACGCCTTGCGGAGATCGCAAAGAGCGAGCCCGAAAAATACGCCAAATTCTTCAAAAATTTCGGCATGTTTATAAAAGAGGGCGCCGCGACGGACTTCGACAACCGCGAAGAGCTGTCCAAGCTCCTGCGATTTGAGTCGAGCGTGCAGAAGGAGGGCGAGTTCGCGTCGCTCGAAGACTACGTTTCGCGCATGAAGGACGGGCAGAAGGAGATATTTTACGCCGCGGCCCAAGACAGGGCGGCGATAGAGAGCGGCCCGTATCTGGAAGCGTTCGCCTCGCGCGGGCTGGAAGTTCTGTTTATGTACGAGCCCATCGACACGTTCCTCGTCGGCAATCTCGGCGAATTTTCAGGCAAACCTTTCGCGTCCATAGACTCCGCAGGCATTTCGCTCTCCGAAACGCCGAAGGGCGCCGGCGAATCGGGCTCCCTATCGAAGGAGGAGGCCGAAGAGCTCAAAAATTGGATAAAGGAAACCCTCGGCTCCGAAAAGGCCTCGGAAGTCCTGACCTCCGGACGCCTCGTGGACAGCCCGGCGGCCGCACTCAACGCCGACAGCCTCACGCCGCAAATGCGCATGATGTTAAAGGCGATGAATCCGGATTCAAAAATGCCCGCGCCGATAATAAAATTCGAGATAAACCCGAAGAGCGAAGTCATAAAAAACCTCGATTCTTTGAGGAAGTCGAATCCCGACACGGCAAAACTCGTGCTCGACCAGCTCTACGACAACGCGCTGCTGGCGGCGGGGCTTCTTGAAAATCCGCGCACGATGGCAAAGAGGCTGAACGAAATTCTCGCAAAAGTCCGCCCCTGAAACACCGCTCCCGACGCGACGCCGGCGGCGCCTTTCATTGAAAGGCGCCGCAAATTGCGGCCATCGCCGCGCAACGGGGCTGTCCGCTTCCGGCTTCCATTTGCATTTCGCCTTCGTTTGCCTGCTTAAAATGCGCCGGCGCCGTTGGAGTTCCGGACATTTTGCGGCGCCCGATACCGGCATTCCTCCTGCCGGCTCCCCGAAAAACGAACCCTCCGCGGAATGTCCGCAAAAATATCCGGACTTCGCAGCCACGCAAAACCGCGGCGCATCCGGATTGGCGGATATTTCTGACGCGCCCCAATGCAAAAAGGCGCGCCGCGCCAAAACGAAAACCAGTTTTCCCGCCCCCGGGCGCCGAAAATTTTAGCGCGCCCCGAGAATGCGCGACAGGCACTCCCGCCGGTCTATTTTGCCTTCCGACAGGTCGCAGAGGGCGGTCATTATGGGAAGTTTGACGTTGAGCTTCTCAAACATTCTGCAAATTTGTATCGTTTCAAGGCCGGCGCAAACCCTGCCCTTTAAAAGTTTCAGCGCCTCGGGGACGCCCAATCCGCGCCCGAGGTGTTCGCCGGTGGTGCGGTTGCGCGAATCGGGGCTTATGCAGGTTGTCAGGACGTCGCCGAGAATGGCGGACTCCTTTACGAATGAATCGCTCCACGCCCCGAGAGAGGCGGCGGCGCGGTATATCTCCTGAAAACCGCGCGCCATTACTATTGCCTTGGTGTTTGCCCCAAGGCCCATGCCGTCGCAGAATCCCGCAGCGAGCGCCACGATATTTTTCAGCGCCGCCCCGATTTCAACGCCCACTACGTCGTCCGACGGCCGCACGATGAACGAAGGGGTGGAAAACGCCTTTGCGGCAAGCACGGAGTCCGAATGGGACGTGAGGGCGACTACGTCTTCCGCATATCCGCCCTGCGCTACTTCAAATGCGATATTCGGCCCCATTATCGAACCCACGCTCGATGCCCGCTTTATGGCGGCTGCAAGGATTTCCGACGGCCTGCGCCACGTTCCGACTTCGATTCCCTTGCCGGCATTCACCATTATTGCGCCCTCTTCGACATACGGCGCAAAAGCCTCGGAGGCGGAAGAGAGGTATTTTATCGGGACTACCCAGACGGCCATCTGCGCGCCTTTGAGAACCCGCCCGGCGTCTCCGGAAAACTCGACGTTTTCCGGAATCTTCACGCCGGGCAAAAACACGGAGTTCTCCCGCGAAGCCGCAACGGAGTCGACGATTTCGCCTTCGCGCGCCCACACGGATACTTCGTTAAAATTTTTTGAAAGGATTATCGACAGGGCCGTGCCCCACGCCCCAGCGCCTATAACCGCCGTTTTTTTGAAAGTTTTCATGTCGAGAATTGAAAAATCAGAATGAATCCGGCCGCGCAGAAAAATGCCAATATAGAGAATACGCGAGCATTGCGCCGAAAACGGCAAGATAAAGCAATCCGAGCGCGACATTGTGCGGCTTGGCGTTCGGATTTTTTATTTTTCGGATAAATTTCAGCATAAAAAGCGGCATTATGAAAATCACAAAGGGGGCTGGAATGCAACATTCAAGTTGCCTTTCTCGCGCGGCGCGGACGGCGGACGCGTTCCAGCACCCGGCCGGAAATTTCGAGCAAAAGCCGCGCGGGAACAATGCGCGCCAGCAGCGCGATTGCCGAATTCCAAAATCCGACCACTACAATGACGCGCCCTTTCGCAAGCGCCGAATAGGAGGCCGCCGCGACCTCCGCAGGCTCGTGCCCGTACCCGCCCGCGAGAGGGGGCTCGTCAAAACCCGCCGCTTTGAAAAAGTTGCTCGATGTCGGGCCCGGGCAAACGCAAAGGCATTTGCAGCCATGCTTGCCGAGCTCGTAGGAAAGCGAAAGGGAAAAACTCTTCACGTACGCCTTGGTGGCCGCGTAAACCCCGAGAACCGGACAGGGCTCAAAAGCCGCCAGGCTCGACACGTTTATTATGGATCCCCCGCCCGCCTTGATTGCGGGCAGAAATTCGGCGCAAAGCCGCGTGGGAGCCGATATGTTCAGCCGAATCATCTCCATGTTTCTCGCAGCGTCCGGCGACGGGAATTCCCCGTACAGTCCGAATCCGGCATTGTTTACCAGAAGCACGCGCGGGGGTTTGGCGGTTCCGAGGGCGGCGATTTCCACCCGTATGCGGGCTGAAAGCGAATCGAGCGCGGAGGCGTCCGAGAGGTCGCACGGGATGTGGACGAAGCTCCTTGCCGCCGAAAGGCCGGCGGGAGCGCTCCTTGAAATGTTGAAAACCCGCGCGCGGGAATGTTCGAGCGCGCCCCGCAAAAAGGCCGCGCCTATGCCGGAGGACCCGCCCGTCACGAAGACGGCGTCGTATTTTGCAAGTTCCTCAACCGCTGCCCCCTTCAAAGTATTCATATTTCGGCTTGCCTTTGAAAAAAATTTTTCCTAACCTGTAAACGCTTCAAGGGACTTTTCCAAGAAACTAATCGAAAAAATCTCGAAAATTTTGGGAACGCAAGCACGGAAGCCGGGTTCTTTGGAAATGCGGCGCACGACCGGAAGAAAACTAAGGGAACGAACCTTAACAAAAACGCGAAAGGCGACGATATATAATTTGCGATTTAAAGCGGGCGGCTCTCTCCGGATTTCCGGAAAAGGGCTTCCCGAAAACAAAAACCGAAAGAAGGAAGACATGAGCGACAACGAAATCATCATATCGGGACAAAACCTCGAACTCACAGATGCGCTGAAAGAAAACGTCGTAAATAAAATGCAGAAGCTCTTCGTGCACGACGACCGCATAATAAGGTTGAGGGTGGAGCTCGCATACCAGCCCTATAAGCACCACCACAACGAGTTCACGGCGAAAGGCCGCCTCGAAATCCAGGGGCCCGATATGGTAGTCGGCGTCGCAAGCGACGACATGTACAAGTCCATCGACGAGCTTCTTGTAAAGCTCGCCAGAAAAATCCGCCGCCGCCACAGGCTCGAACGCATAAAGCGCAAAGCGGTTGAAGCCCCGGTAAAGCTCTCGAAGAGCGCCTGAGCGCGCCGGAAAGATACGCGGCAAGCGCCCGATCCGTCCATCAAAAATGGACGGATTTTTTGTGTTTCCTCCGCTGAAACAGCCGTTGCGGGCCAAATATTTCAATGCGTCGGCCCATCTCGGCGCCGCCCCTTCAATTATTGTAGACACGGGGATTATTTTTATGTTATACAATGTGCGATGAAAGGGGGATTTGCAGTCGCCGCGTTTTTCTTCGCGCTGGCGTTTTTCGGGCGCGCGGCGCGCGCGGTGGACTTGCCGGCAAACGTTTCCGACACCTTCATATTCGAGGCCGCCCAATCGGAGGAATTTTCATCATCGGAAGTCCTTGCGGTTTCGAGGTTCAAGTCGGAGAGGGCGATAGCCTACCTCCCCTTCACCGCCCGCGGAATAGACGTGGGCCTCGACGAGCGGACGGACAAAATCATATCCGCGTCGCTTTCGCTCTATATAAAAGATCTTCCGCTATTCTCCGCGGAAAAAGAGGAGGAAGCGCGAAAGGGCGAACCCGAAGAAAAGGCGGTTGTTGTGCTGTACGGCAGCATGTACGGCAACACCGCCCGGGCGGCCGAGCTGTTCGCCGGGCTTCTGGCCGAGGGCGGCGCTGAG
>ERZ779888.3101-NODE-3101-length-12696-cov-6.272921_pt1 | contig 12696 bp, 11 predicted proteins | sample MGYA00511245_ERZ779888 | MGnify/ENA primary metagenome ERZ779888 (study PRJEB29588, sample SAMEA2155255) | human gut metagenome | biome: human gut; feature: human-associated habitat; material: faeces | place: Denmark | collected 2008/2010 ... | reverse complement strand
GGCAGCCACGGAGCTGTCCACGCCGCCGGACAGTGCCAGCAGCACGCGGCCATCGCCGATCTTGCGGCGGCACTCGTCCACGGCTTCCTCCAGATAGGAGGCCATGGTCCACTCCGGGCCAAAGCCGCAGACGCGGTACAGGAAGTTTTGCAGCACCTGTGTGCCGTACTCCGTATGCAGCACTTCCGGGTGGAACTGCACGCCGTACAGCCTGCGACTGTCGTTCGCCACGGCGGCGAAGCCACAGCCCTCGGTGGTGGCCACAACGGCGAAGCCGGGGGCGAGACGCTCTACCTCCACACCGTGGCTCATCCAGCACACGGACGTTTCCGGCACATCGGCAAACAGCGGGGAAGCGGTGTGGGTCAGCTGTACCTTGCCGTATTCCCGGGTCTCCGCTCTGCGGCACTGGCCGCCCAGCAGCTGCATCATCAGCTGCTGCCCGTAGCAGATACCCAGCACGGGGATGCCCATTTCAAACAATGCCTTGTCCACCATGGGGGCGTTGGGCTCGAACACCGTGGCCGGGCCGCCGGTGAGGATCAGCGCATCCGGCCCAAAGGCGCGGATCTCGTCCATGGACAGGCGGAAGGATTTGATCTCGCAGTACACGCCGCATTCACGGACGCGGCGGGCCACCAGCAGGTTGTATTGCCCGCCGAAGTCCAGTACCAGTACCTTTTTCATCTCAGTTCTCCTCCCGGAAGCGGATCACGCCGTCCTCGACACTGTCGATGATGGCAAGGGACTTGATGGGGTAGCCCTCCCGGCGCAGGCTGTCGCCGCCGTCCTGGAAGCCCTTTTCCACCGCCACGCCGATACCGGCCAGCGTTGCACCGGCCTTGTTGACGATGTCGATAAGGCCGCGCATGGCGTAGCCCTTGGCCATGAAGTCGTCGATGATCAGCACCCGGTCATCCTTGGTGATCCAGTCCTGGCTCACCAGCAGCGTGACCTTCTTTTTGTAGGTATAAGAAAAAATATCGCTTTGGTACAAGCCGCCCTCAATGTTGTCGCTCTTGGCCTTCTTCGCAAAGACCATAGGAACGCCATACCTTTGAGCGCAGATCGTCGCCAAAGCGATACCGCTGGCCTCGGCAGTCAGCACCATCGTGATGTTGTTCACGTCAAAATACTTGGCAAATTCGTCCGCAATATCGCACATCAAAGCCGTATCCACCCGGTGGTTCAAAAAGCCGTCCACCTTGATGATGTTGCCCGGCAGAACGCGGCCCTCCTTGATGATGCGATCCTTCAGCTGCTGCATGGTCACCACTCCCTCACAGTTAGTATTGCACCTATCTTACCTGATTTTACGGGGAAAAGCGACAGGGAAAAACGGAGAACTATTTGGGGGAAAACCACCGTTTTTTGTGGGTTTTACCGGGATGAACGGTTGCGGTTATTGCTTCGATAAGCTGTCCTTCACGAAGGCGGTGAAGCGCTCCGCGGCGGCGGACTGGGGCACATCGTTCAGCAGGCACATATCCACGCTGCGGGCCGGGATGTCGAAGTCGGTCTTGAGCTTTTTCAGCCGTCCGCTCCCCAGCTCACGGTGGACGAACTCCTCCGTCACGCCGGCCACGCCGAAGCCGATGGCCGCCAGATCAACCAGCAGACTGCGCGCCCCCAGCTCGATCTCCGGGTTCAGCCGCAGGCCGTTTTGTAGGAAGTAGCGTTCCAAAAACAGGCGGCTGGAGGCCTTGCGCTCCAGCAGGATCAGCGGGAAGGCGGCGATCTCCCCCAGGGAGTACACATGGTCGAAATCGCAGGGATACTCCGCCCCAGCCACGAAGATGGCGTGGGTGCTGAAGCAGGGGTGGATGTCCAGCGAGGAGGTATCGGTGGGGGTGCTGGCAAAGGCGATGTCCACCTTGCCGGAGCGCAGCAGACCCAGCACCTTGTGGCTGCGGCCCGACACGATTTGGATATGGATGGCGGGGTGCTGCTTGTGGAAGCTGTCCAGATAGGGCAGCAGGAACTGACTGGTGACGGTGTCGCTTGCGCCGATGATGAGCTTGCCCATTTGCAGCTCCCGGGTCTGGGACAGCTTCTCCTCGCCGGTCTCCAGCAGGCCCATGGCGCTGCGGACGTATTCATACAGCATCTGTCCCTCCGCCGTCAGGGTGACGCCCCGGGAATTGCGGGCGAACAGGCGGGTCTGTAAGTCGTGCTCCAGCTGCTTGATGGACTGGCTCACGGCGGATTGCGAGATATACAGAGCCTGGGCCGCGGCGGTGATGTTGCCCACCTCGGCTACCTCCTTGAATACGCGGTACAGTTCCAGCTTGACAGACATGAAAAATGCCTCCTATTAGGAAAGATGAATAGAGTGCTTCGTGCTATCTGACATGATTATACCAAATATTCCGCCGAATACAAGGGGAAATTGCGCCGCGGCGCGGATTGCCCTTGCATAAAGCGCCGGTCTGTGATAAGATAAGTGCCGTTGAACGACACGAAGGAGGATGTGTATGGATAGATTGAAGGACCTTTGGTCCGGGCAGGACCTCATCAACCGCATCGTCCTCATTTCCGGGCTGGCGGTGTTCCTCTGGTGCTTGGTAAAAGGGCAGGGGCTGTACGGCCTTGTGCTGCTGGTGGTCATGATCTTCCTGATGGTCAGCCGCTTCAACAGCCTGACAAAGCGCCGTGGACGGCTGTACGGCACGATGTATTTCCATATGCCTGACGGGGAATTGGTGCCCCGCACCTTTGAGCAGGTCAAGACCGAGTACGTCAAGGGCGGGCAGAGCCGCTATGCCGACCGCAAGGTGTCGGTGTGCTTCCCCTGGTGGCGCGTCACCAGCGACGGGCAGGGCGACACCGGCTTCGGCCTGTCCATCCGTCTCAAGAGCAGCGCGGAGCTGGCGGCGGAGGCCGCCGGCCTGAAGCGGGGCGAGTTCGTCCGCGTCACCGGCAGCATTGAGCCGGTGAACAAGGGCTACTTCGTCATCGGCAAGCTGGAGGAGCTGACGCGCATCACCGAGGAGGAGCTGTTCCCCCTGCGGGAGAAATTTCAAAAGTGACCAAAATTCTTTGGAACAAAGGAGATAATGAATATGAGCTTTATGATCGAGACGTCCGCACGTCACATCCATCTGACCCAGGAGACTGTGGAGAAGCTGTTCGGCGAGGGCTATCAGCTGACTATCCGCAAGCCTCTGTCCTATCCCGGCCAGTACGCCAGCAACGAGCGCCTGACCATCGTTGGCCCGAAGAAGGAGATGGCCAACGTGTCCATCCTCGGCCCGGTCCGCAAGGCCGACCAGGTGGAGGTCTCCGCCACCGATGCCCGTACCCTGGGCATTGACGCGCCCGTCCGCGAGAGCGGCGACGTGAAGGGCAGCGGCGCGTGCAAGCTCATCGGGCCGAAGGGCGAGGTGGAGCTGACCGAGGGCGTCATCGTGGCCAAGCGCCACCTGCACATCCTGGAAAACGAGGCCAACGAGCTGGGCATCAAGAACGGTGACATCATCAAGGTGGCCTGCGGCGGCGAGGGCCGCAAGCTGATCTTCGACGATGTGGTGGTTCGCGTCAACAAGGACGGCGCTACCACCATGCACATCGACACCGACGAGTCCCAGGCCGCCGGCAACCCCACCGTAGGTGAGATCTTCCGCTGAGACCCCGTAAACGGCATAAAAAATGACCGCCGAAAGGCGGTCATTTTTTATGCCGTTACTGCGCCAGGGCGATGGTCACGCTGCCGCTGATGGTCTGCAATTCCCAAGGCGCGTCCTTCATGTGCGTCACGGGTACGTCGCTGGCGAACTGTCCGCTGGTGGTGCGGAACTCCACGAACAGCGATGGTGCGGTGTCCCCGGCGGGGAGTGTCAGCGTTACCGGGCCGCTGCTGGTCTCCATGTCCAACTCTGTGGGCAGCACATCCAGCGTCAGCTCCACGCTGCCGCTGACACTGTCCGCCTCCAGATTTTGGGTGCGGACGCTGCCGGAGATAGCGCCGCTGGTGGTGGAAAGGGAGATCTCCCCGGCGTTGGCGGCGTTGACGTAGACCGTACCGCTGACGGAGGTGACGTCCAGCTCGTTCAGCGTCAGCGTATCCTCATCGGTCAGATCCACAGACACGGCGGCGCTGACCGTTTCCACATCCAGCTCGTGCAGCACCATGCTCCGGGGCAGCTTCACCGTCAGGTGCTTTTCCTCCGATACACTCAGCAGCTTGGGCTGGGAACAGACATCCAGCGTGCTGTCATCCTCGTCCACGCGCCACTCCATCGGCACGCTGACAGCGCCGCCGTCGGCCAGCGTCTCCTTCAGCTCGATGCCCTCGCCGTCATACAGCTCCACGGTGACGCTGCCGGAGATCCACTCAATGTCGATGGAGCGGAAGCCGTTCAGCTGCACCACATCCGTGCTGCCCAGCGTATAGCCGTTGTCCGGCTGGACAACAGGGGTCTCGTCCTTGCCGCCGTCGCCGCCGTCCTTATATCGAACGGGGAAGCTGCAGGCCGCCAGCGCCAGCAGGCCGCCCAGCACCAGCAGCAGCGCGATCAATTTCTTCATGGGGTCATACCTCACCTTCTCAATTTCTCCCAAATGGTCACCTGTCCCGTCTCCCGGGTGCGGGCCATGTCGATGACTCGCTGGTTGCGGCTGCCCCGGAACTGGAGGGAGATGTCCTTCAGCTCCTTGACGAACCGTCCGTCCACCAGGATGTCGATGCACGCCAGCAGCGCGTCCGTCACCTCGCAGCGGGGATAGCTGCCGTCCCGCAGCAGCTCGTCCTCCAGCCGGAAGCCGGTAAAGCACCAAATGTCCTTTTGGGGGTATTTCTCCCGCACTTCGCGCAGGAGCGGCAGGAGGTCTCGCTGATTTCGCGGCTCAAAGGGTTCGCCGCCCAGCACCGTCAGGCCGCTGACGAAGGGCTTGTCCAGCTCCGCGAAGATCTCCGCCTTTGTCGCATCGGTGAACTCCCGTCCATAGCAGAAATCCCATGTCTGGGGCTGGAAGCAGTCGGGGCAGTGGTTGGTGCAGCCGGACACGAACAGCGTGACCCGCACGCCCGCACCGTTGGCGATGTCGCATTTTTTCAGCTCTCCGTAATGCATGGTAATGCCTCCTGATGATAGTGAGTATACAACGCAAAGATTAAAATAACATTAAAATTCCGAAAAAATGGGGCGGGCCGCGGCCCGCCCCGTTTTACGCTGTGATGCTGACTTACAGGTGCAGCACCCGGTCCTTGATCTCCTGGGTGCGTCCCTGATTCCAAAACTGCGTGCCGATATAGCCGCAGGTGCGCCGGGCCACGTTCATCTTGTCCTGGTCGGTGTTGCCGCACTGGGGGCACTTCCAGATGAGCTTGCCGTCCTCCTCCACCACCTCGATCTCGCCGTCCCAGCCGCAGACCTGGCAGTAATCGCTCTTGGTGTTCAGCTCGGCGTAGATGATGTGGTCATAGATGAATTTCATGACCTCCAGCACCGCGTCCAGGTTGTTCTGCATATCCGGCACCTCCACATAGCTGATAGCGCCGCCGGGGGACAGGTGCTGGAACTGGGCCTCGAACTCCAGCTTCTTGAAGGCGTCGATGGGCTCGGTGACGTGGACGTGATAGCTGTTGGTGATATAGCCCTTGTCGGTGATGCCCTTGATAACGCCAAACCGCTTTTGCAGACACTTGGCGAACTTATACGTGGTGGACTCCAGCGGCGTGCCGTACAGGGAGAAGTCGATGTTGTGCTGTGCCTTCCACTTCTTGCAGGCGGCGTTCAGCGCGTTCATGATCTCCAGCGCGAAGGGCGTGGCCGCCGGGTCGGTGTGAGACTTGCCGGTCATGTACTTTACGCACTCGTACAATCCCGCATAGCCCAAAGAGATGGTGGAGTAGCCGCCGTACAGCAGCTTGTCGATGGGCTCGCCCTTCTTCAGCCGGGCGCACGCGCCGTACTGCCACAGAATGGGGGCGGCGTCAGACAGCGTACCCTTCAGTCGCTCGTGGCGGCACAGCAGTGCCCGGTGGCACAGCTCCATGCGCTCGTCAAAGATGCGCCAGAACTTCTCAATGTTGCCGCCGGAGCTGAGCGCGATGTCCGGCAGGTTCACCGTCACCACGCCCTGGTTGAAGCGTCCATAGTACTTGGGCTGGCCGTTTTCGTCCACATAGGGGGTCAGGAAGCTGCGGCAGCCCATGCAGGGATAGCAGTGGCCGTTGCCGTTCTTGTCCACCTTCAGCTCCAGCATCTTCTTTTCGCTGATATAGTCGGGCACCATCCGCTTGGCGGTGCACTTGGCCGCCAGCTTCGTCAGATACCAATACTTGCTGTCCTCGTGAATGTTGTCCTCCTCCAGCACGTAGATCAGCTTGGGGAACGCCGGCGTGACCCACACGCCCTTTTCGTTCTTCACGCCCTGATAGCGCTGGAGCAGCGTCTCCTCGATGATGAGGGCCAGGTCGTCCTTTTCCTGCTGGCTCTTGGCCTCGCCCAGGTACATGAACACCGTGACGAAGGGGGCCTGTCCGTTGGTGGTCAGCAGCGTCACCACCTGATACTGGATGGTCTGCACGCCGCGGCGGATCTCCTCCCGCAGCCGCTTTTCGGCGATGGCGTTAATGTCGTCCTCGGTGACGGCCACGCCCACGGCATCGAACTCGCTGCGGACGCTGGCGCGGATCTTGTCCCGGCTCACCTGCACAAAGGGGGCAAGGTGGGTCAGGGAGATAGACTGCCCGCCGTACTGGTTGCTGGCCACCTGGGCCACGATCTGGGTGGCGATGTTGCAGGCGGTGGCGAAGCTGTGGGGCTTTTCAATGAGCGTGCCGGTGATGACCGTGCCGTTCTGCAGCATATCCTCCAGGTTCACCAGATCGCAGTTGTGCATGTGCTGGGCGTAATAATCGCTGTCGTGGAAGTGGATGATGCCCTCCCGGTGTGCCTCCACGATGTCCTGGGGCAGCAGGATGCGCTCACTGAGGTCGCGGCTGACCTCGCCGGCCATATAGTCCCGCTGGGTGGAGTTCACCACCGGGTTCTTGTTGGAGTTCTCCTGCTTGGCCTCCTCGTTGTTGCACTCGATGAGGGAGAGGATCTTATCGTCGGTGGTGTTGGACTTACGCACCAGGGAACGGGTGTAACGGTAGGTGATGTAGTGCTTGGCCACCTCGAACGCGCCGTGGGCCATGATATAGTGTTCCACCATGTCCTGGATCTCCTCCACGGTGGGTGCGCGGTTCATTTTCTGGCATTGAAGCTCCACGGACTCGGCGATGCGCTGGATCTGCATCGGGGTCATGCGATCCGCCTCCTCCACGGCCTCGTTGGCCTTGGTGATGGCGATGATGATCTTGGTGATGTCGAAACCGACCTCCGCGCCGTTTCTCTTGATGATCTTCATAGGGGCGACCTCCTTGCGTTCTCTATCTCTCCCAGCCCGCAGGGGGCTGATACAGTGCGTGTGACTATAATAATACACTATATCTTGTGCTGTTGCAAGAGGCAAAACCAAAATATAGGGGAGAGAAGGTCACAAAAAGTAAAGACGTTTTTTGTGCAAAACAGCAAAATCACACAATATATGGGGTGTAGGACGCCTTGCTCAGCCACTATATATAGTTGTGCCGCTGCGGCGCGAATGCTTCGGGCGGCGGAAAGCGGCCAAAAAGGACACAAAGAGGCGCAAAATACAAATTTACCGTTGCGTATGCACTGTATTTATGATAGAATTTATAGGACTTGAAGAAAAACGCCGCAGGCGGAAGGGAGGATGGCTCATGCGGGGCGACACGCGATCGCTGCTTCACGGTATCATCAATCTGCTGATGCCGCTGTTCATCTACGACCTGGCCAGTCTGCTGGTGGCTGCCATTTCGGCGGCGCGGTATGAGCCGTGGCTGGCCTTTTGGCCCATGACCGTCCTGCTGTGGCTGCCCTTCGTGTCTGACGCGGTGTGCGTCATCGTGGCGGCGGTGCGGTTCAGGCGGCGGGGGAGAACGCGGGCGCTGCTGGGGCTGATCTTCTCCCTTGGCGCGGCGGCGCTGTACTACATGCTGCGCTTCCGAATGTCGTTTTCGCTGGCGGAGTTTCTCCGCGGACTATAAGAATAAGGAGGGCGCGGTATGCGGCCTGAGTATATTACGGTAGGAACGGCGGTCAACGCCCACGGTATCCGCGGCGAGGTAAAGGTGAACCCCGTGGGCTTCGACCCGGAGTTCATCGCCGCGTTCAAAACACTGTATATCGGCGGCACGCCCATGGCGGTCAAGGCCGCCCGCGTTCACAAGTCCACCGTGCTGCTGACGCTGCCCGGCGTGGACACCATGGATGACGCGCTGGCGCTGAAGGGGAAGGAGATAGCCATCCGCCGCGCCGATGCCAAGCTGCCGGAGGGCGAGTATTTCGACGAGGAGCTGGTGGGCTGCACCGTGGTGGACGATGATACCGGCGAGACGGTGGGGAAGGTGAGCCGCGTGCTGCACTACCCGGCCCACAAGGTCTACGAGGTGCGGGGCGGTGGCCGCGAGTACCTGATCCCCGCCGTCCGAAACGTGTTTATCGCCGCTGTGAACGCTGACGACGAGATCATCCGCGTCCACATGATGAAAGGACTGGCCACCGATGAGGATTGACATTATGACCCTGTTCCCCGACGCGGTGGATGCCATGATGAAGGCGTCCGTCATCGGCAGGGCACAGGAGCGTGGCTTCGTCACCATCCGCACCCACCAGATACGGGAGTTCACCACCAACAAACAGATGCAGGTGGACGACTATCCCTACGGCGGCGGGCGGGGCGCTGTGATGCAGGCCGACCCGCTGTACCGCTGCTGGCAGCATATCTGCGATGAGGCCGGACAGCGGGTGCATACCATTTATATGTCCCCCTGCGGCAGAACGCTGACCCAGCAGGTGGCCCGGGAGCTGAAGGCGCAGTACGACCACCTTATCCTGGTCTGCGGCCACTACGAGGGCGTGGATCAGCGGTTTTTGGACGAATGTGTGGACGAGGAGATCTCCATGGGCGATTTCGTCGTCACCGGCGGCGAGATACCGGCCATGGCCCTGGCGGACTGCCTGTGTCGCATGGTGGACGGCGTGCTGCCGGAGGAGAGCTGCTATACCGACGAGAGCCACTGGAACGGCCTGTTGGAGTACCCCCAGTACTCCCGCCCGGAGGAGTGGCATGGCCGCAAAGTGCCGGAGGTGCTCCTCAGCGGCCATCACGGCAACGTGGCGGACTGGCGCACCAAGGAGAGCTACAAGCGCACCATGGCCCGGCGGCCCGACCTGTGGGAGAAGTTCGATCTGACCCAGGTACACAGCCGCCACGACAAAAAGGTGCTGGCCCAGGCGCTGGCGGAGTATGAGGCGGCGCAGCAGCCTGCCGCCGAGACGGATACGGTTACAGAAGCAGAATAAGCGGGAGACGGCGAAGGCCGTCTCCCTTTTTGGTTACATCCGCATTTTTGTCAGAAAACCGACAGTTTTTTCGATTTGGTTGTTGTAGTTCAGCCAAAAATACAGTATAATAACAGGGTAAAATCCGGCAGTATGCTGAAAATATGAGGAGGAACACCGAATGAACGAGAAATACAGCGCTCTGTTTACCCCCTGGAAGATCGGCAACGTGGAGATCAAGAACCGCATCGTGCAGCCCTCCATGGGCGGTACGTCCCTGTTCGGCTGGCTTGAGCCCTGTCACTTTGACAAGGAGGCCGCCTACCACATCCTGAACCGCGCTCAGAACAACGTGGGCCTGGTGCTGCCTGGTATGCAGTGCGTCCGCGACACCATGGGTGGCCGCTGGCTGTACCAGAACAAGAAGATGTTCAAGGACCTGGCCGAGTGGCTGCCTGAGTTCCACAAGACCGGCTCCAAGCTGTTTGTCCAGCTCTCCGCCGGCATGGGCCGCTCCATGGCCATCAACGAGATCATGGTGAAGATGCTGCAAAACAAAGCCTTCGGCGCGTTGGGCAAGCCCTTCCTGAACGTGGACTACATCACCGCCTCCGCCTCCGCCACCCCCAACCGCTGGTATCCTGAATGCAAGTCCCGTCCCCTGACCGTGGAGGAGATCCACGAGATGGTGGAAGCCTTCGCCAAGACCGCCAAGCTGCTCCAGGATGCCGGCGTGGACGGCGTGGAGATCCACGCGGTGCACGAGGGCTACCTGCTGGATCAGTTCACCCTGGTCAACATGAACTACCGTACCGACCAGTACGGCGGCTCTTTCGAAAACCGTTACCGTTTCGCCGTGGAGATCGTCCAGGCCATTAAGTCCGTCTGCGGCAAAGATTTCCCCGTGGCGCTGCGCTACTCCGTGGTGTCCAAGACCAAGGGCTTCGGCCAGGGCGCTGTCCCCGGCGAGGAGTTCACCGAGTTTGGCCGCGATATGGCCGAGTCCGAGAAGGCCATCAAGTACCTGGAAGAGGCCGGGTACGATATGTTCGACTGCGACAACGGCACGTATGACGCCTGGTACTGGGCGCATCCTCCGGTCTATATGCCGGAGAACTGCAACCTGGCCGAGGTGGAGCACATCAAGAACTTCACCACCAAGCCCGTGGTCTGCGCCGGTAAGATGGACCCCGCCAAGGCCGCCGAGGAGATCGCCGCGGGCCGTCTGGACGCGGTGGGTATCGCCCGTCAGAACCTGGTCGATCCCGAGTGGGTCAACAAGATCCTGGAGGATCGGGTGGAGGACATCAAGCCCTGCATCAACTGTCATAACGCCTGCTTCAGCTTCAACCGCTCCAACGGCACGCCCAATATGCAGCCTATGGACGACTCCCTGCACCTGGCCCGCTGCGCCCTGACCCCCAGCACCATGCAGCACAACAAGTACAAGATCGTCCCCACCAAGAAGCCCAAGAAGGTGGCCATCATCGGCGGGGGCATCGGCGGCATGGAGTGCGCCCTGGTGCTGAAGCAGCGCGGCCACACCCCGGTCATTTTCGAGAAGTCCGGCGAGCTGGGCGGCCTGTATATCACCGCCTCCGCCATGAGCTTCAAGGAGGCCGACAAGGCCCTGCTGCGCTGGTATGAGCGTGAGCTGAAGAAGAACGACATCGAGGTTCGCTTCCACATGGAGATCAACGCCCCTGCCACGCTGCGCCGCGAGTTTGACGAGGTCATCGTCTGCACCGGCTCTGCTCCCAAGACGCTGCCGGTGAAGGGCTTCAACAAGACCATCAACTTCACCCAGCTGCTGCTGAACCAGGTGGACGCCGGCGACCGCATCGTGTTCTTCGGCGGCGGCCAGTCCTCCTGCGAGGCCGCCTACGAGATGGTCCTCCAGGGCAAGCATCCCATCATCGTGGAGTACGCCAACGACCTGATCGCCACCCCCGGCACGTGTTTGGCCAACGCCTCCTTCCTCCGCGAGATGCTGGCGTTCAAGAAAGTCCCTGTGTACCTGAACTCCACTATCACCGAGATCGGCGACGGCTTCGTCATGGTCAAGCAAAAGGACGGCACGGAAATTCGCATCGAGTGCGACAGCGTGGTGAACGGCATCGGCTTCGTGCCCGCGCCCATCGCGCCGGACGACCACAAGGTCTACCGCGTCGGCACTTGCGAGAAGTGGGGCAACCTGCGTAACGTCATCTGGGGCGCATGGGATGTCTGCATGCACATCTAAATCCGATCCGCAAAAAAAGAACCGCCTTTGGCGGTTCTTTTTTTGTGTATAGAAAACCACTCGCTGGGCGAGTGGTTCAAAAAAGGCTGCTGCCGATGAGAAAAAATAAAACTCCCTCTGCTATAGTAGAAATGCGGTCTGGCAACTACAAACTACAAAACAAAGGGAGGCCATTCAAGAATGAAGTGGCAAAAACAGTTTAGCAAGTTGTGAGATAGAAGTAAAGATTGCTGTTGGAATAATCAGGCAGAAGGAAAAGTGTAAGCGTTAAGAATGACAGCTATATGAGAAAGAAAAGGTGACGGATTTATACCAGTGTGGGGAGGACAGCCTATGCAAATGGCAAGTCGTACCAACGCCGCATGAGGCGTGGCTGGTAACATAGGGCTTCGCCCGTATAATAAATACCCCCGGCTTCGCCGGGGGATATTTATTGCCCTGCACCCGCCGCCCCGCCGCCCCATATATTGGAGCAGGGGAGGGGTGTACCGTGAGAAGATGGAACTGCGGAGGTTTCCTGGGCGTCTGTGCGCTGGGACTTGGACTGGGTATACTCATCGCCGCGGTGTTCCCGGTGGGCTGCCTGATGTTTTTGGTGGCGTTCCTGCTCATCGCCTGCGGCGTGGTATGCTTGAGGGATAGGAGGTAATACTGGTGAAGATCGTGGTTTGGAAAGCACCGCGGCTGCTGCGCGGCCTGCTGCGCTGTTTGTTCGGCGTCAGGGAGTCATAGCATAAACGGACGCGCCCTCGCATACACTGTGGCAAACGACCGAAGAATGTGAGGGCTGAACAATGGATTGTAGCTTACAGTGGAAGGAGATCACCTGCTGGGACACGGCTGGCCGCGCCGCCGTCACCCATGAGGAGACGATGGAGACCGCCATCCCGGAATACTGCCCGGACCTGGGCCGCATCGTGGAGACGGCGGGGCAGGTGCAGATACGAAGCCGTACCGCCGACGGCAAGAGCATTACCGTCAGCGGCGCGGTGCGCCTGACGGTGCTGTATACCTCGGAGGAGAGTGTGGGCCTTCGCAGCCTGACGCTGACCGTACCGTTCACCTGCACGGAGGCCGAGCCGCGTTTGGCCGCCT
>ERZ779888.3099-NODE-3099-length-12703-cov-4.574320_pt1 | contig 12703 bp, 5 predicted proteins | sample MGYA00511245_ERZ779888 | MGnify/ENA primary metagenome ERZ779888 (study PRJEB29588, sample SAMEA2155255) | human gut metagenome | biome: human gut; feature: human-associated habitat; material: faeces | place: Denmark | collected 2008/2010 ... | reverse complement strand
GGATCGGCGAAAAGTGTGGTACGTCCTGTTCAGCATCTCCGGCTTCTCGGATGAGTTACGCAATCATGCCGCAACACGGGACGATCTTCTTCTGATTGATGATAGAGGAAGATAGCTGGGTATTTATCTGCAAAACCATATATCTTCAGCAAGAGAAAGACGCCGGCATCTGCCGACGTCTTTCTTTGCGTAGAGAAAACTACTTACCAATACTTGGGGTACTTGCTGGTGCTTTGCTGTTTTTCGGCATACTGCCACCAGGGAACTTGGGTGGCAAAATCAGTCAGCTTATCCCAGAACTGATCGGCCAGCGTCCCCTTGTCCACGTAGACCGTGACAGTGTAGGTCTTGCTGCTGCCATCCTCCATGGCGGCGGTGTAGGTCACGGCATTGGTGAAGTCCACCGTTTCACCGCTGCCGGGCGTCAGGGATTTAACGCCGTTTGTGGCAATGACAGGAGTCAGCTTCGTCACATCCGTGCCACGGGGCATGGTGATGGTGATGGTATTGGTGGTATTGTTCACCGCACCGGCCACGCCGTTGATGGAGAAGCCTGTGATGCCCGTGGAGGTCGTCGCGGCAGTCTCCCACTGACAACTGATGCTCACATTACCCTCAGGCATGGTAAAGCGGTTGTTAGTGATTTTCACTGTTTCGCCGCCAGCAACAGCCAGCGTGTAGGTCAGCGAATCCGCCACCATCTGATAACCGCTGTCGGGGGTTACGGTAACGATGATCTCATCGCCCGCGTTGGCCTTGGTGCGGTTGGGGGTGATGGTGCCGCCCTTGGGTGCCTTCACTGTAATAGTGTACGCTCCGGTATCCGGTACATCAATGCTGCCATAAGCGGGGATCTCGATCTTGAGAACCACGCTCCTGTTATTGGAGGCATCCACAACAACAATATAGATGTCGCGTGCGCCATCGCCCAAATTGCTAAGAGTGATGTTATTCACGCCTGTACTGGCTGTCCCCTTGTTGGAAGAAGCCAAAATCTCTTCCACCGTAGGCGCCGCCGCGCTGTGGTTGACAACCTTATAGAAGTAATTGCCTGCCACATTCGAGCTGAACTGTACGGCTGCGCCGCTATTGCTGATACGTGTGGCGGAACCGTTGGACAGGATAGGCTCCGTAGGTTCACCAGAGCCAGAATAGATCAGCTTAATGGTATAATCCTTGGTAGCTGTTCCTGCTGTTGCCTTGAACATAACTTCTTCGCCTACCGGCATATAGCAGGAGATGTCACCATTAGACCAATCGCCTTCATAGCTGCCGCCTCCGCCTTCCTGCTTTACCTTTACGCCAGCAGGTGTAACGATTTTTAGGTTCAAACCGGACAGTCCTTCAGGGATCTTGGCAACCGTCTCTGCCGACACGGTGTTGGGAATGGTGATCGTCCAATTGTCGCCAGACGGAGCGCCTTTTGCGACCAGACTGCCATCTGCACTCTTTACCAGTGCGACAGATGTGATCGTCGGTGTGATCTCCGATGTGGACTCAAACTCTGCCGTTACCGTGACATTGCTCTTAGGCATCGTGAAAGTACCAACATTGCGGTCAGTCTTATCAGTGGTGACAGAAATGGCCTTCTGCTGTTCGTCCTTCACGATCCAACTCTTCAGTGTGTAGCCGCTATCGGGAACAGCGGTCAGCGTGACGGTCGTGTTCGGCTGTGCGGTCGAGTTGGAAGATGTGATCGTACCGCCTGTCACTTGCGTCAGCGTGATATCATGCCGAGCGTTATCTTCGGTCTTTTCTTCAAGCGTGACTCTGAGCGAATAAGAATAATACCATTCATCAACTATAAACGAGCCCGAAGCATTTGTTGTTACGAAGAACTGTCTTTCCATTTCAGTTTCCACGCGGCACACAGCTATTTCTTTCAACACATAACGCTCAGGATCTGCAGGTGTTACGGTAAATTGACATACATCACCCTTCTTCAGAATTTCTTTGCCAGAAGGTACGCTTTGCCCATTAACCGTAAAGGTAAACACTGCCATATCGCTATGGCTTTGATTGTTCACAATTACCTGATAACCCACGCTTATTAGCCGCTCTTTCATCACGGCATGTATCGTTACACCTTCTGCATTAGACGGCATCGTGAAGGTTATCGATGTATTCTTCTTTTCCGCATCAGGGAACAACGGATCCGCGTTTTCAACGCCGTTCTGCGTGATTTCCCAATGATCAAAGAGATAATACTCGTCTACATCGCTGATTGCTACGGTAAGCTGCGCTCCGGGCTTGGCGGATGTAATATCACGGCTCCCATTAACGGTAACAACAGCTTTATCGCTATAATCCACATTGACCGTTATGGGAAGCGGTGTGATCTCGCTGGCCTCTTCAAAGGTGGCGGTGAACTGCGTGTTCTCCGTTCCTACTACGAACTGTACAGTCATCTGTGATTTCTGGGCTTCGGTCAAATACGATCCGCCCGTTTCTGTCCAGCCTTTGAATACATACCCGTCTTCGGGAATGGCATACATAAGCAACGTCGTTCTCTCTTTATAGAGATTAGTGCTGCTTGTGGGGGTCAATTCAACCCTGCCCATCTGAGAGTTGTTGCTGGATGCCTTTATTTCCACATTATACAGTTCGTGAATGTTGCCAGTCACAACAATGTCCTGCCGGGCATAAAACGCCAAGTATGTAACTTCGCATGTTCTTCCATTGAGCAGCTCATTGACAGTCCTTTGGCCAATGATATCTGCCTCTGGGATATTCGACTCCAGACTCTCTAAGACATACCCGACTTTTGACTTGAATTTCTCGTTGAATCCCAAAAGCTTTACACATACTTTCTGGCCCTTTTCAACTCTGAAGACATTGTGATTATCATCAACTGCGGTAGGCTCCTGGCCGCTGCCATAGAAGCGGCCAGCTACTATATCATCAAAGCTTTTATCATTCATAAGAGTAATACCAAACATTCTGCTAATGATGGCGCCCTCTTTCCAGAATTGATCTGAGCTTCTATCGTTGATACCTTCCATAAGCTTCACTTGGACAGTAACATTGTCACTATCACCTGTCTGGAACTTTGCCTTAATGGTAAAGCTGCCTTCGGGTGCGGTAATGGTCAGCGGATTCGCCTTGGTCTGCTCCTCAGTCAGCGTTATATTGGTACCAGAGACTTCCCAGCCTGCGAATGTGCTGGCCTCTGTCGCTTGAAGAGTCAGTTCCGCGCCGGTCACGGCCTTGACCACATCGCCATTGGCATATTCGCTGCCGTTGACCGTTACCTTACCGATGCCTTCAATGCTGACAGTGCCCTTGCTGGGGTAATCCAGCACGATCTTCGCCTGCTTTACATTGCCGTTGACATCCGTGATGGTGAAGGGGATCTCCTCCCACGGGCGGGCGCAGTCCGATTTGAAGGTGATGTTCTTATAATTGGCACTGTCGCTGTCGCTCACTTCCACATCCGTGGAAAAGTCCAGCGTCGCTCCCTCGGCATAGCCGCTGGCTGCAAATTTCCATACGGCCATATATAGGCTCGCATTTGCAATCGTCCGCGGATCCTGTGTGGGAATGATCGTCATGACCAACTCTTCATTTTTATTGTTGTTCCAGCCTGAAACAACCGTTATGCCGTTCTGAATAGAATCCACTCCATTACGAAGTGTTGCCGTAGGAGGATTCTGTTCTGTAGGATCGACTACAAATTTTCCGGCATCAGTGCTGAATTGGGCAGAAACCTTCAGCGAGGTATTTCCCAGCGTGATCGTCGCTGTGTCGTTTGCCATCTTCAGCGTATAATCGCTCGTGGTGTTGCCATCCTTGTCTGTTACATTCCAGCCCAGCACGCCGTAGCCCTCATTGGGAGTTGCGGTAAGTTTCACGCTTGCTCCGGATGCAAGGCTTGTCAGCGTATCAGAAGAGGTCACGGTGCCGCCATCGGATTCCGCGATGGTCACATCCAACTGCTTAGTGAATTTCGGGGTAACAATAATGGAGACATGATTGAACTTTAGGCCCATGACAGATGTATCGTTACAAAATCCTACATCGATGGACGTACCAGTTTTTGAACCGGATCGCACATATTGATACCTTATTGCCTTTTCTTCCTGTGTAAAAGCGTCGGCGGAAGAACCATTTGCTTTAACATAGGTGACTTCCCATTCAGAAAAGGCATAACCATCGTTGGCTGTTGCGGTCAGCGTAGCGACCATATTACCACTGGAGTCATCCAAGCCGGTCACAGTCGTTTCCGTGTGACCCACAGCCTTATCCGTCGGCGTGATCGTTGCCTTGCCGCCCTCCGCCTGCTTCAGCGTGACGGTCAGCGTCTTTTGAAAGTTCGCAGTAAGGGTAACAGGCGATGTACCAACGCCAACAGTTAAATTTGCGGTTTTGCTGTTTTCATTATCAATAGTTCCTCCACTACCCACAGACCAGCTTTCAAAACCATAGCCTTCATCTGGCTCCGCCTTTATACTTACAGTTATATTTTTATCTTCTTCTGACTTTGGTGAAACCGAATGCTGCCCGCCATCCGTCACCGTTTTATCGCCAATTACTACACTGCCCCCTTTGGCGGTAACATTGATCTGAACTGCATCTGCCGCCATTATTTGCGCGATAGATACAGGCACAATAATGCATAGCGACAGCAAAAGTGCCAATAGGGGAATGAATCTTTTTTTCATTAAATTCCCACCTTCATTTAATTGTGATTATATTCTCCATCATCGGTCTGACCTTCCTTACGAGAACCGGTGTGTGCTGCGGCTCTCCTGATGATCAGTTACCGTATTATCTTCAGAGACCTTGTCCCAAAGCTGCTGCGAGGTACTGCGCTGATACACCACGCGAACAACATAGTATCGCGTCTCGCTGCCAAGCCTCACGGTATAGGTAAGCGGTGTGGACAGATTCACCACTTCACCGGACACAGGGCTTACCACCGCGCCAGCAGGTACAGTGACCACAGGTGCTACCGCGGTTACGTCCGTCCCGTTCGGCAGTACGACCTCAATCGTACCAGCGGTGTGATCGATCTCACCGTCTACACCCAGCACCGTGAACTTCTCAATCCTGGCAGAGCTGGACGGTGTTGGCGTCTCTCCGGAGGCAGAGATCAAGCTGCCTGCCGTGTTCGTTACCCGAACCGTATAAGTACGGCTCTCTACATCGCGGCCTGTGACCGTATAGGTGACCGGTGCGGAGAAGTCCTGTTCAGTTCCAGATAGCGGGCTGCACACCGTTGTGCCTGCACCCAGCGTGATGTCCGGCGCAAATTTTGTAGTGGTCAGATTGCTGTCATCCACCCCAGTCACGGAGATCGTGCCGCTAACGTTGTCAATGCCTCCGTCGTAAACCTTGCCATTGATCGTCAGCGAAAATGCCGTGATGGAGGCTACCGTTTTCGCTTGTACCTTGATGCGATAAACAGCGTGGTTTTTGCCATCCGCAGAGGTAATGGTAAACTCCGTCCAATCCGAAAGGTCAAGGTTCACAGAGCCATCCAAGACAGGCGAGGCACTCGCGCCATACGAGATGTTGGCGATAACACGCAGCTTTGTCACATTAATGCCACTGCTGACCGTCAGCAAAACGTCCGCGCCGTCCTCTTTCACTGTGACGGCCTTGTCCAGAATATCAAGATTACGCTGATTGGCATCTTGCAGGACTATGGTCGAAGTATCAAGCTTCGCGCCTGCCGGATCCACGTCGCCAAGTGTAACCGTGACCTCATAGGTTTTTGTGGTCAGGCCATCCTCAGCCAGCACTGTGAACGGCTGGGCTACGTTCTCGACAAATGTAACAGGGAGCGTCGGAGCTGCCAAGGCTGCACCTGCCGATAACGTGAAGTCGGGCGTTATATTCTGGAGGGACATTCCCTTCGGTAAGGTAACGGTGATTGTATTTTTACCATCCTTTGTCTCGATTTTTCCGTTTTGGCCCTCAATGGAAAACGACAAGATATCTGCGTCGGTCGAGAGAACCGTAGAAAAATCGTAACGATGATAGTAGAGGTGGTACGGATACCCTGCTCCACCCTTATTCAAGAATCCAAGATACCATTGCAGCGCATAGCAAGATTGGTACGTCGCCATTGCATTAGTGGTACCATCCTGTGTGTGCTTGAATCCGTCTAATGTCGCAAACAAGTCCATCCATTGCGTCAACACGGTAGTTGTTCCATTACCGAATCTCGGATCGCTGTAGGGGTCGATACCGCAGGATGCCAAGGCGCAAATGACCTGCGCCGTTGTCTCACTGTTGACCTGTGCGCCATACACGAATGTGTAGTCCTCTCGCATATACTTGACAATCGCAGCGACACCATCATCTAATTTCGCACGAACACGCTCACCATACACAGGATCATCCTGATAAGGTGCGAACGCATACATGACCATGCCAACCTCATCCATTCCGTACATTCCCGGTGGATCAAACGTGCATTGGAGAAGTGTATCCAGCAAAGACTCTCTTGTGCGTGCAGCATTCGCGGGAACAGAATAATTGCCCATATCCAATGCACATAAGCCGAATGAGACGCCAAAAATTGTTCCGCTTTTCGTTTCAAGCAGATTCGCAACCAGGTTGTCGATCTGATTTCCAACCTTATCTATAAACGGCGCGTCATCGTTATACTGTGCAAGATTTGAACAATCGTAGCCTCTTGAGGTCAAGAGCATAATCAACCGGGCAACGTCTGTCATAGTGCCATTGGGGCCTACATTCAGATCATTGATCTCCTTGGCAATACTGAAGCCGTTGTTTGTATTTGGCCCACTGCTCTGCTGCTGGTTTTCATATATACCAAGCTGCATCCACTCCCAGTCATCGCTGGCACTGCCCCGATATTTATCGATAATGGTATTCAGTAGGCTTTCATATTTGCTTTTATCCGGATTTTCCTGCCGCTGTGTGGATACTGTAACAGTGACGGTATATCTCTTGATTTCCCCGTTTTGCGCGGTAACAGTGTAGACAACCGGCTCGGTAAAATCCTGCAAAACGCCGCTGGCAGGCTCTACCGTGGCAAACTCAGGAAGCGTAATGGACGGTGCAAATCGCTTGGATGAACCGGCTGGCAACTCCAGCGTGACCGTCCCGGCTTCGTGGTCGATTTTACCCGACAGCGTGCCGAAATCGAAAGTCTTTAACTTGTTGTCAGAAGAGGCAGGGAGCATCTTCACGACAATCGAGTAGTCCTGATGAGACGTTCCATTCTCCGCCGTTACCCGGTACTTAATAGGGGTGGTCTCAGAATGCTCAAAATCTTCTGTTCCCAATACAGTGACTGTCGCATCATAAGATGCGGTATAACTGCTTTTGAGAATACTCCAGTTGTCCGCGTAGGGGATGGTCACAGTGATTGTATTATTTTCACCCCATAGGATCGTTTCACCTGTTATGCCCACAGAATAGCTGAGTAATTTACATTCTGATGAATTGCCCTGTGTTATATTCAGCGTATAATCCTTGGTGTAATAAAGCCCACCCGTATCGGCGCCTGCCTGCGCATACGATGTCAGATCCTCAATCAACCGCAGCTTCTTTGCCACCGCAAAGTTGATCTTACCATCTGCATCAGGTGCTACGGGTTGTCCATCCGCATCCAGAAATTCATAAGATGTACCGGAATTCGTGATCTGCGGAACTTGACTCCATGACCAGTTCTTGGCTAAATGCAGGGAAATGATTTTCTTATCTTCGTCAATATTGGCAGTGCGATCATTTATTTGAAATGCTGTGATCGCATAATTCGGATCACCGGAGTAGAGCTTCACGACATAGCTGCTGACTACGCGACCACCTTTTTCGGTATCATAAACGGTATTCGTGGCTGGATCTTTTGCGTAAACATCCAGCGTAATCGTGGTATTTGCCGCCCATGTGCCACTTGTGACCGCAGAATATGGTGCCGTTACCAGCATGTTAAGTGATCCGTTAGCCTTCTTCCAATTGGTTCCCTCCGGCAAATATAGCGCATATTCCGTATCTGATACAGCAACGGCTTCGCTCCCCATGACTTGCAGGCTGGATAGCTCCGGCTTTTCAATAGGCTGCCGGCAATAATCCATATAATAGGGAAGTATATCAGTAAAAAACGCCGCCGCCTGGTCCGGCGCCAGTGCACTACGTTCGGAAAAATTTTGCCTAATTGCACTAAGCTCAGGCGGGTTTGATACATAACCATCGGTCCAGCCAAAACTCAATACTGCACCGCTATAGTTTCTGCATATTTTTTGTAAGCACCGGAAATTCTGAGGGTGATAGCTGCCAACAACTGCTTTTGTATTTGTAGAAAGCGTGTCATACAGTGACTGCACTTTATTTAATGATTCCAGATAATAAATGGATGCTTCTGTATAATCGGCATCCGTATAGTCACGTTTTTCGGGTGTCGCGATAATGAATAGATCGCATTGTCTCCCGTCATTTGCTGTCCATTTCACTTGAACAGGCCGATAATAATTAGCTTGTGCAAGCTTAACGGTAGGCGCATTGCCATTGCGCTCCGTTAAGGTCAACGTCAACGCATATTTGTCTCGCGTCGCGCTTTTCGTATCTAAACCGGGGATTACGACAATGTAAAAAATGTTGTCGTGATCCATATCATCTTTATGATCATTCAGGATCTGCAACTCCTGCATTTCGGGGTATTCTTCCGCTGAGATTGAAATACGAGTATATGAATTACGCGGGATTTCTGTCGCATTAGACGCATCATAATCCATCGGCCAGAATGTGTTCATTCCCGGCATCGCGACGGCTGTTGTGACGAATGATCCCAGAACCAGCGTTATCGTCAGTAATAGAATCGCTATTTTTTTTATCTTCTGTTGTGTCTGCATGTTCTTTGCCCCGCTTACGCACGTTATTAAAAGGGCGGTGGGCCCGGCCCGATATGAGCCGGACCCACCGCAGGTATTCAGATAGAGATTACAGGCTTGGAGCATATCGCTCCTGCTGACCGAGGGGCGATTACATCATAGCATGCCCGTAGTCATAACCCAGGTCAACACTGTAGTACCAGGTCACAACATCTCCGGGCATCAGCGGGAATGCGGTGGCACCGATCATGGGCAGCATCTCGACACCACCGCGAACGACCTTGTACATCCAACCGCCGGAATTAGGATAGTACTGTCCCCCGTAAGTCCAAGAGGTAGCACTATCGATTCCGAGGAAGCCAACATGAGTAACATAGGTTCCTGCGTCATCATAGGTAACCGTCAGTTGATTTCTATCGTAGCAGAGCTTATCCAGAATGCCAGAAGCCATGCAGCCATCAGTCAGGCTGGTATAAACAGCGGTCTTTGAGGCCTCGGTAGCGAAGTACATATCCATAACTTCGAGGCACTCTTTCATGTTATTGATCTGAGCCTGAGTCACGGTGTCAAGATACGGACAATGCTGCATACCGGGATAGGTATAGGTGGTGGGGCCGGTCAGGGTTCCGAAGTAGGTGGCGCGAGAATAGTCAACGTTCACAGTTGCATTCAGCGTGCCAGGCGTATAGGCGGAAATGTAGTGCATCGAGCTCTTGTTAGTGCCATAAAGCACCTCGACTTCCAGCACCTGACTTGCCAGATTGAAAGGGCCAGTGTAAGTAGAGCCGGTGGTTGCAACACTTTCGCCGTTGATCTTAAGGCCAGTTCCGTTGAACTCCATGGTAAGCGTCATGCTACCGGATGCGCTGCTGTCAATCAGCAGGTGGCCATATGCATTAACATTCTCGCCGGTCGCAGAATTGGTATAGTTGATGAGGGTGTTACTAAATTCTTTTCCACCCCAAGTGACATTCATGTCACCAGCCTTGGTGGGGGTCGTCGCGAAGGCGGTCACGCTGAGGCTGAGAGCCATCACCAGCGCGAGAAACAGTGCGGAAATACGCTTCAAATTATTGCGCATGTTTTCTCCTCCATTTTGTTCTGTCATTCGGAGTGTTCTCATTTTTCCGGTTACCCACACTCCACAAAAGGTAACCGTCCGCAGGTTGGCAATTCGTATGCCGATTTTTAATGGGTCATTGGCAACGCCCTCCTCTCTATCCGAATCCCTTTTAGCTGTAAGCTGTCTGGAATATCAATCCAAACAACTTACAGAAGAAACAACTGTCTTTTCGTATCCATCAAAGGTCACGGTAATGTCATGTGTTACTCCATTCGCGTAGTCCAAGTAAACCATTGCGGGAGATTCATCCGAGAAGAAATAACCGTCAATTTTGAGAGAATCACCATTAAATTCAATCACGACTGGAAGCGCACTAATTTCTCGTGCTTCTGGTAAATCCAGCGTCGCAGAGTAGCTATTTGTCACAACACCGCTTTCTTTATCCGTGATTTGTAGCTGCTCGATTTCAAATGACAAGTCCCTGTACTGCATGCAAATCGCCCCAGGCTGTGATAAATCGGCATCCAGAATCACGCGCTGTTCTTCATATTTATCATTCTTTCCACACCCTGCCAAGCACGGCAGGAGGCAGAGTACGGTCAGCACTATACAGCATATCTTTTTCATATCGTTACCTCACTCAGAGCGGATGGCCTCGTTGGGGCTGATAAGCGTTGCCTTGCGGGCGGGGATCCATGCGGCGGCAATGGCCACGCAGCCGGAAAACACCACGCCGCAGAGCGCCAGCCACCAGGGCAGCACGCACCGCAGCTCACGGGACGCGAAAATCACCGGTATCAGCCACTTGGCGATAAAGCTCAGCACCAAGCCTGCCGCGCCGCCGATCACGCCCACGATCAGTGCCTCCGAGAGAAACATCTTGAAGATGTCGCTGCGAACGGTACCCAGCACCTTCAGCACGCCGATCTCCCGCGTCCGTTCCGTAATGGACATCATCATGGTGTTTGCCACGCAGATGGCGGAGATCAGGACAGCGATGCCGCCCAGCGCGCCCAACATCCCCTGGATCTGCCGGGACTGTGTCCGCACCGTCTCAAGCATATCGTTGAGCGAATAGGTGTTCAGCCCCGTGTCACGGATCAGCTTGACGATCCGCTGCACGTCGTTGACGTTCTTCACCTTCACCCAAACCAAGTCGTAGGTAGGGCCGTTGGCCTTTTCCTCCGCCGTCTTGGTTTGAGTTGTCGCGCCCATGTAATTGGCGTTGGCCTGCGTCATCTCCTGCAAGCGGTCGAAGGACATGAACGCGGCGGTGGCGAAGTTGTTATTCAGGGTGGAGCAGATGCCTGTCACCCGCAGGGTATAGAGATTGCTGGAGGGCAGTGCCCGTCCGTCGGTGTCGGCCTTCGGCTCACCGGTCAGGCTGGAGGAATCGAAGGTCATGCGGACAGGCACTTCCAGCAGATCGATGAGGGCGTTGCCGTTCTCGTCCACCGCCAGCTCCCAGTCCTTCGCCTTGTTGGCAAGTCCGGCGGCCACATCGTCGGTAAACAGCACCTCCGGATGCAGGCGCGTGCCGTCCCCGGCCATAACGCCCCGCTCCGGCGTCAGCCTGAAACGCTCCGCCGTGGTCATGTCGATGCCGTAGATGCGCACCATGTTGACATAGTTGCCGGAGACGATGTAGGCGGACTGCTGGTAGACCGGCGTTACCGCCTCCACACCGTCAATGCCCCGGAAGGCCTCCAGCGCCTTGTCGTTCAGCAGCGCCTTGCGTCCGTAGTCGCTGGTGGCAGGCGTCACATCGATCTTTGTCAGGCTGCCCATGGCCTCGATGCTCTCGCGGTACGCCTGCTCATAACCCAGGCCCACGGAGATCAGCACCACGATACACATGACACCTACCGCCATGGACAGGGCCGTCAGGGCCGCTCGGGTCTTTCGTCGGATCAGGTTCGTGCAGCCATAGTGGAAAAGATCCTTTAGATTCATACGTTCCCGTCCTTATGGCTTCCATCGTAGGTCAGCGGCTTCTCCCCGATATCCGGCGTGCCGCCGTCCGCGTCAAAGTCGTCGTCAAAATCGTCCGCAGCCTCGGTGTTCACCGCGCCGGGGCCGATCTCACCGCGCTTATAGCGAATGATCACATAGACGATGATCGCAATGATGATCAGCACCAGCAGGATCACCAGCAGCCACAGCCACCAGCGGCTGCCTGTGCCGCTCTTCTGTGTGTTGACGCTGTTGGCATCGGTATCCGCGGAAGCCTCCGCCACGCTCAGGGGTACGGAGATATCCTGAGAATACGTCTCGCCGTTGGCATCCTCATACTGGAGGATCATCTTGCCCACGAACGCACCGATCTTGGAGAAGTTCACCGTCACATCGGCACTGGTGGAGCCGCCTGCCAGCAGATCGCCCACATAGCAGGGGGTGGAGGAGGTCATGCCGTCCGTTGCCATCACGCGGATGTTCATGGCCTTGGCACGACCCATATTGGTCAGAGGCACGGAGATGGTGGCCTCCTTATCCTTGCTGGGGGTACCGTAGACCTCCGGCGTTCCGGCCAGAATGTCCATCTTTTGGCTGATGGGCAGCATGATGTTCTGCGCCGCCTTACCGGCCACCGCCTCGGTGGTCTCATAGGTCAGGTTGATGCCCAGCATGGCGGGGCCTACCTCCGCGTCCTGCTTGGCCATGATCTTATACTTCAAGGTCGCCGTGCCGCCCGGCTTGATGGAGTCGGCATAGGCGGTATCCGTACCGCCCACGCACAGGGTCAGGCCGGGGGAATTGGTGAATACCAGGCTGGAAATGATCTTCTTGGCCGTGTCATACTTGGAGTTGTTGATGAGGGTCAGGCGCAGCTCCGTTT
>ERZ779888.3095-NODE-3095-length-12723-cov-5.565204_pt1 | contig 12723 bp, 9 predicted proteins | sample MGYA00511245_ERZ779888 | MGnify/ENA primary metagenome ERZ779888 (study PRJEB29588, sample SAMEA2155255) | human gut metagenome | biome: human gut; feature: human-associated habitat; material: faeces | place: Denmark | collected 2008/2010 ... | reverse complement strand
ATGAATCAATTTTGGGACTAATCAGAAATGAAAATAAAGAATTAGCAGAAGAAAATTCAAATAAAAATACAATGCTTGCATCTACACAAAGAGATTACATAGCAGGAGAAGTTTCAAGAGATTTAACAAGAAGAATTTTATTGCCAGAAAAGATATCAAAAGCACATGAAGAGGGAATTTTACATTTCCATGATGCAGATTATTTTGTACAACCAATATTTAACTGTTGCCTAATTAATATTGGAGATATGCTAGACAATGGAACAGCAATGAATGGAAAAATGATAGAAAGTCCAAAGAGTTTCCAAGTTGCATGTACTGTAACAACACAAATAATTGCAGCAGTAGCAAGTAACCAATATGGTGGACAATCAGTAGATATGAAACATTTAGGAAAATATTTAAGAAGAAGTCATGATAAATTCCAAAAAAGATTAACAGAAAAATATGGTGGAAAATTACCTAAACAAACAATAGAAGATATGGTAAATGATAGAGTAAAAGAGGAATTAGCAGCAGGTGTACAAACAATTCAATATCAAATAAATACATTAATGACAACAAATGGACAATCTCCATTCGTAACATTATTCTTACACTTAGAGCCAGATGATGAATACATAAAAGAAAATGCTATGATAATAGAAGAAATCTTAAAGCAAAGAATTCAAGGAATAAAGAATGAAGTTGGAGTATATGTAACACCAGCATTTCCAAAATTAGTATATGTATTAGATGAACATAACTGCTTAAAAGGCGGAAAATATGATTATTTAACAAAATTAGCAGTAAAATGTTCTGCAAAGAGAATGTATCCTGATTATATATCAGCTAAAAAGATGAAAGAAAACTATGAAGGTAATGTATTTAGCCCAATGGGATGCAGAAGTTTCTTAATTCCATGGAAAGATGAAAATGGAAATTATAAATTTGAAGGAAGATTTAATCAAGGTGTTGTAAGTATTAACTTGCCACAAATAGCTATAATTGCACAAGGAGATGACGATAAATTCTGGAAGTTATTAGATGAAAGACTAGAACTTTGTAAAGAAGCATTAATGTGCAGACATTATTCTTTATTAGGAACATCATCAGATATTTCTCCAATTCACTGGCAAAATGGTGCAATAGCACGTTTGAAAAAAGGTGAAAAGATTGATAAATACTTAAAAGATGGATATTCAACATTGTCTTTAGGTTATATAGGAATATATGAGACTACAAAATTAATGAGAGGAGTATCACATACAACTCCAGAAGGACATGAGTTTGCAATTAAAGTTATGAGATATCTAAAAGATAGAGCTAATAAATGGAAAAAAGAAACAGGATTAGGATTTTCTTTATATGGAACACCAGCAGAGTCTCTATGCTATAGATTTGCTCGTATTGATAAAGAAAAATTTGGTAGCATACCAGATGTTACAGATAAGGGATATTATACAAATTCATATCATGTTGATGTTAGAGAAAAGATTGATGCTTTCCATAAATTGAAATTTGAGAGTGAATTCCAACCATTATCTGGAGGCGGAGCAATTTCTTATGTAGAAGTTCCAAACATGAAAAATAATTTACAAGCATTAGAAGAAGTTGTTAAATTTATATATGATAATATTCAATATGCTGAATTTAATACAAAGTCAGATTATTGCCAAGTTTGTGGATATGACGGAGAGATGATAATTAATGATCAAAATGAGTGGGAATGCCCACAATGTGGAAATAAAGACCATAATAAAATGAATGTTGTTCGTCGTACTTGCGGATATTTGGGAGAGAATTTCTGGAATGTTGGTAAGACTAAAGAAATTAAATCAAGAGTATTGCATTTATAAAATTTGTGAAAAAGGTGTGAAAAAGGGGTCGGTCCTTAATTTAGCAATTTTGCTAAATTAAGGACCGACCCCTTTTTCGCTTTTTCATATTATTTCAAATAATTTTTTAAAAATTAGCAAAAAGACTTGACAAGTGCTAAAAAATATAGTATTATAATATACGAAATTAGCAAACAGATATAAAGAGTGCTAAAAAGAAGCTAACATATCCCAAAAGAGGAGGAGAAAAAAGTGTTAGATGAAAGAAAAAAAAGAGTATTACAAGCAATTGTTGAGGCATATATTCAAACCGCAGAACCTGTTAGCTCTAATGCGATAATGAATTTAGAAGGATTAGAATGCAGTAGTGCTACAATAAGAAATGAAATGGCAGAACTAGAAAAAATGGGTTACTTAGAAAAACCACATACTTCAGCAGGAAGAATTCCATCAGCTAAAGGATATAGATATTATGTAGATGAGCTTTTGAATGATGATAAAATCACATTAGATGAAATAAAATATATAAGTGATAAACTAGAAACAAAAGTTAATGAGATGGAAGAAATAACTAAAATAGCATCAAGTACAATATCAGAAATAACACATTATACCACAGTATCAATAGGACCAAGTTCAGATGTACAAAAAATAGAAAGTATAAAATTTGTACTATTAAGTCCTAGAATGATGATGGCCGTTATTTTAACAGATTCAGGTTTAGTAAAAGAAACAATAATAAAATTTGATGAAGATATAACAGAAAATCAAGTTCAAACATTAAGCTATATGTTTAATAATAAACTAAAAGGTGAACCAATCACAAAAATTGATAGGCCTTTAGAAAAATATTTAGTAGAAGAAATGAGCTATAGTGTTAATTTGATAAAACCAATTATTGAGCAAATGAGAAAAGTAGTTGAAGAAGAAAGTGTACATTTAGAAGGTGCAAATAAGTTATTTGAATTGCCTGAATTTAATAGCTTAGAAGTGGCTAAAAATTTTGTTAATATATTAGATGAAAAAGAATTAATGGCAGATATGTTAAGCACAGGGTTTGCCAAGGATATCAATGTTTATATTGGTGAAGAAAATGAAAAAGAAGAATTAAAAGATTTCAGTATAGTAACTTTCAAGCATAGAATAGGAAATAAAGATTTGGGAACAATTGGAATAATAGGCCCCAAAAGAATGGATTATGCAAAAGTTATTTCTGTAATGAAATATATTAGTAAAAAATTAAATGGAGATGACAACAAAGAAGATAAAAGTTAGAATAGAAAGAAGGTAAATTATGGATAAAGAAGAAAAAAATGAACAAGCTGAAAAAAATAAAGAAGAAAAAGCAAAAAATGTACAAGAAGAAAAGAAAAATGACTGCATAATAGATCCAAAGCAACAAGAATTAGACGAATTGAATGACAGATATAAAAGAGTTTTAGCAGAATTCGAAAATTACAAGAAAAGAAGCGGTAAAGAACGAGAAACAATGTATAATTCTATTTTAGGTGATGTTGTTGAAATGTTTTTACCAATAGTAGATAATCTTGAAAATGCTTTAAAAGTAGAAACACAAGATACTGAATACAAAAAAGGTGTTGAACTAGTGTTAAAGCAATTTAAAGATATTCTAAAATCTAAAGGAGTTGAAGAAATTCCAGCACTTGGAGAAACATTTGATCCAAGTTTACACGAGGCAGTAAGCAGTGTGCAAGACCCTGACAAAAATGCCAAGGAAATTGTACAAGAATACAGAAAAGGCTATAAAATAGGAAGCAAAGTTATAAGACATTCTATGGTTGTAGTAGCTAATTAGCATAAAAATAAACAGTTATTAATTTTAAAAAATATATAAAGTCAGCACACATTAAAATAATAGTAATCACTAATTCACAAGGGGATGGGACATATCTTATCTCTAGTGGAAGTGAAGGAATGTAAAGATGTGTCCCCTGACAAAAAAGAGGAAGGAAGTAATTTATTATGGGAAAAATAATAGGAATTGATTTAGGAACAACAAATTCATGTGTAGCAGTAATGGAAGGAGGAGAACCAGTAGTAATACCAAATGCAGAAGGAAATAGAACAACACCATCTGTAGTAGCATTCTCTAAAAATGGAGAAAGATTAGTAGGACAAATAGCAAAACGTCAAGCTGTAACAAATCCAGAAAATACAGTTATATCAATAAAAAGAAAAATGGGAACAAACGAAAAAGTAGACATTGATGGAGAAAAATTCTCTCCACAAGAGATTTCTGCAATGATATTACAAAAATTAAAAACAGATGCAGAAAATTATTTAGGACAAAAAATAACACAAGCAGTTATAACAGTACCTGCATACTTTAGTGACAGTCAAAGACAAGCAACAAAAGATGCTGGAAAAATTGCTGGACTAGAAGTTTTAAGAATTATAAACGAACCAACAGCAGCAGCACTTGCTTATGGAATGGATAAAGAACAAGATCAAAAAATAATGATATATGATTTGGGTGGAGGAACATTCGATGTATCTATTCTAGATATTGGTGATGGTGTATTCGAAGTTTTAGCAACAAATGGTAATACTCATTTAGGTGGAGATGACTTTGACCAAAGAATTATAGATTATCTTGTATCTGAATTTAAGAAATCAAATGGAATTGATTTATCAACAGATAAGATGGCAATGCAAAGATTAAAAGAAGCAGCTGAAAAAGCTAAAATTGAATTATCAGGTGTTCAACAAACACAAATCAACTTACCATTTATTACAGCAGATGCAACAGGACCAAAACATTTAGATGTAACTTTAACAAGAGCTAAATTTGAAGAATTAATTCATGATTTAGTAGAAGCAACAGCTGGACCAGTTAACCAAGCATTAAAAGATGCAGGAATTACAGCAAATGATATTCATAAAGTATTATTAGTTGGTGGTTCTACAAGAGTTCCAGCAGTTCAAGAAGTTGTTAAGAGAATAACAGGAAAAGAACCAGATAAAGGAATCAACCCTGATGAATGTGTTGCTATTGGTGCAGCAATCCAAGGTGGTGTATTATCAGGAGATGTTAAAGATTTAGTATTACTAGATGTAACACCATTATCATTAGGTATTGAAACATATGGTGGAGTATTCACAAAATTAATAGATAGAAACACAACAATCCCAACAAAGAAATCACAAATCTTCTCAACAGCTGCAGATGGTCAAACATCAGTAGAAGTTCACGTATTACAAGGTGAAAGAGAAATGGCTGCATATAACAAAACATTAGGAAGATTCCAATTAACAGGAATTCCAGCAGCACCAAGAGGAGTACCACAAATCGAAGTAACATTTGATATAGATGCAAATGGTATAGTTCATGTATCAGCAAAAGATATGGCAACTGGAAATGAACAAAATGTATCAATTACAGCATCAACAAACTTAACAGATGAAGATATCGAAAAAGCTGTTAAAGATGCAGAAGCACATGCTGAAGAAGATAAAAAGAAGAAAGAAGAAATTGAAGTTAAAAATAATGCTGAAAGCTTAATTTACAATAGTGAAAAAACATTAGGAGAATTAGGAGATAAAATTAGTGGAGAAGAAAAAGCTAAAGTAGAAGCTGAAATCGAAAACACTAGAAAAGCTCTTGATTCAAATAACACAGAAAACATCAAAGAAGCTACAGAAAAATTAACAAAAGTATTCTATGAAATGTCAGAACAATTATATAAGAATGCAAATCCAAATGCAGGAGTTGATCCAAATGCAGCTGCAGGAGCTGGTTCAACAGATGCAAACAATGGTGGAAATGATGGAACAGTATATGATGCTGATTACAAAGTTGAAGATGACAACAAATAATAAGATGTAACATTAAAGAGAGGGCGAGTTTTTAAGACTCGCCTAATTTATGAAAAGGAGCTAAGTATGAACTTAGAAAAAATAGTGATGGGAGGTAAGACTGATGGCAAGTAAAAGAGACTATTATGAGGTATTAGGTGTTGATAAAAATGCCACAGATGAAGAATTAAAAAAAGCATATAGAAAGCTTGCAAAAAAGTATCATCCAGATGCCAACCCAGATAATAAAGAAGAAGCTGAAGAAAAATTTAAAGAAGTAAATGAAGCATATGAAACATTATCAGATCCACAAAAAAGAAAAATGTATGACCAATTTGGACCAGATGGTCCTCAAGGATTTAATGGATTTAATGGATTTAATGGATTCAATGGAGCAGGTGGACCATTTGGAAATGGTGGATATTATTCTTATACCTCATCAGGATTTGATGGCTTTTCTGATTTTGGAGATTTAGGAGATATATTTTCTTCATTTTTTGGTGGAGGAGCAAGAACTGGTGCGAGAGCTCAAACACAAAGAGGACCTAGAAAAGGTGCAGATCTTAATTTAAATATGGAAATTACTTTTGAAGAAGCTTTTTTAGGAGTTGAAAAAGAAATTTCTATAACAAGACCTGAAACATGTGAGATATGTCATGGAACTGGAGCAAGACCTGGAACTAGTGTAACCAAATGTCCTACATGTAATGGAACAGGAACTGTAAGACAAGTTCAAAATACTATATTAGGCCAAGTTCAGACTTCAAGAACATGTACAGCATGTCATGGAACTGGTGAAGTAATAAAAGAACCTTGTGATAATTGTAAAGGAAAGGGAACAGTTAGAAAACAAGCTAGAATAAAAGTAAAAATTCCAGCAGGAATAGATGATAGTCAGACAGTTGTATTAAGAGGAGAAGGCGAACCAGGTGAAAAAGGAGCGTCAAAAGGAGATTTGTATATAACAATTAAAGTACGTAAGAGCAGTATTTTTACAAGACAAGGTACAACTGTAATGTGTGAAGTTCCAATTACAATTACGCAAGCAACATTAGGCGCAAATTTAAAAATCCCTATGGTAGATGGAAGTACAGAAATGTTTACTATACCAGAAGGAACACAAACTGGAACTAAATTTACAATAAGAGACAGAGGATTTAAATCTTTAAATTCATCTGTTAGAGGAAATTTTGTATTTACAGTTGTGGTTCAAACGCCAAAAAGATTAAACAGAGAACAAAGAGACTTGTTAGAAAAATTAGCTATTACAATGAATGAACAACCACCAATTAAAAAGCGCGGAATATTTGGATAGAATTACCAAAAAAAGTAATAAGTTTTACATAAATACTTGCAAAATAATTATTTTTATGGTATAATTTGTGTATCGTTCGGAAATGAACGGAAGAACATTTAAAAAATGGAGGTAATTCTAATGTCTAGCGTAATTTGTGTTGTTCTTGTAGCTATTGTTGTGATTGCTGTGGAAGCCTTTTGTTTTAAACGGAAAATCCACAGTGAGCAAGAAAAGGTAGACACTCTTGAAAAAGAGAAGAACAGTATGCTTGAGGAAAAGAAGAATACCGTGGCAAAACTGGAGGAAGTGAACCAGAAGATCACAGAAAAATGGAAAGTCCAAATGGCTAAAGGACCGTTCCATATTTCTTGGAATGAACAGGATGTAGAGGTTCTTACCAAGAATGCGTTTCTCAAAAACAATTTCCTCTATCCTGATTGTTCGGCAAAAGACCGAATCGTGACTGTGATTAACAAGACTTCGAAAGAAGTCAAGTATGTGGTATTCCAGGGTGAATTTATGGATGCTATGGAAGCAGCAAGAGGGGAAAAAAAAGCGTAAACATTGAATACTCCGCTATGCATTTTAGGCATAGCATACAGAAGAATGGCAAAGAAATTTTGCCATTTTTCTTATGTTAAAAGCTTTTCTTTTTATACATTTTATTGTATAATATAAATTGTTAAAATGGGAGGAAAGAAAGATGAGTAAAAAAAGAATTGTAACAGGAGATAGACCAACTGGAAGATTACACATTGGTCATTATTTTGGTTCATTAAAAAATAGAGTAAAAATGCAAAATTCTGGAGAATATGATCAATACATATTGGTAGCAGATGTTCAAGCATTAACAGATAATTTTAATAATCCAGATAAAGTAAGAAAAAATGTAAGAGAAGTAGTAATGGATTATTTATCAGTAGGAATAGATCCTGAAAAAACAACAATATATATACAATCAATGATACCAGAAGTTGCTGAATTAACAGTATTTTATTCAAATTTGGTAACAATAGCTAGACTAGAAAGAAATCCAACCGTAAAAACGGAAATAGCTCAAAAGAGGGATTTATTTGGAGAAAGTGTTACATATGGTTTCTTAGGATATCCTGTAAGTCAAGCAGCTGACATAACAGCTTTAGAGGGAGCAGTTGTTCCAGTAGGAGAAGACCAATTACCACTTATAGAGCAATGTAGAGAAATAGTAAGAAAATTTAATAGCATATATGGAGAGGTTTTAGTAGAACCAGAGGCTGTTTTATCAAAAGAAAAAAGAATAAAAGGACTTGATGGAAATGAGAAAATGGGAAAATCATTAGGAAATGCAATCTATTTATCAGATCCAGAAGAAGAAGTTAATAGAAAAGTTATGAGTGCAGTAACAGATCCAAATAGAATAAAAAAAGATGATTTAGGAAATCCTGATGTATGTATGGTAGCATATTATCATAATTTATTTACAGAGCCTGATGAATATAAAACAGTGTGTGAAGAATGTAGAGCAGGAAAAAGAGGATGTGTTGCTTGCAAAAAGCAATTAGCAGCTAATATAAACAAGACATTAGAACCAATAAGACAAAAAAGAAAATATTATGAAGAAAGGCCAGAATTAGTTGATGAAATACTAATTAAAGGAACAGAGAAAGCTAGAGCAACAGCAAAAGAAACAATGAAAAAAGTAAAAAAAGCAATGAAACTTGATTATTTCGAATAAGGAGGAAATATGTTTACAGACTATGCAAAAATAATAATAAAATCAGGAAACGGTGGAGATGGAGCAATCACATTTAGAAGAGAAAAATATGTTGCTGCCGGAGGACCTGATGGTGGAGACGGTGGAAGAGGCGGAAGCGTTTATTTTAGAGTAGACCCTAATGCTAATACACTAATAGACTTCAGATATTCAAAAAAATTCAAAGCACAAAATGGAGAAAATGGTAGTGGTGGAAATAAATATGGAAGATCAGGAGAAGATTTATATATTGACGTGCCACTAGGAACTATAATAAAAGATGCAGAAACAGGAAAAGTTGTAGCAGATTTATCAAAAGAAAATCAAGTTGAACTTGTACTAAATGGTGGAAGAGGAGGAAAAGGAAATTCTCATTTTGCCACAGCTACAAGACAAGTACCTAGATTTGCACAAGCCGGAGAAGATGGAGAAGAAAAAGAAGTAATACTAGAATTAAAACTATTAGCAGATGTAGGATTGTTAGGATTTCCAAATGTAGGAAAATCAACATTTCTATCAGTGGTAACAGATGCAAAGCCTAAAATAGCAAACTATCATTTTACAACAATAGAGCCAAATCTTGGAGTAGTAAAAACAAAAAATGGAGACAGTTTTGTTATTGCAGATATTCCAGGAATAATTGAAGGGGCAAGTGAAGGAGTAGGACTTGGAATTCAATTTTTAAGACATGTAGAAAGAACTAGATTATTATTACATGTTATAGATGTTTCTGGAGTTGAAGGAAGAAATCCTGTTGAAGATTTTTATACAATAAATGAAGAATTAAAAAAATATAGTGAAAAATTAAGTACAAGAAAACAAATAATTGTAGCTAATAAAATGGATATAATGCAAGATGACAAAGGTTTAAAAGAATTAGAAGCACTTGCTAAAAAAGAAAATCTTGAATTATATAAAATTTCAGGAGTAACAGGTGAAGGTGTAACAGAATTATTAAATAGAGTATCAGAAGTATTAAAAACATTACCAAAAGAAGAATTAGTAGAAGCAGAAGACAGAGTAGTATATACATTAGAAGATGACAAAAATGACTTCACAGTAAGAAGAGAAGATGATATGTTTATTCTTGAAGGAAAAGCTATTAATAGATTGATGGGAAGAATAAATATAGATGATAATGAATCTATGTACTACTTCCAAAAGAACTTAAAATCTCTAGGAATAGAAGATGAATTAAAGCGTCAAGGAATTAAAGAGGGAGATTTAGTAAAAGTATTAAATTGGACTTTTGAATGGTATGAATAGGAGACAAAACAATGGAAGATAAAGAATTTAGAATACGTTTAGCAGGAATAGTTCCAATGCAAAATGGTTTCGCATTTATGCATAGAGTAGGAGTTCAAAATCATCCTATTGGAGATTATTATACATTTCCAGGAGGAGGACGTGAAGGAGATGAAACTCTTGAAGAAGGAACTATAAGAGAAATAAAAGAAGAGTTCGGAATAGATGTTGAAGTAGAAAAATTATTATATAAATTGGAAAATGGTGAACAAAACAAAACAGAATATTTTTTCTTGTGTAAATATGTGGGAGGAGAATTCGGAACAGGAACAGGTCCAGAATTCTCTGGAGATCCTAAATATGCACATAGAGGAAAATACATACCAGAAATAATAGCAAGAGAAGATGTTGAAAAAATTACATTATTGCCAACAGAAATAAAAGAAAAATTTGTCAAAGATATTAAAAATATGTGAAAATAGGGTCGGTCCTTTTTTTCACAATGCGAAAAAAAGGACCGACCCTATTTTCGCAGAAAGGAATAAAAATGCAAGAAATATTAGAAGCGTTACAAGATACAGCAATTGATACCATTAAATTATTGCCATTTCTTTTTATAACATATCTGATAATGGAATATATTGAACATAAAACTAGTAATAAAGTAAAAGATGTAATAAAAAAATCAGGAAAATTTGGACCTTTATTAGGTGCAATTGTTGGAATATTTCCACAATGTGGATTTTCTGTATCTGCTACTAACTTATATGCAGGAAGAGTAATAACACTTGGAACGTTGATTTCAGTATATTTAGCAACATCTGATGAAATGTTGCCAATATTATTAACAGAAGCGGTTCCAGCAGGAACAATATTTACAATACTAGGAATAAAGCTAGTTTTAGGAATAGTAGCAGGATTTATTATAGACTTTGTTGTAAGAATGTTTAGAAAAGAAAAAGTAGAAGAGCAAGAAGAAAAAATAGAAGAAATTTGTGAACATGAACATTGCCATTGTGAAGAAGAAATTGTTACATCAGCAATTAAACACACTTTAAACATTACAATATTCATATTTTTCATAACACTTGTGCTTAACGGAATAATTGCATATATTGGTGAAGATACTATTGCACACTTTATTAGCAAAAATGTGATATTAGGACCAATAGTAGCAGGCTTAATTGGATTAATTCCAAATTGTGCTTCATCAGTAATTTTAACAGAATTATTTATAAGTAATGTTATATCTATGCCAGTATTGATATCTGGAGTTGCGGTAAATGCAGGTGTTGGGCTATTAGTATTATTTAAAACAAATAAAAATGTAAAAGAAAATATAAAAATAGTAGGAATCTTATATTTAATAGGAGTTTTAGCTGGCATAATTTTAGAACTATTCTTATAAATTTGTCCAAAATACTTGTAATTTTAGCGATTTTGTAGGATAATATATGTGTATGATTTTATAAATGAAAGGGATAATCATGAAAATAATAGATAAATTTTTGAAAAAGATTAATGCAAGTAGAAATACATTTGTAACATATATATTAACACTTATATCATTATATTTAGTAGTAGACAGATTAGTAGAGATGTTATTCATGATATTTACAGGAGTATCAGTATCATATTGGGGACCATTTAAATATACCTTAGCAATGGCATGTCCAATATTTGCATATTTGTTTTCTCCATCATCAGAATTTGCAACATCTAAAAATATGAAGGTAACATTATTTTATACATATGTAGTTACTTTGTATATTATTGTAATATCAATGGTAACGCAATGGGTAAATCAAGGTGCATGGTTATTTTTAATTTCATTACCAGGTTATACAGAATTAGTAACTAATTTTTCTGAATTGATAAAACCAGCTTTAACAGCATTAGCTGTATATTTCCCACTAGTAACTTTTTATGAGGTATTTAAATGGATTAAGTTGGGCGTTGATGACAGCAAAGACCAATTCAGATCAATTTGGGATTATAAAGGAATTAGTTTAGCAGATACTAAAGTGGGACATGGACCATTTACATGTGATATGTATATGTGTAGTGATTTTGAAAATGGAAATAAAATGGTATTTACCGAAAAATGTAGATATCAATCATTATTAGCTTGCGGTGGTTCAGGAACTGGAAAAACATCATTAATATTAGAACCAATGATGGCTAAAGATTTAGAGAAAAAAGCCTTTTATAGAGCAAATGCAAAAGAGATGGGATATACTGCTTTAAAAACAGGTATTGCAAAATTGAATAGACCATATGATAATGATTATTTAAATGAAAACTTTAATTTAAGCATGATTACTCCAACAGAAGGAAGAGAAGATGTGTATAAAGCATATATGAGCAAAATGATACTAGCTTCAATTGGAGATGATATAACTTATAGAGATTTAGGAATAACATCAATTTCACCAGATTTCGAATCAACTTCACGAATAATGAATGTATGTAAAAATTATCATATTAAATATAATTTAATAGATCCAGCAAATCCAGATTCTATTGGATTAAACCCATTTGTATATGATGATGCAACTAAAATTGCTGTTACAATATCATCAGTATTAAAGGGAATGTGTTCAAGTAAAGATCTTGAACAAGAAGAAGTTTACAGAGAAGAATTTATTATTCAAGCTTTAGAAAATATAACAATTATGTTGAAAGAAATGTATCCAAGAATGAATAATGGTGAAGTTGCTTCTCTTGAAGACATGCTTGAACTTTTATATAACTTCGATAAAGTTGAAGAAATGACTGAAGAAAATGAAGTAACTCTTAAACGTTTCTTTAAAGAA
>ERZ779888.3087-NODE-3087-length-12747-cov-5.727702_pt1 | contig 12747 bp, 9 predicted proteins | sample MGYA00511245_ERZ779888 | MGnify/ENA primary metagenome ERZ779888 (study PRJEB29588, sample SAMEA2155255) | human gut metagenome | biome: human gut; feature: human-associated habitat; material: faeces | place: Denmark | collected 2008/2010 ... | reverse complement strand
GAACTGTCTCAGCCGGAAGACGATCTTCCCGCCGTCGCCGGTGCGGCGGACGCAGTCGGCGATGAGGATGAGCAGGAGCTGCTCGAGCTTGCTCTGCTCGCCGATCACGAAAAGGCTCTCCCCCGCCGGGTCGAACCGGAACGTGATGTTCCGCCGCCGCAGGAAGATCTCCGCCGAGTCCACCAGATCGGCGATGAGATCGCTGAACGAGAGAGGCTTCGGCCACGAGAGCTGATCGTCGGCGGCGAGCGCGTTGAGATCGGCAAGCTGGTTGGTGACATGGAGGAGCTTATAGTAGCTGTGGTAGAGGACCGCGCTGACTTTCGCCCGCTCCTCGTCATACTCCTCGTCCCAGGTTTCCGGCTCGTCCTTCAGCAGCTGCTCGATCGACAGCCGGAGATTGAACGCCGCCGAACGCATCTGCCGCAGCGCCGTCGGCGGCACCGGCAGCGTTTCCGGCTCCTCCGTCCGGATCGTGAGGACAAGGACCTCGCCGCTGCGCACGGCGGTAATGTTTCTTGATGTATCGCCGATGGTGAGCACGGCAGCAAAGCTGTCGCCCCAGCCGGTCTCCTCCAGGTCCGGGAAGCGCTCCGCGGCGCTCTCGCCGGTAACGTCCGCGCCGAACAGCCGGCATGCCGCCGGATTGGAGAACACGATGCGGCCCTGTGCGATGCCGCAGACAGCGTCCCGGCTCAGCCGGAACAGCGGCGCAAGCGCCGCGCCGGAGATTTCCACTTTTTCCATATCAGCAGTTTTCCCTTTCCGCGCTGGATTATTGCCCGTATCATACCACAAATTTTGCGGCGTGGATACTACGATTTTTTGTTTTTTGCGCAGTTTCGGCGTCAGACGCTGTTTTCTATACATATTCACTAACTAACTGTCGAGAATTATTTAATATTGTTTGAAAAAAACACTTGTTCTGTGTGCGGAAATGTTGTAAAATGCAGCCGGTTAGAAAAGAGATCAAAAAATTTTTTACAGGAGGACACACACATGATTAGAATTGGTATCAGCGGATTCGGACGCATCGGCCGTCTGGCGGCCCGCGTGGCTCTGCGCCGCGGCGATATGGAGGTCGTTGCAATCAACGCTCCGGACAAGACTCCTGAGCAGATCGCTTACGTTTTCTCCCATGACTCCGTCCACGGCAAGTGGGAAGGCACCGTCTCCTATGACGAGCATCACCTGATCGTTGACGGCAAGCCCATCCTGCTCCTCAGCAGCCGCGATCCCTCCACCCTCGGCTGGGGCGAGCTGAACGTTCCTTACGTTGTTGAGTGCACCGGCAAGTTCCTCACCGCCGAGAGCGTGCAGCCCCATCTGGACGCCGGCGCGAAGTTCGTGCTGATGAGCGCCCCCGCGAAGGATAAGACCCCGATGTTCGTTTACGGCGTCAACCACAAGACCTACTCCGCCGATCTGAAGGTCGCCTCCGCCGCTTCCTGCACCACCAACTGCCTCGCTCCCATGGCGAAGGTCCTGCACGACAACTTCGGCATCGTTGAAGGCCTTATGACCACCGTTCACGCCGCCACCGCCACGCAGAGCATCGTTGACGAGTACTCCAAGAAGAACTGGCGTCTCGGCCGCAGCACCTACGACAACATCATCCCCTCCACCACCGGCGCTGCAAAGGCCGTCGGCAAGGTCATCCCCGAGCTGCAGGGCAAGCTGACCGGCATGTCCATGCGTATCCCCGCCCCGGACGGCTCCATCGTTGACCTGACCGTGTCTCTCGCCAAGGAGACCACCTACGAGGAAGTCTGCGCCGCGATGAAGGCCGCCTGCGAAGGCGAGCTGAAGGATGTCATGGCTTACGAGGATCAGCCCATCGTCTCTTCCGACATCATCGGCGAGACCCACTCCAGCATCTTTGACGCGCAGGCCGGTATCGCTCTGAACGGCCACTTCATGAAGCTCTGCGCCTGGTACGACAACGAGTACGGCTTCACCTGCAACATGATGCGTCTGCTTGCTCACATCGCCTCCGTCCGCGGCGAGTAAGTTTAAGCTTCTGCGCGCTCAATTCTCAAGGCATAAACTCAATGCCCCCATCCTGCCCTAAGCAGGACGGGGGCATTTCTTCGGGAGGAGCTTTATGTGTCATTCTACCGTGATTCTGGCATGCAGCTCACTTATGGACTATGTGAACGCAGCGCAGAAAAAAGTCGGAACGGAACTTCCGGTTTTGTATATGAATCGCGTCTATCACCGCGACCCCAAGGAGATGCGCCGGCATATTCTCGCGCAGCTTGCTGCGCTGCCGGTCGGTGCGGATACCGTTCTCGTCGCCATGGGGTTTTGCGGCGGTTCATGGGCCGACATTGAAGCGCCGTGCCGCATTGTGATGCCGAAAATCGACGACTGCGTTTCACTCCTGCTGCAATGCGGCGACACACCCGTCAGCGATCTCAAAAAGCCCGGGCACTTGTACGTCCGTGAAAAGGACCCGCACAGAGAGTCTTTTCATGCCATTTTTGACCGTCTAACGCAAGACGTTGACGCCGAAACAAAAAAGCGTTATCACGAGGACTGGAAGCGGCTCTATTCCAACATTGACATTATGGACACCGGTCTGAACCGCTGCCGCGAAGCGGCATACCGCACCATAGTGCAGGAAGATGCCGATTGGTTGGATGCGGAGCTGTCGTATGTTTCCGCCGGAACGCACCTGCTGGAAAAACTTTTTTCCGGCCAATGGGATGGGCAGTTTCTGGTAGTGGAAAAGGGCGGCCGTATCAAAAAAGAGCAGGTTTTGATCTAACCGTTCCCCGGAGGATTTTATATGAATACGGTACTTCTCGGCAACATCGTTGCGCTCATCGGCGCGGCCATCATGGTCTCGACCGGCTTTCTGAAAACAAAAAAGCAGATCCTCACCGTGCAGTGCTTTCAGTTCGTCGTGCTGAGCGCATCGAACGCCATTCTCGGCGCGTTCACGGGCATCACCGCCAACGTCATCGGCATCGCGCGCAATCTCTTCTGCATGAAAAAAGAGTTCACGACGCCGTGGAAGATCGTGTTCATCGCCGCGCAGCTTGCGTTGCTGTTCGCCTTCAACTCCGACGGCTGGTTCGGGCTGCTGCCCGCGGCGGCCACCTGTGTGTACACATGGTTTCTCGATCTCAAGGACGCGGTGCAGCTCAAAATCGTCATTATCGTCACGCTGCTCTGCTGGGCGGTCTACGACTTCGTTTTCAAAAACTATGTGACGTTCGCCTTCGATTTCGGCGCGGTCGTGTCCAATCTCATCGGCATCGTCACGCTGCGGAAAGCGGCAAAGCCGGAGTAATTTTCTCCCCCCTTAAGCGCTTGAACCGGACTGTGATTCCCAAAGCCTTTTTCTGCCTTCAAACAAGCAGAAAAAGGTTTTTTCGCTTAACAGAAGACGGCAGTTCTCGCGGGCTTTTGTTTCCGCTTTACCTGTTTTTTACGCAGTTCTGGTTTCGCAGTTTACATTCCGCCTTTATACTGAATTATGAGCGCAAAAAGAAAGCCGCTGCCATACAAGAAGACGCTAAAGCACATACAACGGTTAAAAAGGAGCAATAGAATACCTTTCTTCGGTATTTCGGCGCAAACACTATGTGATATTTGCAATTCCACTTCGTATGAGATAAACTGTTTATGTCATTCAGGCTCATTCTGAATGCCCTCCTTTTGCTTTTTAAGTGCAGTTGGCAGACCGCACGCTTATTCTAAAGCAAAAGGAGTTTTTTTGTCTCCCTCATCGCCAAAGGCTCTTTTGAACCACGCGTCTAACGCGTGGTTTTCGGGTATACAAAAATATCCGCCGGTCTTGCGTCCGGCGGATACTGTTTTCTTTATTCGTTTTCCATAGATGCCTGGATCTGCTCCTCTCTGTACTGGCGGGTGTAGAGGCCGTAGTACACGCCTTTTTTCGCCATGAGCTCGGCGTGGCTGCCGCGCTCGACGATCTTTCCGGCGTTCACCACGAGGATGACGTCCGCGCGGCGGATCGTGGAGAGGCGGTGCGCGATCACAAACGACGTGCGCCCGTCCATGACCTTCTCGATGGCGTCCTGGATGAGCCGCTCCGTGACCGTATCGACGGAGGACGTCGCCTCGTCGAGTACGAAGATGCGCGGATCGGCAAGCAGCGCGCGGGCGAAGGACAGAAGCTGCTTCTCGCCGGTCGAAAGGCTGTTGCCGCCCTCGCCGACGTCGCTCTGATAGCCGTCCGGCAGTCTCTCGATGATCCCTTCGGCGGAGACGGCTCTGACCGCCGCTTCGATCTCCCCCATGGTCGCGTTCTCGCGGCCGTAGCGGAGGTTTTCGAGCACCGTGCCGGAGAAGAGGTGCGGCGTCTGGAGCACATAGCCGATGTTCGAGTGGAGCCAGAGCTGGCTGCGCTCCCGCGCGTCGCGCCCGTCGATGAGCACCTGCCCCTCCGTCGGCTCATAGAACCGGCAGACGAGATTCACGAGCGTGGATTTGCCCGCGCCGGTCTCGCCGACGATGGCGACATTCGTTCCCTGCGGCACTTTCAGGTTGAAGTGCTCGAGAATGTTCTCGTCGCCGTCGGGGTAGCGGAAGGTCACATCTTTGAACTCGATATCGCCGTGCAGCTCCTCCCAGTTTTCCTTTTTGGGGCTGAACGTGTCGCCGTATTTCTCCACGACCTCCGGCGTATCCTGCACATCGGACTTCGTCTCCATGAGCGTGGTGAAGCGCTCGACGTTGACCTGCACGTTCACAAGGCTGGAGAGCGCCTGCACGAGCCACTGGATCGGTTCCATCATGCCCTGCGCATAGTTCATAAACACGGTGAGCGTGCCGATGAGCATCACGCCCTCGCGCGTGACGATGCCGCCGCGCCAGAGGACGAGCGCGAGCGCGAGAGAGGCAGCGAGCGTTGTTGTGGAAATGAAGATCGCGCGGAAGTGCATCGCGCGGACGCTGACCTTTTTCATGTCGGCGGTCAGCTCGTCGAATTCCTTCTCCATCTTATCCTCAACAACGAGCGTTTTCGTCGTCGTCGCGCCGGTGATGCCCTCGTTGAAGGCACCGGTGATGCGGGAGTTTTTCTCGCGCACCTGCCGGTGGAAGAACACGAGCTTTTTCTGGAAGTACATGGACGAGATCGCCACGATCGGCACGATCACGAGCACGCACAGCGCCATTTTCCAGTTGAGGATGAGCATCATAACGATGGCGCACACGAGATATGCCGAATGCCACACGCCCTCGGCCATGCTCCAGGCGAGCGTGCTCGCAATGCGGTCGGTATCGGACATGACGCGCGCGTGGACATAGCCGACGCTGTTCTGGTTGAAGTAGGAGAACGAGAGCGTCTGCAGATGGTTGAAGCTCTCGCGCTTGAGATCGCGGCCGACGGACAGCTCCAGCTTGCACGCGCCGAAGGCGGAGATATAGTTGGAGGCCGTCTGCGTGAGGATGACGACGACATACGCGCCGATGAACCAGCCGAGCCCCGCAAGGGTCGAGTCGGCGATGTAATGATCGATGGCGTACTGCTGGAAGAGCGGGATGACCGCGTCCATGGCGCTGCCGTAAAACGCCATGAGTACCATCCAGAAGATGAGCTTGCCGTAGGGTCTCATATACGGGACGAGGTTGGGGATGCCGAACCATTTTGCGCCTTTGGTCTTTTTCTGCTCGTTCATGCGCCTTCCTCCTCTCCGATGGACATCTGCATGTCGTAGATCTTGCGGAAAATGCCCGGCTGGGCCAGCAGCTCCTTCGGGGAACCGAGCTGACTCACGCGGCCCTTTTCGAGCACGAGAATGTTGTCGCAGTCGAGCAGCGTTGTGATGCGGTGGGAGATGATGATCGTCGTCGCGCCGCCGAGATCACGGTCGAGCGCCGAGCGGATCTTCTCGTCCGTCTCCGTATCGACGGCGGAGAGCGAATCGTCAAAAACGATGACCGGCGTTTTCTTTGTCAGCATACGGGCGATGGCCACGCGCTGCTTCTGTCCGCCGGAGAGCGACACGCCGCGCTCGCCGACCATGGTGTCGTAGCCCTGCGAAAAACGGGTGATATCCCCGTCCACGCAGGCGGTGACGGCGGCGGCACGGATCTCCGCGTCGCTCGCGCCGCAGATGCCGATGTTCTCCTGCACCGAGCGGGAGAAGAGGAACGGCTCCTGCAGCACTACGCCGACGTTCTCGCGCACATAACGCGCGGGCATATCGGCAATGTCCACGCCGCCGACGGTGATCTTGCCCTCCGTGGGCGCGTACAGACGGCAGAGCAGAAGCAGCAGGCTGCTCTTGCCGGAGCCGGTGCCGCCGAGAATGCCGAAGCTCTTTCCGGCTGGTACGGTGAAGCTGACGTTTTCGAGCACGTCCGGGCCGTCCTCGCCGTAATGGAAGCTGACGTTTTCAAAGGTGATGTCCTTGTCCATCGGCGCTTCGGCGGCGTTGGGCGCGTCCTGCTCGGTCTCGGCTTCCAAAACCTCGCCGAGACGGTCGATGGAGACGCCCGCCTTGCTCATTTCGGAAATGATGCGGCCGAGACGGCGCACAGGGCCGATGAGCATCGTGTTATAAAGCGAGAACGACACAAATTCGCCCGCCGTCAGATTGCCGTTCACGCACGAGACCGTGCCGAGCACGACCACGAGCAGGATCTGCAGGCAGCTCGTAAAATCGCCCACCGCCCAGAAATCCGAGAGCGTCCGGGTCAGGCTGATCCAGCACTCGGTATACTTGTTGTTCTGCGCCTCGAACCGGTCGCGCTCAAACTTTTCGCGCCCGAACGCGCGCACGACGCGCACGCCCGTGAGGTTTTCCTGCGCGATCGTGGAGAGAACGCCCTCGTTCTCGTCGCACTCAGTGAAGCGCGCGCGGATCTTGTTATGGAAGAGCACGGAGTAGAGCACGATGATCGGCGCGATGACCCACGCGACGATGGAGAGCTTCGCGTTCATCAGCGTCATAAGCGTCAGCGCAAGGATAATGCGCACGATGATCTGGAAAACGGAGATGAACTGCTCCTGGAAAAAGTTTTTAATGCGCTCGACGTCGCTCGTGCAGCGCTGGATGATATCGCCGGTCGGATGCTCGGCGTGCCACTTCCACGGCAGGCATTCAATGTGGTGGAAGAGCCGGTCACGCGCAGTCTTGACGAGCGTTTCGCCCGCTTTGGCGTTGAACATGTTCGCGCCATAGCGCAGCAGCGCCGCGACGAGACCCGCAAGCGCAAGAATGAGCGCGATGAACCACATGTTCGCGCGCAGAAACGCCGCGCCGCCGAGCGACTCCACCCACCGGAGCGCCCACGCGGGCAGATCCATCGGCTGCGAGTCGATCACCGAGTCCACCGTTACGCGGATGACCTGCGGCGCGATCATTTCAACCACCGTGAGCAGCAGTCCCAGAAGGATGCACACGGCGAAGTATTTTCCGCTGCCCTCAAGCAGCGTGCCGAGCACGCGCATCGTGCGGGCGGACTTCTTTTTCTGTTCCAATTTGTCTACCTCTCAAAAATTTGCTGAGTGGATCGGAAATAAATAGAAGAGTGGAATGGAGTAAAACGGACATTTATTCATTATAGCATACATTTATATTATTACAATTCATTTTTCCGTAAAAAGTCAGGCAATGGCAGAAATACCCCCTTGACGAACGTGTTATAATATTCTATTAGAAAAACAGGCTGCTTCCAGCAGAAAGAGGTTATATGTATGACAAAAGTTGATGTATTTTCCGGTTTCCTCGGCGCGGGCAAGACCACGCTCATCAAAAAGCTGATCGCGGAAGCCTACGCGGGCGAAAAGCTCGTCCTCATCGAGAACGAGTTCGGCGAGATCGGCGTGGACGGCGGCTTCATGAAGGACGCCGGCATTGAGGTGACGGAGATGAACTCCGGCTGCATCTGCTGCAGCCTTACGGGTGATTTCCGCGCCGCTCTGCACGAGGTCTGCGAGCGCTACGCCCCCGACCGCATCCTCATCGAGCCCTCGGGCGTCGGCAAGCTCTCCGACATCGTGACCGCCGTGGAGCAGGCGTCGGACGGCGAGCTTACGATCAACGCGCTCTGCACCGTCGTAGACGCGGGCAAATGCAAAATGTATATGCGCAACTTCGGCGAATTTTTCAACAACCAGGTCGAATCCGCCGGGTGCATCATCCTCTCCCGCACCGCGGGCATCAAGGAGGAAAAGCTCGCCGAGTGCGTCGCGCTGCTGCGCGAGAAGAATCCCGGCGCCGTCATCATCACGACGCCGTGGGACGAGCTCTCCGGCGCGCAGATCCTCGACGCGATGGAAAAGCGCGACACGCTCACCGCCGCGCTTGAAAGCATTGAGCGCGAGCACGAAGAGGACGAGGATGAGCACGAGCATCACCATCATCACGACCACGAGCACGAAGAGCACGAGCACCATCATCATTTCGATGAAAACGGCAACTGCTCCTGCGGCTGCCATCACGACGATGACGAGGATGACGATGGGCATGAGCACGAGCATCATCACCACGACCACGATGAGCACGACCAAGAGCACGAGTGCGGCTGCGGCCACGACCATGAGCACCACCATCACGATCACGACGAGCACGACCACGAGCACGAGTGCGGCTGCGGCCATCATCACCATCACCACGGGCACGACGCGGACGAGGTGTTCACGTCCTGGGGCATGGAAACGGCGAAGAAGTTCACCGAGGACGGCCTGCGCGCTGCGCTCACCGCGCTCGAGGACGAGGCCAAATACGGCGCCGTGCTGCGCGCGAAGGGCATCGTCGCCGCGAGCGATGGCGAGTGGATCCACTTTGACTACACGCCGGGCGAGATCAACATCCGCCGTGGCAGCGCCGGTGTGACGGGGCGGCTGTGCGTCATCGGTCACGAGCTGCACGAGGACGCCGTCGCCGAGCTCTTCCGCTGAAAGGGAGAATAAGCCATGGCAAAACAAGTCCCCGTATATCTCTTCACCGGCTTTCTGGAGTCCGGCAAGACGAAGTTCGCCCAGCAGACACTCGAGGACGCGAGCTTTAATAACGGCGACCGCATCCTCCTTCTCGTGTGCGAGGAGGGCGTGGAGGAATACGATCCCTCAGCGTTCGCCGCGCCGACCGTGTTCACCGAGACGATCGAGAGCGAGAGCGATCTTACGACCAAAAATCTCGCGGCGCTTTTGAAAAAGCACCGCTGCTCCTACGTCATGGTGGAGTACAACGGCATGTGGACGCTCGACACGCTCTACACGAACATGCCGAAGGAGTGGATCGTGGCGCAGGAATTTCTGTTCATCGACGCGCGCACATTCCTCAACTACAATAACAACATGCGCCAGCTCATGGTGGACAAGCTCCAGAGCTGCGAGCTGGCGGTGCTCAACCGCTTCCCCGAGGGCGACGAGGATCTCAAAATGCAGGCGCACAAGATCATCCGCGCCATCAACCGCCGGTGCGACATTGCCTTTGAAACGCCGGACGGCAAGATCAGCTACGACGACATCGAGCTCCCCCTCCCCTACGATCTCAATGCTCCCGTCTGCGAGATCGGCGACGCGGACTACGCGATCTTTCTCCAGGATATTATGGACCAGCCGGAGAAATACCGGAACAAGACCGTCTCTCTCAAGGGCAAGGCGGTCACGAAATCGCGCAGTCTGAAGAAGGGATACTTCTACTTCGGGCGCGACGTGATGACCTGCTGCGCGAATGATATCCGCTTCATCCCGCTCGCCGCGGAAGCCGCGGATACGGAAGAGATCAAAAACCTTGCCTGGTACAAGCTCACCGCCCGCATCGACATCCGCACTCTGCCGGACGTGTACGAAGGCCCCGGCCCGGTGCTGCACATGGTGTCCATCGAGCCGTGCGACGTGCCGGAGCAGGAAGTTGCGACGTTCTACTGAATCAAACAAACCCCGCTCTATAATGCAGAACCTCCCGGCGGACAACGTGTCCGCCGGGAGATTTTTTATTCCCAGCCGAGGATGAAGTGTTTGTAGTAATGCACGGCGAGAGAATAGAGGTTCGTTTGGGGGATGCCGTTCGCGCAATAGCTCTCTATCGCGCTGACAAAGCGAATGGAGGCGGTCTCGTGCGCAACGTATACGCTGTCCGAAAGCGTACCCGTTTCGTCCGTCACCGTGACGGTGCAGCTCTTTCCGCGCGGGCAGGTCACGGAAAGCGTGCCGTCCCGAACCGCCGCGGCGCAGCCCTCGCCCTCGCAGGTCACGGTATAGCCGGTCAAATCATCGCTCGCGCTCAGGGCGTAGAGTGAGAATACCGCCTCCGTCTCCCCGCGGGAGAGCCGGTAGTCGTAGATGAAATTTCCGTCCCCGTCTGTGAGCTTTATAAGCGGCGGCATTACATCGTGCGCGCCGGAATACGCCTCCGCTTCGGTAAGTCCCGCGTGCTCGCCCTCCGTCTCCAGCAGCCGGACGGTGAAGCCTTCGCAGTCCGGCTCGTCCACCGGCACCACCGTGCCGGCAGGGTCGAGCGCGCCGACGGCGTACCGGTTCCCGCTCGGGAACACGAGCTCGGCGGCGAGAACGTTGTCCTCCGGCGAGGGGTTATCGTAGAGCCGGATCTCCGTCACGTCCGCCGCGGGAAACGAAAATTCCGCTTCGCGCGCGGTGTCGCCGTTCTCCGGCGTCCACACGGCGCTGTACGGCAGCTCTCTTCCGGCAAGGTCCTCCGAGTGGAGCAGCCGGAAGTCCGTAAGCTCCGCGCCGCTGCCGGACGACACACGCACCGCCGCGCCGTACAGAAGCGAGCCGGTGCATCGCTGCCAGAACACCTTATCGCCGTTGATGATGCGCGGCGCAATGCGCCAGAGCATCTGGCTTTCGTATTCTCTTGAAACGGCAAAGCTCCGGCATTCCGTGATCGAGTGCGAAAAAGCGCGGCCGTCCATCGGCAGGCGCACGCGCGCGTCCCAGCAGTACACGCCGTTTTCCATGCGCTCCCCGTCAGGGTTTACCGTGGAGAGCAGATTCACGGAATCGTAAAAGTCCGCCGGGGCGTGGAACGCCGTGGAGTAGGTAAAGCCCTTGAGCACGAGCGGGTCGTAGCCCGGCGCAGCGGTCAGTATTTCGCCGAGCGCTTCATCGAAAAACATCGTCACCGCGCGGTGGTCGATGTTCTCATCATAATCCACGCAGAAGATCACGTCGGCGCGGATCTCCTCGATCACGCTGCGCAGATCGCCGAGCAGGTTTTCGCGCGTATACAGCGTCCCTTCGCGGTACGCTTCGTGGTTCGGCGCGGCGTGCGTTTCCGTCCGCCCGCTCAGCGACGGCGTCACGGCGTTTGGCGCTGCATTATAAATGTGTATCCCGTCATCCGGGATGCTGTCGCCGTAGCCGAGAAAGATGATATTCTCCTCCGGCACGCCGTCGAGCGAGAGCGCGTTGATCGCCTCGTATACGCGCTTCTCCCCCAGTCCGGCGGCGTCGCCGGTCGAGACGAACACAACGTACACCTCACTTCCGGCGTCGGTGAACTGTCCCGTCACTCCGCTCAGGAGATTGAGATCGTCGTCCTCGTGCGGCACGACGGCGAGCACGCGCTTTTCGGAAAAGATCGCTTTTGGCTCTGTCTCCGGCGCTTCGTACGCCGTTTTCGGCGCCGCGGCGCTCCACGCGGCGAAGAGTGCGAGCGCCGAGAGGACGGCCGCGCCCGCTATGGAAAGGAATACGATGCGCCGCCCCTTTCGCGTGAACCCCCGCCAGAGCGAGAGCGCCGCCGCTGCGGCAAAAAACAGCCCCCAGAACGCCGCGCGCGGCAGAGGCTTCTCCCCCGCGGCGAACAGCAGGTCGGCGAGAACCGTGATCTCTGCGGCAAGAAAGACGCTCTGCACGATCCGGCAGAGGCCGTCCCACAGCGTATGCTTTTTCTCCAAGCTCATCCCCCCTGCCGCATTATGCCCGCTTTTCGCGCGAAGCACGCGCATACCACGCCGCGATCGCCGCAGGGGCTTCCTCGCGGTTTTCTATCGTAAGAGGGAAAAGCTCCACGCCGTTCTGCGCGCGCACCTCGTCCAGAAACGCATTATGCTCCGGCTTGATGACGCCGAGCACCGGCGTGCCGGAATGTATCGCCGCGAGCACCGCGGCGCGGAACGTGTGCGCGTCCAGCTCCATGCGCCCAAGCTCGTCCATGAGGATAATGTCGCATTCCCGCTCCGCGAGCAGCGCGCAGCCGCGGCCGTCAAAATGCTCCGGGCGCTTTTCGTAAGCGCCGCCGCGCCGCCCGACGAGGGCGTCCGGCGTGAGATCGCACTCCGTCCACACGGGCGGGACGATAAAAACGTCAAATCCGGTCCCCGTCGGGATGCTCACGGTGAGAAAACCGCCCCGCCGGAGCGCAGAATTTGCACAGAAAAAGCGGCGGATGGCCGTGCTTTTGCCGGTCTGCACCGCGCCGGTCAGAAAAAACGCACTCATAATTCTTCTCCATTTCGCCCGTTTTGTTCTCTTTGAGTATAAAAAGGCGCGCGCTTTCTGTCAAGCGCGGCGCGGCGCGTTTTTTCGCCGTATTTGCCAATTGCAATCCGGGCTCATACATGATATTGTATCGTTCGGCAAAAGGAGGGCAAGATATGGTCATTCACGGTTTGCAGAAATTAACGCTGCTCGACTATCCGGGTCATACCGCCTGCACGGTGTTCACCGCGCACTGCCCGTGGCGCTGCCCCTTCTGCCACAACGCCTCGCTCGTGCTCGAGCCCGAGAGCCAGCCGGTGATCCCGGAGGAGGAGATCTTCTCGTTCCTCGCCCACCGGAAGGGGCTGGTC
>ERZ779888.3084-NODE-3084-length-12754-cov-2.792740_pt1 | contig 12754 bp, 8 predicted proteins | sample MGYA00511245_ERZ779888 | MGnify/ENA primary metagenome ERZ779888 (study PRJEB29588, sample SAMEA2155255) | human gut metagenome | biome: human gut; feature: human-associated habitat; material: faeces | place: Denmark | collected 2008/2010 ... | reverse complement strand
CGCCGGCCGACGCCTGCATCGACATGATGCGCAAGCTCATGCCCGATACGCCCGAGGTCGCCGTCTTCGACACGGCGTTTCACACGACGATGCCGCCCAAGGCCTACATGTACCCGCTGCCCATGCACTATTACGAGAACGACCACATCCGTCGCTACGGCGCACACGGCACGAGCCATCGCTATGCGGCACAGCAGGCGGCCAACCTCCTGGGGCGTCCGCTCAAGGACCTCGGCCTCATCACCTGCCACCTGGGCAACGGCGGCTCCATCACGGCCGTGAACCACGGCAAGTCCATCGACACCACCATGGGGTTCACGCCGCTCGAGGGTCTCATGATGGGCACGCGCTCGGGCTCCATCGACCCGGCCATCATCACCTACATCATGCGCCGCGAGGGCATCAGCTTCGACGAGATGGATTCCATCCTCAACCGCGAGAGCGGCGTGCTCGGCGTGTCCGGCTTGTCGGGCGACATGCGCGACGTGCTCGACGCCGCACGCGACGGCAACGAGCGGGCCGAACTCGCCATCGACATGTACGTGTATCGCATCCAGAAGGCCATCGGTGGCTTCTACGCCGCGATGACGCGCACGGATGCCGTCGTCATGACGGCGGGCATCGGCGAGAACTCGGCCGAGTTGCGCGAGCGCATCTTCGATGGCCTGGCGCACATGGGCATGATCCTCGACAAGGAGCGCAACGACGTGACCGGCCAAATCGGCGTCAACCGCATCATCTCGATCGACGACAGTCCCATCAAGATCTGCGTCGTGACCACCGACGAGGAGATGCGCATCGCCCGCGAGACCGATGACTTGGTGGAGCAGCTGAGACTCTAGCCGATACCACCGTAGAAAATGCCCAGGATGATGACGAGCGCGGTCACGAAGACGAACACGTAGCGCGTGAAGAAGTCGAACCACCTGCCCAGCGGCCTCTTGCGCCCGAGCTCGGCCTGCCCCTTCGCAAATCCGCGCGGACACACCCAGAAGAACATGATTGCGGCGAGAAACGCGCCCACCGGGATAACGTAGATGGAGATGACGTCCATCCAGTCACTTACGGTGCTTCCGCCCTCGATGAACAAACCCACGCCCACCGCAATCACGGCGATGATGAGTACCGAGACCGTACGCGAGAGCCCGAGTTGCTCCTGGAGCGCTTCGACGGGCGCCTCGAAAAGGTTCATGAGGCTGGTGATGGCCGCGAACACGACCGCGACGAAGAGAATGACGGCGAAGATGTCGCCGAAGGGCATTTGCTGGAACACTTGCGCAAGCGTGATGAAGAGCAGCGGCGGACCGGAGGAGACATCGAGCCCGAAGGCAAATACGGCGGGGACAACAACGCATGCGGCCACGAGACTCGCAATCGTGTCGAAAATGGCGACGTTGCGCGCAGCGGACACCACATCGACATCCTTCTTGAGATAGCTGCCATAGACGAGCGTGCCGCAACCGGCAAGCGAGAGGCTGAAGAACGCTTGGCCAAGCGCATACACCCAGGTGGTCGGATTGAGCAGCGCCTCCCAGCGCGGCACGAGCAGGTACAGGTAGCCCTCGGAGGCACCCGACAGCATGGCCACGCGAATGGCAATGACGATGAAGAGAATGAAGAGCAACGGCATGAGCACCTTGTTAACCCGCTCGATACCACGCGACACACCCAGAATCATGATGACGAAGGTGATGACGAGACCGGCGACATGAAAACCCACATTGCCAAAGTCCGAGGCGATGCCGCCAAAGAACGCACCCATGTCGGACTGCGCCATGAGCTCGCCGGTAAGCGAGGAGAACAGATAGTGACACGCCCAGCCGAGCACCACCGCATAGCCGATGGCCAACGCAAGCGAGCCCAGCGTCGGAACGAGACCGACGATCTTGCCGACGAGGCCACCCTTCCTGATGCCGCGCATCTCCATGGCCTTGCCAAACGCGCCCATGGGGCCGGTTCCCATGGCACGCCCAAACGACATCTCGCCAATCACGCCCGTGAACCCAAGCAGCGCCACGAAGATGAGGTACGGGATGAGAAACGCCGCACCGCCGAGCTGAGCGACGCGGTAGGGGAAGAGCCAGATATTGGCCATGCCGACAGCGCTTCCCACGCAGGCAAGGATGAAGCCCGTGCGCGATGCCCAGGAATCGCGTTGGCGTCGTTGCTGCGGCGTGCCGCCCGTCTCCTCGCCGACCTCGATCGCGCGGACCTCTTCCTCGATGATGTTATCGCTCTTGTTTGCCATGATGTCTCCTCGTCACAGGCTCCCATCATAGCGAAACGCGGGGAATGCGGACGTGTCGATGCGGCAAATACCCCATGTGTTTGCCCTGATTTGCGCCTCGCGAGACTATAATGCCAGTATGCGCCATCGGATATCGATCTGGCTGGGAGGTTTGACATGACCGAAAGCGAAACCAAGCCACGGGAAAAGCGCGTTGCGATCATCACGGGAGCCTCATCGGGCCTCGGCCGCGAATTCGCCCGGCAAATCGACCTTCTTCAGCAAGTCGATGAGCTATGGCTCGTCGCTCGCAATCATGATGCTCTGCAAGAGGTCGCCGACCAGTTGAGCTCGCCCGCAGTTCCGGTAGTGGCCAACCTCAGGAGCAAGGCGGACATCGCCGCAATCAGGCAGCGTCTCGCGGATTTCAACCCCGACGTTCGTTATCTCGTGAACGCCGCCGGCTTCGGCAAGTTCGGCGACTGGCAGTCCATCTCCGATGAGGACATCGACTCCATGATCGACCTCAACTGCCGCGGGCTCGTCGACATGACGCATGCGGTGCTGCCATACATGGGGCGCGGCGCACATATCGTGCAGGTCGCGTCTGCCGCGGCGTTCGTCCCGCTTCCTCATATGAACGTATATGCAGCTACTAAAGCGTTTGTGCTGCGTTACACACGCGCGCTGCGCTGGGAGCTGCACGGTACGGGCATCACGGCGACCGCCCTTTGCCCCACATGGGTAAAGACGGGCTTCGAGAAGGTCGCCCGCGAATCCGGAGGTGCGCAGGACGTACGTCATCTTCTGGGCGCCCAGAAGGCCTCGACCGTCGTGTCCCGTGCCCTCACCGCAAACAAGCTGCACCTAGCAGTCGCGACGACAAGCCCGCAATCATGTGCCTTGCGCATCATCGGAAAGATCGTCCCCAACTGCATCAGTATGGCGGGTTGGGAGCTCATACGCCGGCTCTAGTGACGAGGTACAAGAACTTCTGTCGTATTTGTCCTAATCCTTGAGAAAGATGCATTCGAGTTCTAGAATATATCTAGGTTAGGCTAATAGAGGATGGTGGTCACAATGGTCGATACACTAGACGAGGATGCCCGCAAGGATCTCGAGCGCATCGAGGAAGAGGCAGCTGCCGAGGCGGTCGAGGATTACGACGCAATGGACGAGGAGGAGGCAGCCGTTGCCGCCGCCGAGACCGCCGCGACGTTCGAAGAGGCAGCCCAGAACAACTAGTCCGCCCGGTAACGCCAGACAGACGACACGGAAGGGGAGGGGCAACCGCCTCTCCCCTTCTTCGTGATTTCGGAATAGGGCGGGACCACAAACCGTCTTGCCTGCGCGCAGATTTGTGCTAGTATACGGATTCGCGCAAACGCGCAGCATGCGGGCGTGGCGGAATGGCAGACGCGCTGGCTTCAGGTGCCAGTGGGCTTCGGCCCGTGAAGGTTCAACTCCTTTCGCCCGCACCAGCACATGAGAGAGGCCGGCCCACGTGGTCGGCCTTTTATGTGAACTTCAGCAGTTTCACCTGCCATTTACCTATAATGTGCTAATGCATCTGTCAAAATGAGCAGAAAACGAGGAGAGGCTAGATGCAGGGCCCATTGATCCTGGACCGATATCGCCCCATAGAAGTCAAAGGCGAAGGTGGCAGCGGCAAAGTAGAAATCTGCTGGGACACGCGCATACAACGTCGTGTCGCAATCAAGCGCATGCCCATTTCCAGCGAGTGGGCCAATGGGAGCATCCCCGGTCTTGCCGAGGCGCGGACGGGTGCAATGCTCAGCCGTCCGTCCATCGTGAGCGTCTACGACTTCGACACCGTCGACAACGAAGCCTTCCTCATCATGGAGGCCATCGAGGGGCCTTCCCTCGCGCAGATCATCGACGACACGCCGCCCGCGACCTTCGATCTCGACATCGCCGCGGCAATCGTCCTCGCCGTCGGCGATGCCATCGAATTCGCGCATGAGAACCAGGTCCTGCACCTCGACATCAAACCCGACAACATCCTCGTGAACCGCAACGGGGCCTGCAAGGTCAGCGACTTCGGCGTCTCCGAGCTCGCCGACGCGCAGGGCTTCCGCAAGGCAAGCGGCGGCACTATTGGCTACATGCCTCCCGAGCAGATGAACGGTCACGAGCTCGACGAGCGCACCGACGAGTTCGCCTTGGCCGCCGTGACCTACGAGATCCTCACGGGCAAGCGCCCGTTTGCCGCGCGCAGCCTCGATGCGAGTGCCAAGCTCATCCAGAAATTCGATATCGCACCCGCCTCCTCGCTGCGCACGGACCTCGATCCCGGCATTGACAGCGTGCTGTTCACGGCGCTTTCGCCCGATCCCGATGACCGGTACGACAGCGTGGAGGAGTTTCTCGCCGCCCTCATGCCCTATCTGGGCAATCCCGCGCGCGGCAGCCGCCGCCTGCGGGAAATCGTCCAGGTGGACGACGAGGTCGTGGAGGAGGAAAGCTACGTTCCTCCCAAGCGAAGTATCCTCGATCACATCTCGCCGCGTCTCAACCTGGTCCTCGGTCGCGTCATCGCCGCCGCGCTCTGCTGGTGGCTCAGCACTTCGGCCCTATTCAACGTCACGATGCTCGATACCAACGTCGCCATGCTCGTCGCGTTGCTTCCGGCGGTCGCCGCGGTAGTCAAGCCCCCCTTTGGCGCCCTGCTCGCCATGCTCGTCAACGGCGCTTCCCTTTTCCTGTGCTCCGCTCCCATGCCGGCGCTCGGCATTGCCGCAATAGCGGCAGCTGCGGGCTGGGTCATCCTCTTTGGTCGCGAGGGCGTGGCCGACACGAACTACGCGCTCATCATCTCGCCGCTCGGCCTCGTGGGGTTCGCCCCGTTAGCCCCCATGATCGCCGGCTACTGCCTGCCACCCGTGCGTGCACTGGGAGCCGCCGTCATCCAGGTCATCCTCATGCTCACCGTGGGCAGGAACACGGGACCGGAATTGCTGTTCGGCAGCATCACGAGCATACCGACCTGGATTATGATATGTGCTTGGATTGTCTCCGCAGTGCTCATGTCGCTGCTATGCTCACGTGAGACACGTATACTGTCGATACTCGGTGCGGTTTGCGCGGCGTGCGTCCTGCTCGTGGCTCAGGGCATCGGTATGTGGGTTTTGACCGGCATCTTCACCGGTCCAAGTGGAACATGGGCCATCACGACGGTCCTTGCGTGCGTTGCCATGTGTGTCGTCGGCGTCCTAAGGTCGTCGGTACGTCATAAAGGAGAGTAACAATGGGCATCTTTTCGAGGTTCGAGAACAAGGCCGAGGACGTCATAGAGGGATCTGGCGGTCGCGGACGCGGTGGCATCGAGCCCGTCAAACTCGCGAAGCGTGCTTGCAAGGAGATGGAGCACGAGAAGATGATCGGCGTCGGCCACGAGTATGCTCCCACGCTCTATAACATCCTCGTATCACCCGAGGACGATGCCGCGATGAGCGGTTACTACCCCTCTCTTGCCGGCGAGATCGAGACGTACCTGACCGGTCAGGGCGCACAACGCGGCCTGGTCTTCGATTGTCCGCCCCTCGCGCGCTTCATCGTCGACGATGGCCTGAGGCGCGGCAAGTTCGACATCATCGCCGAAAGCGTGAGCCCTGCCATCATCGCCGAGCTACGTCACGAGGAAATGGTGCGCTACGGCATCGAGCCCGATTACGACAATCTGGATGACTTCGATTTCGAACGCTCCCAGGCGCATCCTCCGCGCCCGCGTCCGCACAGCGAGCCCGACTTCCCCGATGACGGTGGTTTCACGGACGAGCAACCCATGGACGACTTTGACGATCCGGCCTTCGGCATGCCGGAGCAGGCGGCGGCTCCGGCACCCATCCCCGGTCCCGAAGACGAAGGTCTTCCCGTTGATGACGCGCCCGCCGACCAGCGCACGATCATCCTCGACGAGCCCATGGCGCAGCAGCCGCAGGCCGTCCTCTACAACCTCAAGACGCAACGCGTGTACCAGCTGCGTGACGACCGCACGGTCATCGGTCGCGACACCAACTGCGACGTCATCATTGGCGATCCGAGCGTCTCGCGCCATCATGCCGAGATCCTGCACAATGAATCCGGCTGGCTCATTCGCGATACGGGTTCCACCAACGGGATAATCGTCAACGGGGTCGCGACGACGCAATCGCGCATCTACGATGGCGACATCATCGACCTCGGCACCACGCAGCTCGAGCTCCAGGAGGGTTAGGCTAACGCATGGTCGATCTTCTTCTCCTGGCTGGCCGCCTCCTGCTTGTCGCCCTGCTCTACCTCTTCCTGTTCTTCGTCGTCAAAACGGGCGTCGGGCTCGTCCGGGGTCAAAACAAGAAAGCCAAGTCCTGGACGCTCAACGTCGAGAAGGGCCCACGCACCCTCAAGGGCGTACGGCTGACCATCGCCGGCCCCATCGTCATCGGCCGAGCCCCCGGTGCCGATATCGTCATCCCCACCGATTACGTCTCGGCACGTCATGCGCGCTTCTCGCTTTCGGGCACGAGCCTTTCGGTCGAAGACCTCAACTCCACCAACGGGACCCTGCTCAACGGACATCCCGTTACCAGCCCCGTCGCCTGCTCTGAGGGCGACATCGTCACCATCGGAAACGTCGACATAAAGATTGGCCGTCAATGAGTTTCAACTTCACCAAGCCCAACACGCCCCGATCGTTCGCCGCGCGCTCGGATGTCGGAAGCGTGCGCGAGCACAATGAGGACAGCTACCTGGTAAAAAGCCCGCTCTTCGTCGTCGCAGACGGCATGGGCGGACACGAGGCCGGCGAGGTCGCGAGCAAGATCGCCGTGACCACCATGGAAGCCCATGCTCCCAAGAGCACGAGCCCCGAGGCACTTGGCGCAGCCGTCGTCAAGGCAAACGAGGCCGTCTTGCGCGGTGCCAAGGACGGTACGGGCAAACCCGGCATGGGAACGACCCTCACCGCCGCCTTCGTCTACGAAGACGAGGCCGTCATCGCACAGGTGGGAGATTCACGTGCGTATCTCCTTCACAACGACCAGCTCCAGCGCATCACGCGCGATCACTCCCTCGTTGCCGACCTCATCGAGCAGGGCCGCCTGACCGAGGCCGAGGCCCGCTTCCATCCGCAGCGTTCCGTCATCACGCGCGCGTTGGGCAGCGACCCCAACATGCAGCCGGACCTCTACACCCTGCACGTCGAGGAAGGCGACCGTCTGGTGCTGTGCTCGGATGGCCTGTGCTCGATGATTTCGGATGGCGAAATCGAGGAGATCCTGCTTGACAACCCCACTCCCGCCCAGGCATGCGATGCCCTGGTCGAGGAGGCCCTCATCGCCGGCGGCCTCGACAACGTCACCGTCATCGTCATCGACCCCCTTGGCGATCCTCCGTCGGACGACGAGGAGGTCACCTACGTCGAGGAGCGCGTCGTCGGCGTTCCCGAGGATGCGGAAGCGGAGGCTCCCGGCACCACGTCCGCCCCGACCGCATCCGCCACGCCCGCGAAGGATAGGGGCGGCAAGCATCACAGGTCCAAGCAGAAGGGAAGGATGGCGCCGTTCATCTGGGCGCTCGCCTTCATCCTCATACTCGCCGCCGCGGGCTTCGGCTTCTACGCCTTCGCGCAGAACTCCTACTACATCATCGCCGAAAACGGCATCGTGAGCGTCTATCGCGGCCTGCCTGGCGAGGTGGCCGGCATATCGGTCTCGTGGCTCGAATCGCAGGCCCCGGACATCGACGTGACCAAGCTCACGCCCATGGTGCAGAACAGCCTCAAGACCGGCATATCGGTTGAATCCCTCGATCAGGCGGACGAGCTCATCTCCCAATACCGTCAGCAAAGCACGAAGGGCTAGCCGTGCGTTCGCGCCGGACGACAGAGCTATGGCTTCTCATAGCGGCAACGCCCGTATTGTTGCTGCTGTTCCTGATGCTGCTCGTCAACGCCAACACGCCGTTGACGTTCAACTCCTTTGCCGTACCCATCGCCTTGGTCGTGAGCTTCTTCGTCGCGCATCTGGCGCTGCGACGATTTGCCCCCAACGCCGACCCGGCGATCCTTCCCATCGCGTTTCTGCTCTGCGGCATTGGCATCTGCTTCGTGTTGCGCCTGGCGCCGGATACCGCCGGTCGTCAGATCGTGTGGCTCTTCGCCGGTATCGCGCTCATGGTCGCGACCATCATCCTCGTGCCCAGCGTCGAGCGCCTGGGGCGCTACAAGTACACCTGCCTGCTCTTCGGCCTCGTGCTGCTGCTGTTGCCGGTTGTCCCGTTCATCGGCGCAGAGTACAACGGCTCGCGCATCTGGCTGTCGATTTTCGGTCTTTCGTTCCAGCCAGGAGAGATCGCCAAAATCCTCATCGTCTTGTTCCTCGCCGCATATCTTGCCGATAACCGCGAGCTGCTGAGCGTCATGCGGCGCAGCCGATCGGGCCTCAAGTATCCTGACTTCCGCGCGCTCGTACCGCTGCTTGCCATGTGGATCATCGCCATGCTCATCGTCATCCTCGAGCGCGACCTGGGAAGCGCTTTGTTGTTCTTCGGCATCTTCCTCGTGATGATCTACGTCTGCACCGGCAGGCTCTCCTATGTGCTCATCGGCATCCTGCTCGTCGCCATCGGTGGCGTGGGCCTCTACATGCTGTTCCCCCACGTGCAGACGCGCATCGCGATTTGGCTCGATCCCTTCGCCGATGCGAGCGGCTCGGGCTACCAGCTCGTGCAGTCGCTGTACTCGCTGGCAGACGGCGGGCTCTTTGGTTGTGGCATCGGTCGCGGCATGCCCACTTTCATTCCCGAGGTGCAAAGTGACTTCATCTTCTCGGCCATCGCCGAGGAGATGGGCCTGCTCGGCGCGTCGGGTGTCATATTCCTGTTCATGCTCTTCGCCGTCCGCGGCTTTCTCACGGCGGCGCGTGCCAAGTCCGACATGGCCGCCTTCACGGCCGTCGGCCTCACCACGTCCATCTGCCTGCAGGCCTTCATCATCATCGGCGGCGTCACGGGCTTCATCCCGCTCACCGGCCTGACGCTCCCCTTCATGAGCCAGGGCGGCTCCTCGTTGCTCTCGAGCTTCATTATCGTCGGCTTGCTGCTCTGCGCCGGCAACGAGGGAACCGGCCTGCAAACCGAGATGACGAGCACCACGACGATCAAGACGCCGGGCGAGACGGGCGTCCTGGGCCGCACCGCCTTGGGCAAGCGTCTCACCAGGCTCATCACCGTTTTCGCGCTGCTCTTTGCCGCCCTTATCGCCAACCTCACCTACGTGCAGGTCGTGCAGGCGGACGACCTGCAAAACCGCAGCGGCAACAACCACACGCTCCAGCGCATCGCCGAGCAGCAGCGCGGCGCCATCGTCACCTCCGACAACGTCGTGCTCGCCGAATCCATCCCGCAGTCCGACGGCACCTACGAGCGCGTCTATCCGCAGGGAACGCTCGCGTCCCACGTCATCGGCTACACCTCGCAGCGCTTTGGTAGCACGGGCGTCGAGAACACCATGGGCTCCACGCTCGTGGGTGAGGAGCACTTCGAGACGATCGGCGATGCCATCCGCGCCTACGCAGGCGAGAAGCCCCAGGGCAACGACGTCGTGCTCACCATCAACTCGAAGATCCAGCGGGCGGCAGAAGGCGTGCTGAGCGGGCAGAAAGGCGCCTGCGTCGTGCTCGACACCGCAACGGGCGCAGTGCTTGCAGAGGCCTCCACGCCCACCTATGACAACAATAACGTCGAGAGCATCCTGACAGGCGCGAGCTCGTCGAGCTCCGACGGCGCGCTCGTCAACCGCGCCACGCAGACCCTCTACGCGCCGGGCTCGACCTTCAAGATCGTGACGCTTGGCGCCGCGCTCGACACGGGCACGGTCACGCCTGACACGGTCTTCAGCGCGCCGAGCTCCATCGATATCGGAAACGCCCCCATTACCAACTACAAGGGCCACTCGTACGGACGCGTCACCGTCGCCGAGGCGACGGCGCTCTCGGCCAACACCGCCTTTGCGCAGATCGCCGACGAGCTGGGTGCCAAGAACCTCGTATCGTATGCCGAGAAGTTCGGTTTCAACGATGCCTCGATGGCGCTCGACTTCGGCCTCGCCACCTCGCTCATGCCCGATCCCAACGAGATGACCCGTTGGGAAACCGCATGGGCCGGTGACGGCCAGCCCGTGGGCGAACACGAGAGTCCGGCGGGGCCCCAGGCGACTGTCATGGAGATGGCCGTCTGCATGGCAGCGATCGCGAACAACGGCGTCGTGCTCCATCCCTACGTCATCTCCAAGGTAGTCTCCGCCTCCGGTGCGACGACCTTCGAGACCAAGCCGCAGATCATGGGCCAGGCAATCTCGGAGGCAACCGCCAAGACCGAGCAAGAGATCCTCGCAGGCGTCGTGGACAGCGGTACGGGCACGCAGGCCCGCGTCGAGGGCGCCGATGTCATCGGCAAGACCGGCACGGCCGAGACGGGCAAGGAGAAGTCCGATGCCTGGTTCGTCGGTACGGCCCAGGCAAACGGGCGCAGCGTGACCGTCGCCATCGTCATCGAGGAAGGTGACAGCGGCGGAGATGTCGCTGCCCCCAAGGCCGCGACCGTGTTCCTGGCGGCGCTGAGGGAACTGGGGGCACTCTAGATATGCAGGCAAAGCGCTTTTTTCGACATTATGCAATTACGGTATCTGCTTCATTGGTAGAATGCCTGATGGTATGCGAACGCTCGCATTCGCATCACAAGCGACAGGGAGTATAAACGTGGTTAATCGGACACTGGGCAACCGCTATCAGATCACCGAGAAAATCGGCATGGGCGGCATGGCTGAGGTTTACAAGGCCACCGATTCGACACTTGGCAGGACTGTCGCCGTCAAGGTGATGCTCCCGCAATACGCATCCGATCCCAACTTCGCCGCGCGGTTCAGGCAGGAGGCCCAGGCAGCCGCAAACCTGAGCAGCCCGTACATCGTCAACATCTACGATTGGGGCCGTGACGGCGATTCGTATTACATCGTCATGGAGTACGTGCGCGGCACCGACCTCAAGACCGCCATCCAGCAACGCGGCAGCATCCACCCGCGCAAGGTGGCGGAGATCGGCGAGCAGGTGTGCTCCGCGCTCTCCGTCGCGCATGGCTACGACATCATCCATCGCGACATCAAGTCGGCGAACATCATGGTGCAGGGCGACGGTAATGTGAAGGTCATGGACTTCGGCATCGCACAGGCCGGCAATAGCGGCATGACCCAAGACTCCTCGGTGCTGGGCACCGCGCACTACGTGAGTCCAGAGCAAGCACAGGGCAAGAAGCTCACGCCGGCAAGCGACCTCTACTCGCTCGGCATCGTGCTCTACGAGGCCGCGACGGGCCAGCTGCCCTTTGATGGCCCGGATGTAGTATCGGTCGCCATGAAGCAGGTGAGCGACCTCCCCGTCCCGCCGCGCCAGATCAATCCCAACATCGACCCGCAGTTCGAGGCCATCATCATGACGGCGCTGCAGAAGAACCCCGACGACCGCTTTGCGACCGCCAAGGAAATGCAGCGTGCCATCGACGACTATCTGACAGGTCGTGCCACCGCCGAAACCCAGGTGCTCAACCGCGGCTATGCGGCTGTTGCCGGGACCACCGTCCCATACGGCGTCGACCAGACCACCGTGATGCCCAATCCGGGCCAGACCACCGTCATGCCCGGTGCCGGGCGAGGTACCGTACCGCCCAAACGCAACAACACGAAGCGCAACGTCATCCTCGCCGTGATCGCCGTCGTCCTCATCGCGGGCATCGGCTTCTTCGTCGCCAACGCCGCCGGGCTCTTTGGCGGTTCGGTGACGGTTCCCGATGTCATGGGCTACACCGAGCAAGATGCCCGAGACTCCCTGCGTCAAGCAGGGCTCAAGGTCGGTCGCATCAAGCTCGAAAAGAGCAACACGGTGCCGGAGGGCATGATCATCAGCCAGGATCCCAAGGCCGATACCCAGGTGCAGCCGGGTTCCGTGGTCAATCTCACCATCTCCTCGAAGGCAGATACGGTCAACGTCCCCAACCTCAAGGGTCTCACGGCCGCCGAGGCCGAGCAGCAGCTGGCGGCTCTGGGACTCGTGGGCGTGTCGAAGCAAGATAGCAGCGACACCGTCGAGGCCGGCAAGGTCTGCGACCAGGATCCCGCCGTCAACTCCCAGGTCGCGGTGGGCTCCACGGTCACCTACACGGTATCGACCGGCAAGAAGACGGAAATCGTATCGGTCCCGGATGTCAGGGGAATGGGCGAGAGCAGAGCCGCGGCCGCCCTCCAGAATCGCGGGCTATCCGTTTCCATCGATTACGAGTCGTCCACCAGCGCAAGCCAAGGGGAGGTTATCCGCCAAAGCATTTCCCCAGGCACCGAGGTAACAAAGGGATCGAGCATCACGATCATTATTGCGGTATCGCCTAATCCCTCCGAACCTTCCACCCCCGACACCCCTGGTGGCGATAACCCCGGCGGTGACACAGGCGGCGATCCCGGGGGGGGCGAGACGCCAGCCA
>ERZ779888.3066-NODE-3066-length-12817-cov-2.628271_pt1 | contig 12817 bp, 8 predicted proteins | sample MGYA00511245_ERZ779888 | MGnify/ENA primary metagenome ERZ779888 (study PRJEB29588, sample SAMEA2155255) | human gut metagenome | biome: human gut; feature: human-associated habitat; material: faeces | place: Denmark | collected 2008/2010 ... | reverse complement strand
ATATTCAAAACGTTTGCAATTTTTTTTAAACTGAACTATAATCAAACCATAAAAGAATATCCCTCGGGAAATATGTAAGGAGGTAGAAACATGGCTACAACTACTACTACAAAGAAAGCAACAACCGCTACAAAGGCTCCGGCAAAAAAAGCTACGACAGCGGCTTCAGCAGAGGAGAAGGGCTTCACTTTGAAAATCATCGTTAAACTCTACGGAAACGCACTTGGCACACACTCCGTTTATATAACCGGAAACCTTGGAAAACTTGGTGATTGGAACGCTGCTAAAGCAAAGGCAATGAAGAGCGACAATATGGAAAACTTTACGCTTAGCGTCACCGGCATTAAAAAAGGCACCGAAGTTGCATTCAAAGTTTTGAAGGACCTCACTTGGGAAGCTGTTGAAAAGGGTATGTATGGCGAAGACCTTGAAAATCACGTCATCACCGTCAACGGCGCTACTCAAATCGAAGTCGGCGTAAGCAACTGGGCTAACTAATCATCAAATCAAAAAAAATCACTGCTTAGGCAGTGATTTTTTTATCCCATAAAAGCAATTTACCTTAAAAGATAAATCGCTTTTGTTATTTTTTCAAACGTTTTAACTTTTATCGTTTAATTTTGTTTGCTGTCTTTACCGTTTTTCGGCTATAAACTTCGTTATATCGCCCTTACAATTGCTCTTTGCTTTTTCTTCGCATTGCATTATAACCTGCCATTTGACCTTTTTTACATTCCATGCCGCCTTTGCAAATTTGTTTAATACCGCTTTTCGCCGTCGGGCGCAACGGAATTGTTAAAGATATCGCATATGATGTATTCTCTTTACTCACGATAGTCAAACGGTCTTCGGCATATTTGCGTGAGGGCGATTTAGGCAACGACAGATATGCACTCCTGCGTCATCGTTATCTCGACGGTTACCTCCTCCCCGTTCCTTTCCACGGTAAGAGATATCGTATCGCCCACCCTGAGGTCGAGCATGAGTTCGGTTAAAACGTAAAGCCTTGTTATTTCAACGGTTTTCGAGCCGTTGACTGTGGCGCTCTTTAAGACGTCGTCTTTCAAAAGCAATCCGTAAGAAATTCCCGTTTCGTCAACAGAATTGACTTTGACAGTTTCGTATACGTCGTAAGTGTAAGTCGTTTCGTTGTATTTTGCGTAGGATTCGCTTATTGTCGTTTCTATGCCGAGCATGCATTTGCGAACGGAAGTATAACCGCTTTCCGCACCGTCGATAATGTTTTCCGCCACCGATACTGCGGTTGAAACGGGTATGGCATAGCCTATATTTTCAATGGATGAAAAATTAACCTTGGCGTTTACTATTCCGATGAGTTCGCCGTTTGCGTTAAACAGACCACCGCCCGAGTTTCCGCTGTTGATAGCGGTATCCACTCGCATAACTCTTATCTGCACCGTCGTCTGGTCGTCTGCTCCCGTCATTTGAATATATTCGCTTTGCACGCTGATAACTCCCGAGGTTGCCGATATACCGCCACCCGCAGGATTGCCTACGGCTATTGCCGTAGAACCGACGGCAGGCACCTCGGTTGCCACAGAGGCGCTGACTGCGTCCGAGTTTTTGAGTATTTCGGAATTAGTTACCTTAAGCACCGCTATATCGTAATTTAATGACCCGCCGACATACGTCGCTTCAATCGCATAATCGACCGAAGTTGAGCTTAGCTGATATCCGTAAAGATAAACCTTTATATCGTCGCTTATTTTATCCTCCGTATTGGAATTTTTATAATAAACAACGTGATAATTTGTGATAATGTAACAACTTCCGCTTGCCTTGTCCAGTTTATAGATAACGCCGGAGCCGGACGATTTTGCGTTACCCGTTTGCGTTTGTCCGAAAATATTTGTACTTGTATAATCAAACGAACATACGACAGATACGGCGGAGCGTAAAGCGTTGTTTGTGGCATATGCCGTAATTGCGGAACTCGAAGATGACAGATATTCCTTTAAAAACTCGAGATACGTTCCCGTATATCCGTTGGCTGTCGCCTCCTGATACAGCTCGGCAGGCGATAGCACCCTGTCTTCGCCGTTTTCGCCGTTTATGCCGTTTTGCCCGTTCGTGCCGTCTGCCCCCTCTAAAGATGCAAGCCATTCTGCCTCCGTGCCCTCATAGCCGTTGGCAACGGCAAGTTCATATGCGGACAAACCGTAGCCGCCCTGTTCGTCGCACGCCACAAAAACCGCAACAAGACATACTGCTAAAGCGACTACCGCCATCAATAAACCAATTCGCTTAAATGACTCCTTTTGCATAATACCTCCGTAAACACGAGACAGCCGACTCAAATATCTATACTGTTTAGCACTATTTAACAAGCCGCCTGCGCAATAAAAAAATGAATATGAAAGTCTGAGGAAAAATTTAACAGGCTGAAAATATAGCCTTGAAATTTAGTTTTTTCTCATTAACCATTTTTAATTTATCTCTTTTATCTTAAAAAATTATTAAACTCGAAAAATTTTTCTTTCAGCCGCATTTTGACGCATAACGCAAAATAAAATTTTGATTTAAAGCCGATTCAACCTTACCTTTTCTGTGGGCGGTTCCGCCCCGTTTGATTTTTTATCCGATATATAAAGGCAGGATTTATTTTTGCCGTTAAAGCATCTTTCCACTTTACCTGCTTTAGCGATAAGCATAACGTCCGTATATCTTCTGCCCGCTTCGGTTGCGGCATCCGATTTATATATCCTGCTATATCCTGCGGTTTTATCCTTCATGCAAAACTAAACGCCCTTCCCCGTCTTTCGGCAAAAAAAAACAATGCTTTCGCATTGTTTTTTTTATCGTATCAAAACTTACAGTTTGAAGTTTGAAATGTAGAGTGCCCAACCTATAAAGTTTCTACACTGAACGACTTGATCCTTTTCCGTATCGGTATCCTGTATCAAATCAACTTGAAGCTCTGCGGTGCCTCCCTCTATCTGGTAGACTATCTTAAGCTGATGTGCGTTGTTAAGGCTGAGCTCCAAAATAGTTGCGCTTACCGACGGCGTGTCGTCCTTATAGGTGATGAGCAACTTAACTTCGGAATCGATTTGCAAATCGACGGAAGCGATATTGCTTGCAACCTGTCCGTTTGCAACGGCGTTTGTCAATATCTCCTTAAGCTGCGTCCTTCTTGTAGAAACTATCGAATTGACAAACTCTTGCGCTTTGCTCTTGTCGGTGTCCTCGGCAATCTTTAACGTGAGAGCGGTGCTGTTTGTACCGAAAGGATTGAGGTCGCTGATATACAGCTGCGTCGGGTCGGTAGCCTCGAGAATGACTTCGACGAGCGAAACGCAGGCGCTGAACACGTAGTCGCCGAGCACTCTGACGGAAGCAGGTATCGTCACCGTAGAGATTGCCGAGCATCCCCAGAACGCCTGATTGTTTATGACTTCTACACCGGTGAGATTTACGGTTGCAAGGCTCTTGCAGTTATAGAAAGTCTCAGCTTCGATTTCGGTTACGTTTTGCAAGCTGAAGTCAAACGAGGTAAGACCTGAATTCTTGAATGCATATTCGCCAATAGTTTCTATACCTTTAAAGCCGACGGAAGCAAGAGCGGTACAATTTTCAAATGCGTTTATGCCTATGGACTTAACGTTGAACAAGCCTGTTTCGTATGCTTTAATGGAAGACAAATTCGCGCAATCGGCAAAGGCGTAATTGCCTATACTTGTGACGTGCTTTCCTATATAAAGCTCTTGCAAGACGGTGTCGCTCTTGAATGCGTTATCGCCTATAGCGACTACTACGTAGTAAACGTATTCATATTCTATAACAGGCTCGCCTGTTTCCTCGTCAAGGACTACCTCACCTGTGACTTCGTCGATTTTTTCGTGTTGGATAATTCTCGTGAAGTATTCCGGAACGGAAACGGTGGTATAGTGCGACGGTTGAATGGAAGTAACCGTTGCGACGCCGCCGTAGGTATAGACGTTGCCGTTTTCGTCTTTGACTACGGTTTCGCCTGGCATCGGATTTTTCGCACCCTCGTCCACTTCATATCCGAACAGTGCCTGAGAGGTTCTGAGGATAACTTTGTATGAAAGTTCGCTGCCTGCGACAAGACCGGAAGTGGTCATGTATCTCGCATAGAATTTGTGAACGCCTGCAACGGAAGTATCAAACGTTCTGAGCGTCTCTTTGAATTCGGAATCTTTATAGAGATAAATCTTTCCGTCCGACATAGCAACTTCCTGAGTGTAGAGATATTCGAGCACGTTTCGGCTGCTGAGCTCAACGTATTCTACAAGTTTGTCTTCGGTATTGTAGAGAGCGTATTTTGCGAGGACGTATTCGCCTTCGGGCAGAGCCGTGTGGACGTTGCCTTCGGTATCGATATATTTAATCGTGTGGCCGCTTGCGCTTGCGTAGTCCTCGGGCGAGATATTGACGCCGAGTATCGACTTGACGAATTCGTTATTCTCCATGTAGTAGAAGATATAATATTTCAACGTCTTTCCGTCGGGGATAGTGGCGCCGTATGAATAAAGGGCACCTTCGTTATCCACAGCGTAAATCTGTCCGCCGTTCAAGGGGTCGTTGCGGCTCATAATCAAAATAATATCCGTTTGTGCGCTCTTATCCACCACACTGGATATATCGAATTCAATGAGCTCTTTTGCCTCTATCTTGGTGAATACGAGTTCATTGATGACGTATTCGTATTTAGCTTCTTTGAGTTGCTCGCCGAATTGATATGCAAAAGTCATATTTAAAACTTTAGACGAAGAACCGGTAGAGAAGTTTTTGATTGTAAGCGAAACGTCCTTGTCCGTATCCAGCTTGTTGTTCTCCATAAGTTTTGAAATGGAGACGGTCTGCGACTGAACGGATGACATGCTGTAATTTATGGTAATCAAACCGCCCTCATACACCGGGAATTGCGATGTGGTATAGTAAACCGCAAGCTTCATATATGAGCCGACGGGAGCGTCGACGGTGACGGAAGAAATTTCCGGCCTTACGGTATAAGCGAAATCGCACGAATGAGCCACACCGTTTGCGTCGGTATAAGTGACGGTCATCACGTTCGTTCCGTTATAAATATCGTATCCGTATTTAGCTATATCCTCCTCGGAGCTGTGAGTAAGCGAGCTGTTTTCGCCGGAAATCATATCAAGCGTCATATCGTATGAGCAAATCAATCCGTCCGACTTCAAAAGTTCCACTTTAGCTTTGCCGTTAAACAATTCCTGTTGCATCCAATAAGAACGAATGGACCAACCTGTCGTGGCAACATATTCGGTGGGAACTGTGCCCTCCTTGACGCGAACGTCAGTGACTCTGAGTTCGTTGATAAACGCAGCGTTTTCGTCGCCGTCAGGCTTTACCGTGCTGTGGAAGAGTTTAAGGAGTGCGTGATTGTTGATAGCAAAGGTATAGCAGCTTTCTCCGTTTACAAGGTCATTCGTGAAGAAAAGTTTGAGCGACGGGCTGACCATACTGTCGGTTGTCGATCTCGAGAAGGAATTTTCGGTGAGGTTTCCGTCGTTAAACAAAATCGGCATATTTGGATAATATCCGCCGTTACCCGATTGAGCGATGTGCTCAAAAGAAATTGATTTAAGTTTTGTGCAAGACTCAAAAGCGTAATCCTCAATCTTCTGCACCGACGGAGGCAGAGTGATATGCGTTATCGAGCTCGTGTTCGAGAAGGCATAAGACGCGATAGTCACGACTCCGTTGGGAACGTTTATGACGACGTTGCCGTATTCGTCGGCGGACGGCGTCCTCGTATAACCGATAAGGATATTGTTTATAATAACGAAACCGTTGTTATCCGTGCCCTTTTGCGAATACCACCGTGTGCTGTTAAAGGCGTTTCTTCCGATTTTCTTAATAGAAGACTCTGCACCCGGCTCGAAGAGAATGACTCTGAGATTCTGAGCGGATATAAAGAGGTTGTCGGCAATGATTTCTATTCCTGCGGGAATGGTAATCTGCGTGACGGTATTGGAGCCTCTGTATGCATACAAGATTTTACCTATCTTGACAAATCCCGTAAACTCGTCTATGAACAGAGTATCGACCAATGCGGACGAGCCGATAAATTCGAGGTTGAAGTCGCTTGCCGCAGGTTCGGGGTTGCCCTCTCCCGCTCCGTTGCGGACGCTGTAAACCGTTCCGCCCTTGGTGACTATATTAAAGTCACGCAAGAAGTCGCAGCCCGAGAAGGCATAGTCGCCGATATACGTTACTGTGCTTGGCACGGTAAACGACGTGAGCGACGTCAAGCCCTTAAATGCGTAATCGTTTATTGTCGCTATATTGTCGCCGAGCACGACGTATTTATACGTCGGGTGCGTAGGCGATGTATATTGATAAAGCAAAATTTTGTCTTCACTGTTTTTAATTTCCGTAAGAGTATACGACGTATCGAGTTCCTCGCCTATTTTGGGAAGCTCCGCCGTGCTTGCCACAATGTTGGTGACAGACGTATCGCCTATATATTGAACGAGAAGATTTCCGAAAGTTATGAAGTTGAGTTCCTTCTTCTTTTCGGTGAGCCACGCCGTGCCTTTAAATACGTCTACGCCGACCGAGGTGAGGCTTCCGAGCGCTCTGAGTCCGCTTGCCTCGTCAACCGCCGTTGAAAGAATGTCTTCGCCCACGTCACCGGGTATCGTCAAAGCAACTTTGTTTATGAGCGAAAGGCGGCTACAGAATTCAAACGCTCTGTCTCCTATCTTTTCAAGTCTCGATTCGCTGCCGCCGACAAACTCGACGTTGAGAAGCGACGAGCAACCGCTGAACGCTCTTGCGCCTATTTCGGTTACGGCTTTGCCGCCGATTGAAGTCGGGATTCTGAGCGTCGTTATGGTCTTATCTGCAACGCCGGTTATCTTATACGTTCCGTCGTCTTTAAGTTCGAGATATCCTTTAAAGAGATAGTCGGTATAGAATGCGGTTTCCTTGCTCTCGACAAGTTCCCACTTGGCGTAGAGGTAAAGGTCTTTGGTAAACTCGTTGGCGTTCATGCTGAACGACTGAGTGAAGTTTGCGTCGAGATACCAACCGGCAAATTCGTAGTAATATTGCCCTTCGCTTATCTTACCTTTATAGATATAATGGTTGGCGTTTATATCGTTAACGGTCTTTGTAAGATAGAAGTTTTTACCTGTCGTTCCGAAAACGTTTTGCCTGTATGTAAGTCCTGTATAGGAAACGACTGTCGGGACTGATTTTGAAGTTCCGTCGGTGTCGACAAGAGTTCCCATTCTGTCGATGGTTCCGACAGCGGAGTTGACCGAGCTCGTGTTTTCGCAAAGGAGTTTGCCGTCGTCGGAGATATAGAGCGTGCTGCCGAGGTATCCGCCGCCGAGGTCAAACGTGATTGTGTATTCTCTGTCCGCCCATTCGGCGTAGAAGGTCATATTCTCTCTAATGACGTTGTTGAATGACCAGGTCTGTTTGTTTCCGTCCGCATCGAGATAATACCAACCGACGAACGTGCGTCCTTCGACGATATCGTTCATAGGCGTGTTGGGGTTATCCCAAGGCTGCTTGCCGAGCGTCGTTTCGTCAACGTATGTTGTGGGCCTTTGGATCTTGTCGATGTTCTGAGTATATACTTCGGTGACAATCTGATTCTGAGCGTTTATGAGAGTATAACGGTCGCCGTCTGGGTCTTCAAGATAATATCCTACGCCCGTTCCCGTAGGCTTGTTCACCGAATAAGTTCTGTGATAAAAAGATGCGTTGGAAATATAGTATTGATTGAAGTTATAGTTAAACGTTACCGTGACCGACGCTCTCGTCCAGGTGCACCAAAAATACATATCCTTGGAAGCCACCAAAGATGCGATGCTTCCACCCGTGCCTGAGCTTGCCCAGTTATTTTCGCTCTTGATGTCAATACCGTTGTTTATGAAATCTGTTTCGTTCATGCCGGGAGTATAATCTGCCCTGTTGAGCCAATATATACTCTGCAAGTTATAGCCTGTTTGTAAAATCTGACCTGCTTTTTCGTTTATAAAAGATATAAAACTGTCATAGGAATTAAAGGTTTTTCCGATAGGAACGCCAATGGAAATATCGCCGTTTGCCGCACCGTTGCCGAAAACGGTAAAGGTCACTTCGGGCGCCTTTATATGCACGATAAACGTGTGCGTCAACGTCTTTCCTCTTGCCGTATATTTAGCTTCGATTGAAAGTTGGGTTTTTTCAAGATATCCCTGTTTAACCTGAGATATAGTGCTGTTTACCTGGTCGAGGTTTGTTACCATCGATTCGGTAAGTTTTATATCTCCGCTCGTCGAGCCGTCGGAATATCTCACTTTAAAAGTGATTTTTGAAAACTCGAATTCCTGCACCGGCAAAGGTGACAAACTTGTGCCGATTTGTACGTTATTTTCAATAATGCTCGTAGGCACGACAGACTCTTCCTCACCGCAAGCGGAAAGGGCGACGCCAAGTGCGCAAATCATTATCACGAGCAATAATGAAATTAAAATTTTACCTTTCTTTCCCATAATCTCCCCTGTTTGACAGTATGTCAAAGTAACTTCTGATTTACAGAATTAGACTATTATGCTATTATACATTTTCATTTTAATATACCCCCCTGTCAAAAGTCAATAGCAAAATGGTTTTTGTCAGTTTTTTTCAGCTTTTTGACGGCTTTTTTTGCCTTTTCTGCCGTGTTTTTCTCTTAGTTTTCTTATATTTTACCGCATTTCTTTGCTGTCAGTATAAAATCCGTGTCTTTGGCAGCTTTTGCCTCACTGCAAAAAAAGGCATGGCTCGATTTGCCTATGCCTTAATTTAGTCTATGCCCTTAATATACCCTAAGTTTATGTCCTTAGTTTATGTCCATAATTTATGTCTATAGTTTATGTCTTTAGTTTATCTCTTTAGTTTATCTCTTTAGTTTATCTCTTTAGTTTATGTCTTTATTATTTTACTTCTAATAAAGCCCACCCGACTTCCTGCCTGCGCAACGCCTGTCTACCCTGACGTATCCGATGCTTTTTATGTCATCATTGTATTCTTTTGTTTGATGCTGTTTTGTGCATTTTTTTTGTATTGTCAAAGCAAAGAAACGTCACACTTTTGCAATTTTGCGGCAAGGCATCGTTTCCCGTTGTCTTTAAGAGAAAATCTCGCCTAAAATCTTTTCCGTTTCAAAATTTACTCCGTCAAAATCCATGGCAGGGATATATATATTTTCCACCTTTAAGTGCGCTTCCCTCGCCTTTGAAAGCTCGTCGGTGGCATAGCTTATATACCTTTCAAACTCCGCTTTTTCATACGCCATATCCGACGGCGCCTTTTTTAATGCGAGATTCAAATCTATAACCTCGCCCGCTTTTTCGGATACGTACGGCACAATCGCATATCTCCCCACTACAAGGCAATCTATGCCCGAGCCAAGCGGATTCATATATGCCTCGTATCCGCACAGCATATCCGTCAAAATTTCAAAAAACGTTTCTCGCTGTTTGGGATAGTCATAGTTTAACGATATCAGCTGTTTACCGTCTAAGCAGTCGTCAAAGTTGACGACGCCTTGCGGAGATATGGCGGTCATAAACTGCCTTGTGATTTTGGTCAGTTTCCGCACCTCGTATGCCACCTTAGAGCATATCTGAACAAGCTTCGGTCTTATTATCTCGCATTCGTCGTTTATTGTATCCTCAAAAAACTTTGCCGTTTTTAAATATCTATACGCTTTGTTATATCTCTTCATCTTCTCCGAACATAGAGAAGCGATTTCCTCGTAATAAGGCAAAACCTTGCCCTCGTCGATATAATCTCCGAGCGCTATGAGTTTATCCCTCACGGCAGGATATTTCGCTTCAACTACGTGCGGTGCCGTTCCGTCTACTATTGCAATTGCTTTATCCACAATGCAAACTCCGTCAAGGCTTTTGACGTCGCCGCTGCAATACCACAGCTGAGTCTTAAGCCCTTCACACTCGGCAAAGTCGCCCACCTTTTTCATAAGCGTGCTTTTGCCCGTTCCCGCTCCGCCTTTTAATATGTATATTTTTTTCATCGGAGCCAGCCGCTCGTCAAAATAACTTTTAAATCCGTCGGCGGTGTTTCCGCCTAAAAACATTCTTACCAACATATCAGCCTCCATTGCATACTATGGTTTTTTTTGCCGTTGTGTCACCCTTTTAAAAAAGCTCATAGTATACATTATGAAAGCGAAAATTTTTGGAAATGACGAACGCATGGCTGCCCTTTGGCAACTCATGTTAGACGACGAAACAAAAAACGAAAAGGAAGTATTCGTTGCCGCTCCGCAAACGAGCGTCGACGCCGCCTTCGTCAAAAAAGAGATATTGCCCTTTGACTCCGTTTTCTTTTACGGCAAGATAGATAAGGGCGCACTAAAACTTCTTGACGGCTACCCTCACTACTGTATGCTGAGCGACGAGATTTTCGCCGACCAAAATGCGTCGCTCACGGCAATAGCCGCGCTCAATATTCTGAGCGATTTTAAAATATCGCCGTCCGACGCCAAAATTCTCATCATAGGCTTTGGCAGGATAGGCGTTCACCTGTCTAAAATTCTTTGGGGACTCGGGGCAAAATACGACGTGGCGTCCACTTCGTCGGCAAGGCAGGCTCGGGCTTTTGCGCACGAGGTTATGTCGCTCGGCGAGCTCGACTTTTCAAAATACGACGTGATAATCAACACGGCACCCGTCCCTATCATAGCCAAACCGTCCGCCACCACGCTCTATATCGACCTGGCAGGCGAATTTTATAAAGATATAAACCTTATGAAAAACGGTTCGGCATACTTTGGCGGTCTGCCTGCAAAATATTATCCCAAGTCGTCGGCTAAACTGATTTATGACTTTATCAAAAGGAGCATAAAATGAAAAAGATAGGCTTTTGCGTATGCGGTTCGTTTTGCACCTTAAAGGCAACGCTTGCCGCTCTCGACGATTTAATATCAAAGGACTTCGACGTAACGCCGATTTTCAGTTTTAACGTGGCAAATCTCGACACACGTTTTTTCAAGGCGGAAGATTTTAAAAAGGCTGTGGAAGACAAGACGGGCAAAAAAATTATCTGCACTCTGCAAGATGCGGAGCCGATTGCAAAGGCAAACCTTGACGCAGTTCTTGTTTTGCCCTGCACAGGCAATACTCTGGCAAAAATCGCTAACGGCATAACGGATACCCCCGTCACGCTTGCGGTAAAGGCTCAACTGAGAAACAACCGTCCCGTAGTCGTAGCGCTGTCGTCAAACGACGCATTGGGGGCAAACGCCAAAAACGTCGGACTTTTGACCAACACCAAAAACGTTTTTTTCGTTCCGCTCAGGCAAGACGCTCCGAGCGAAAAACCCAACTCTATGGTTGCCGATTTTTCGCTGACGGCAAATACCTTAAATGCGGCAATCGAGGAAGGCAGGCAATATCAACCGAGATACGTGTGATTTGCTTTGATTTTTACTAAAATAATTAAGCGCTATTTTAACGCTTTCCAAAGGAAAAATGCAAAATCGTATTCCTGAGAGCGGCTGCTCCGTAGAATATATTTTTTTCAAACTCTTTAAAGGTTGGGGAAAATTCCCAACCTTTTTAACTGCCTGTCCACTTTACCGCTTACCGCCTTACCGTCGCTTTACTGCATATACCTGCTTTACTGTTTATAATCCCCGTTAAATTTAAAAAGTCTGCCTATATTGTCCTAATTCAAGTTTATACTATTTAAATTTTTTCATTAAACGAAAACGCCTAAAATATATATCAAAATAGCCAATCTTATCCCTCGTTCTCTTTGACTACCTTAATGCCCAATCTATCGCACAATCCGATTCCCGACCTAATGCCAGCCCAAAATGTGTGACTGAGAAGACAATGCCGATTGACCGGCTCTGCCCTACCCATTTGATATGAAATGCTGAAATTTAAATTTTTACAAATGAATATATAAAAATATGAGAACACTGCAATTTATTTGTGGTAATATTTAGATATGAGCATACGAGGATTTTGTCCGTTCGTAAACGGAGACAGCAGGATATTGATTTTAGGCAGTTTCCCGAGCGTCAAATCGAGGGAAGAAAACTTCTACTACGGCAACAAGCAAAACCGCTTTTGGCGGACGCTCGCCCAAATCTTCGGCGAGGAGCTCCCGACCACAGTCGATGAAAAAAAGGATATGCTGTCAAAACACAAGATAGCCCTTTGGGACGTCGTGGTGGAATGCGAAATCGAGGGCTCTCTCGACGCAAACATTAAAAATGCCGTCGTATGCGATATGACTCAGATTTTCAAAACGGCTGCCGTAAAGCGGATAATACTGAACGGCGGAGCGGCAAAAAAATATTTCAAAAAGGCATATCCCAACCTTATGTCGATAACCGATTGCCTGCCGTCCACGTCACCGGCAAATACCAAATTCGATTTTAAGATATGGAAGAAGACGCTTGTCAAAGCGCTAACCGATAAAGACGAGTTTTAGCACAGCGCTTGCGGTTAATAACAAGCGTAATGCGTAAACAAAAAAGTATGCCATTTGCGATTTCTTCCTGTGCTATAGGGGAATAAGTCCGACCGTCCAGGAAATCCTTGGCAACCTTAAACTATTTCACTAAACTAAATTTTATAAATTGACTAAACAGCATACGTCTTTTGCTCATACTTATACCTACACGCTATTTAATAATCTGACATATGCTCATTTGCGCATTCATAAATTAAGAATAATTCAACGATTTAAATTTAAAAAACTCTTTTAAAGTCAAAATCATATTTCTAAATTTTTAAATTTGACCATATATCGCTTTAAAATCTCGGCGCCCTATCCGAAAACTTATTTAACG
>ERZ779888.3059-NODE-3059-length-12828-cov-4.918109_pt1 | contig 12828 bp, 14 predicted proteins | sample MGYA00511245_ERZ779888 | MGnify/ENA primary metagenome ERZ779888 (study PRJEB29588, sample SAMEA2155255) | human gut metagenome | biome: human gut; feature: human-associated habitat; material: faeces | place: Denmark | collected 2008/2010 ... | reverse complement strand
GCAAAGCGACTGCCGCAAAATCCCGCACGACGTTTGGTCGGCTATTTTACCCCTGCTGTCAACTTCGTTGACACCTTCCCCCAAGGGGAAGGCTTTTTTTATTAACTCATTTAACTTCTGTCGTGTGATATACTTATATAAGTAATACACTCATTGCGATACAGGGATGCAACGTCCCACGTTGCCGTTTGGTCGGAATTACTATCTGTATTTATCCGCCTCTCTCTCTGCCGCTCTGTACAAACTAAGGTGATATTTATACTTGCGTTTGCTTGCGATACACACCGCAAAAACGGTAATTATAATGATAAGCAAGATAATTCCGGAAATTACTAAAATCGTATAATCGTTGTAAATTACTATCGAACATTTTTCGTCGGTAGGAAGGGTTACGGACAAAATTCCGTCGTCCTGCGTGTAAACTTTTACTCGTTCGGTTTTGCCGTCTTCGTTAAGTTTACATACGGCGAGCATAAACTTAGATATCGTGTTGTCCTGAATGTTCAAAACGAACGTTTCTCCGTCCGCTCCGCCCGAAGTAAACTCGATATTATAGTTGTATTTTGTTCTTTTTAAGAGATTTTTGCTTTGATAATTGCCGGTTGTGACGTCAATTTTAGTATTTCCGCGGAAAGAACCGCCTGCCGTCGCGACTATACCGTTTATATCGGCAGAGTCAAGTCTTGCCTCGTTTACGTAAACGTTGCTCTCTTCGTACTTAATCGCGTAGTTTTCGGTTTCGCTCGCTCCGCTGCAAACAAACGTATAAATACCGGCTTTTTTGATCCCGTACGCCGCTTTCGGAATTTGGGGCGTAAACCCGAGAACGCTCTCGTTCTCTCCGTCGGCGAAACCGTCGTATTCCACGGCAAGTTCGTAATCCATTCCCGCCTTAACCGCTACTTCTTTGATTTTGACGGTAAGTGGTGCTTTTTTGATCTCAAAACTAACTTTTTCGTTATCCGAAACGCAATATTCGTCGTTATCGAGTTTTATCGTCGCCTCGTACTTTCCGGCTTTTATCGTAGCGGAAGACGTTTCCGTTTTTGCGTTTACCACGTCGCCGCTTTCCGGTCCGTCTTCATCAACTATCGCGTCGGGTTTTTGCCATTTTCCGTTGTAGAAAAACTCTTTTTCGGTGGGTTTAACCGAAATCGGTTTTTTATCGATAGCCACTTTTGCTTTTGCGGAAACAAGGTTCGTTTCGTACGTTTCCCCGTCGAGTTGAATTTCTTCCACCACGCAATAATAATAACCGCTGTCCGTGGCTTTGCCGACGCCGATCGACGGTCTTGTTCCCGTTCCGCCGCCAACTTTTTTCGCAACGTCTTCTTCCGTCGCGCTTCTGTACCAAGTGTACGTCGCTACCGCGCTTGCGTCGCTTAATTCTATGCTTAAAGTCGCGTTCACCTTGCCGTAAACGCCGCTTACGTCGGTCGGATCTCTCGTTATCGTAACTTCGCCGCCGTCGGCGTACGCCGATTTCCCTATGGGTACAGCCGCAAAAACAAGCGCGACAAGAACCGCCGCAATTATAATAAAAACAACCGAATTTCGGGTTTTACTCACCTTATCCCTCCGTTTTTTCGTCAATGGCGATCTTATAAACGGCTATTTTCTTTCCGTCTTTCGACAAAGCCGTTATACACGCATAGCCGTCGCCCGTGGATTTCAACGTCTTAAACGTCACCGTTCCGTCAATCGTTTCTTGCTTGAAAATCCCCGAATACTGCGTTTCTATAGTAAATTCGTAAATGTTATAGTTGTAGAAAAACTTAAACAAATCGTCTTCGGTGAGCGTTTCGCCTACTCTGAAGTTACGATCTTCTTCTTTTTCTTCGTCGAACTTGCTAACGGTCACGGTTTCGACGTTTACCGTGTATTTTACCGAATAGTACGTCGTTCCGCTATCGCTTACGCAAGCAACCGTCACGATCGCTTCGCCCGGCATACCGGCTTCCACGGTCCCGTCCTGATAAACGGTAGCGACCGTCGGATCGTCCGATTCGAAATAAATATTTCCGCTGCCGATTAACTCGCCGATCTCGCTTATACCGAATTTATCGCCCACCGCAAGCGTTTTGCTTAAAGTAACGTTGGGGTCTTTTCTGAACGGCGCGTATTCGACCAAAGTTTTTTCTTTTTCCACGCTTTTTTCGCTCGATTGCGCGTTGTCTTTTACGACAACGTAAATCGAACAAACCAATACGTCGTTTTTCGAAAAATTAAGTATGGACAAACCTTGTTTAGCCGCAACGTATTTAACCGAACCGTCGGCGTTATCAACGCGACTGAAAACCGTCGTATCGCTGTTATCGAACCTGTTGACAAACTGTTGCAGAGAATTCGCAAGACCGTAAACTTCGTCCAGAGTAAACTCGTCGCCCACGCCTAACGTCCAGCGCGATTCGTAGTGAACTACGTCCACGATTATTCTGTCCGTGGCCTTGCCGTAACTTACGTTGATAATTGCGTTACCTTCTTTTTTTGAGTAAATTATGCCGTTTTCTACGTCGACTACATCGGCGTATTCTTCGTTAACGGAATAATTTGCATCGTATTTGCCGATTTTTTCGGGAAGTTTGTAGTAAGTAAAGGTAAAAAGCGACACTTCTTCCGGCACTTCGTCCGAGTAGTCCGGCTCAAACAAGCCCATTCCTGCGCACCATCCGAGCGTTGCGCCGATAAGAACTACCGCCGTAGCGAACCAGTACCAGTAACGCTTGAAAAAAGCGCGCGCCTTAGCCGCACGCGGAGAAGTTTCTTTTTTTTGAATTTTCTTCGCCTTTTTACTCATTTCGCTGCTCGTCGGTATTTTTACTTGAGTATATGTTATCATGAGATAACATAATTGTCAATAACGGCAACGCCGAGCGTTGCCAACGTCCCACGTTGCTATTTGGCGTATTCGGCGTAAACGGTGTTTATATCGCCGTCGAGTGCGATTTTTCTGTCACGGATAAGTATTGCTCTTTCGCAAAGCATTTGCACGGCGGATTTACTGTGCGACACGATTACGAAAGTTACTCCGCTTTTTTGAAGTTCTTTCATCTTGTCGCGGCATTTTGCGCTGAACTTCGCGTCGCCGACAGCAAGAACTTCGTCGACGATTACTATGTCGGGTTTGCTGTTGACCGCAATGGCAAACCCAAGTCTTGCCGTCATACCGCTACTGTAATTCTTTATCGGCACTTCCATAAACTCTTCGAGTTCGGCAAACTTAACGATTTCGTCGTACTTGTCTTCCATCTCTTTACGTGTGTAACCTAGTATAGCACCGTTAAGAAAAACGTTTTCTTTTCCCGACGCGTCGGGATCGAACCCTGCGCCGATGTTAAGCATAGGCACCATAGTACCCTTAATCGTCACCGTGCCGCTAGTCGGCGGTATAATCCCCGCGACTATTCTCAAAAGCGTGCTCTTGCCTGCGCCGTTTCTCCCTACGATAGCCACCGATTCGCCGCGATATATGTTAAACGACACGTCGTTAAGAACGTTAAAATCTTTGTACTTGAGTTTCCTTTGCAAAAACCGTATTACGTACTCCTTGAGATTGTCCACCTTTTGCGTGGGCAGTCTGTAGTTCATCGTAACGTGTTCTACCTTAATAAGAACGTCTTCTTCTCTATGTTCCATTTTCCGCTCCGTATTATAAGTGGAAGATAAATTTCTTCTTGCTTACGCTAATAAATAGGTACCCGAACGCATACATAAAGATACCCATACCATATATTATAAGGTGCGCTTCCCAACCGGGAACGTGACCTGTTATTATCGTTCTGAAATAGTCGACGTAGTAATACATCGGATTAAATTTCAACACTTTCGTGAAAAGCGGATTGTTAAGAACGTTGATCGTATAGAAAATCGGCGTGACGTAGTTAAGCAACGTAACGAACACGGCGTAGATATTTTTTATATCTCTGAAATACACGTACACTACGGACAGTATAAACGACGCGCCTAAGGTAAACAGCATAAGCGCGGGCATCAAAACCAGCACCATAGCAAGCGTGGGTTTGAACGGTTGTTTGTAGATAAGCATTACGATTATCAGCGCAATGAACGCGAAAGCGAAGTTAACCAAGGAAGTATAAACCGGGATACGCGGATAGCACGTCACGGGGATTCTCGTCTGCATAACGAGCGCTCTTCTCGAAACGATACTCGTAAGTCCGCCGGTCGTTGCGGCGCGGAAAAAGGTATTGAATACCAGCATACCGCTAAGAACGTAAACGGAGTATTTCATTTCCGTCATATCTCTGCCGAACAGTTGGCTATACACGAACGACAAAACGAACATCGTAAGGAGCGGATTAAGCACCGTCCATATAATGCCCAGCACGGATTCGCGGTACATCGTTTTTACGTTACGCAAAACCATTACCGCAAGAAGGTTGGCGTTCTTTCTGCCGTCGTGGCGAAGTTCGTTTATTTTTTCCTTTCTTGCAGTTCTTTTAATCTTCGTCTGTTCTTTATTCATCTGCGTTTTCTCTTCCGCCATCGGAATATTTCCTTTTCATTTCTTCTATTTTTTCTTCGGGCACGTTTTTAAGGAAGCGTTCTTCCCCTTTCAGTATGACGCCGAAAGTCTTAAAAAACAACTTTACGTCCAACCCAAAAGAAACGTTTTGCGCGTAGTACACGTCATAATAACTTCTTCCCTGTTTTTCGAGATAGCCGTTACCGTTGGTCTGGGCAAGTCCGCTCAGTCCGGGTTTTACGTCGAATTTGTGCCTTTCCCATTCTTCGTATTCTTCAAGGTACACCGGCATAAGGGGTCTTGGTCCGATAAAACTCATATCACCTTTAAGTATGTTAAATAATTGCGGAGTTTCGTCGAGTTTCAGTTTTCTTAAAACCTTGCCGACCGCCGTTACGCTCGGATTGTCGTCTTCGATAACCGCGTGGTCGGTGTCGAATTTAACGTCGGTGGACTTCATCGTGCGAAACTTATAGATAAGAAAAATTTTGCCGTCTTTGCCGACTCGTTCCTGACGGAAAAACGCTTTGCCTCGCCCGTCCGCTCTTACCAAAATCGTCGCTATCAAAAAAACGGGCGACATTATGATAATTCCTATTAAAGCAAAAAACCTATCGAGAAAACTCTTAATCTTCAAGTACATTATCCACCCGCTTTTATTGTTGCATTATGAAAAGTCTGGGCTTTATGTTAAGTTTTTCAACGTGCATAAATCCTTCGTATTCCCTTGCTTCGCCGTCCACGCAAAACGTTTGTTTGTCGGTAAGATTGATTTCCACGTTCCTGACCGGGATAAAATCGATATGCCGCGAGTGGTATTCTTCTTTTCTGAACCCGATAAAAAACGTTCTGAAAAACGGGAAAAACATCTTTATCTTGCCCCACAGGTTGTTTTTACCCGTGTTCTTTATCATAAGCAAGTGCATATTTTTGTCGTCCGCTCTGTACGCTTTATTGAATTTGAAACCGAAACAACGGTCCGAGTCGATAATCATTATCAACGAATACCGTCCGCCGTAAGTTTCTTCGTCCGTCACTATCTCCGCGCCTATGTCGTAAACTTTGTAGGCCGCAAACACCTTGGCGACGTAAGCAAGCGCCTTGAACTTTTTCTTTGCGCCGGATTTCGCTTTGTAACCGATTTCGGTAAACGCGCCTGCGGCGATAACGTAAGAAAAAAGGTTTTTATTGACCATTCCCATACAGGGAAGTCTGCGCGATTTTTTCAGGTTTTCGCCCGTCGCTTTCGCGCGTTCGTTAAGCGTGCCGAACGGAAAATAGAATATGTCTATCGCCATATCCTTGCACTTGTTGACGGCGTTGTTTATCGTTCCGTCACCGCCGCAAACTATAAGTTTGTCGTACCCCGTCACGTCGTAGTCCTGATCGGGCGACAAAAGCCGTAATTCGTCGATCTGATCGTTTTTCGCGCATACGAAACGTATGGCGTCCACATCCACGCCTTCGGAATTACCGCTCATATCATTGACGACTATTAAAGTCTTTTTCATTCCGTCCTTTAAGAGAGTTCTTTCTTCGCCGCGTCTAGCGCGCGAGAAATAACTTTGTCCATATCGTAATATTTATATTCGCCAAGTCTGCCGCCGAATATAACGAACTTTTCTTTACGGGCCTTTTCTTCGTACTTTGCGTACAGTTCGCCGTTGCGTTCGTCGTTAATCGGATAGTAGGCTTCCATTCCTTCTTTCCACTCCACGGGATACTCTTTGCTTATCACCGTCTTAGGACACTTAGTAAACTCGAAATGCTTGTGTTCGATTATTCTCGTATAAGGCACTTCGTACTCCGTATAGTTGATTACCGCATTACCCTGATAATCTTCTATATCGAGAATTTGGTTCTCAAACTCAACAGTTCGGTATTCTAATTTGCCGTACTCGTAGTTATAAAACTCGTCTATCTTCCCGGTAAAAACTGTTTTTCCGAACGTGTCGTTCGTTTCCTTAACGAACTCGAAATAGTCCGTGCCGGTCCTTACTTCGATACCGTCGAGCATTCTTTTTACCATCTCGGTATATCCGCCTATCGGTATGCCCTGATACTTAGCGTTGAAGTAATTGTTGTCGTACTCGAACCTGAGCGGAAGTCTTTTTATGATAAACGCGGGCAAATCTTTGCATCTTCTGCCCCATTGTTTTTCGGTGTACCCTTTCACGAGTTTTTCGAAAACGTCCTTGCCTACGAGTTTAAGCGCCTGTTCTTCGAGATTTTGCGGTTCTCCGATATCGAGTTCGGCAATCTGCTCGGCAATTTTCGCTTTCGCCTCTTCCGCCGTGGTCACGCCCCAAAGTTGATGAAACGTGTTCATATTAAACGGCAGATTGTATCTTTCGCCTTTATAGACGGCTATCGGGCTGTTGATAAAGCCGTTAAACGAAGCAAAGCGGTTTGCGTACGCCCATACTTCGTCGTCGTTGGTATGGAAAATGTGCGCGCCGTAGCGATGGACGTTAATCCCTTCCACCTTTTCGCAGTATACGTTGCCGGCGACGTGGTCGCGTTTGTCGATGACAAGACATTTCTTCCCTGCGTCCGTCGCTTCGCGGGCAAAAACCGCGCCGAAAAGCCCCGCTCCCACTATAAGATAATCGTATTTCATAATTTTGCGCCTAACTCCTTGATATAATCCCTGAACTCCGCTCCGACGAGAGAAGACCGCAGAGCGAACTCAACGTTTGCCTGACAAAAACCGAGTTTGTTGCCTAAGTCGTAACGCCGTCCTTCGAATTCATACGCGTATCCGCCGCGTTTTTGCATAAGATTTCTGAGCGCGACGGTAAGATATATTTCGTTTTTGAAAATCGGCGCGTTTCGTAACTCGCTAAAAATTTCGGGGGGTAAAACGAACCTGCCTAAACTTACCAAATCGCTCGGAAGGTCTTCTATCGGCGGTTTTTCTATAATATCGAGAACTTCGGTAAGCCTACCATCGGTTTTTCCTTTTTTAATAACGCCGCACCGCGACGCTGTTTCCGCGTCGGTACGCTGTACGCCGATTATCGCTTTCCCCGTTTTTTCAAACGCGTCGCACAGTTGTCCGACGACGGGTTTGTTTTCCGAATAAATCACATCGTCGCCGAACATAACGGCAAACGGTTCGTCGCCTATCGCTTTCTCCGCAACGAGAACGGCGTCGCCGTTTCCGCGCATAGGTTCTTGCAATACGAAACTTATTTTCGCCGTGTCGAGTATGCGATCGATGGATTCGAGGCGGCTTCTGTCTTTCATTCCGTCGTAAAGAGGATTTTTGCCGAAGTAGTTTTCGATGGCTTGCTTGCCCTTGCTTACCACTATAACTATGTCCGTAATCCCTGCGCCGATCGCTTCTTCGACGATATACTGCAACGCCGGCTTGTCAACAAGCGGCAACATCTCTTTCGGGACGCCTTTCGTTATGGGCAGAAAACGGGTACCGTAACCCGCCGCAGGAATAACAGCCTTCCTTACTTTCATTCTTTCTTCTCCTTTTCCCTTTCTCGTCTTTTCGATATAACGATTTATACCTGTGAATGCATAATATACGCTTTTCTTCGTATTATTTATACCATTATAAGTTAGTAAACCCCTTTTGTCAATGTTTTTCATTCTTCCGTTTGTATCCGTTGATACGCGTTTTTCGTCATTTTTTGACTATATTTATTAGTTAAGTAACCTTAACTGCTATTTAAGGCTACCAATACGCCCTATTCACGAAAGTTAAGTATTGTTTTGTCCGAAAGCGTTTTAATCGAAATAAAATATTTTGTATTAAAAAACAAACCGTCTTGACAAAACGAGAAGCAAGCGGTAAAATATTATATAGAAAAATTCTTTTTATAAAGGAGAAAACAAAAAATGAAAAGAGCATTAAAAATCGTTATGATGGTTGCGCTTATCGCAGTAACGGCGGCGATCTTGTTCGCTTGCGTACCGACAAACATCGAAAAGGCTACCGCCAAAATGGAAAAAGCGGGATACACCGTTGTTTCTTTTAAGAATTCCGCGGACGGATACGAAGGCGGTTTCAGCGCTACGAAAATAAGCATCGGCGAAGGATCCGGCACTTTAAACGCGTCCTATTTCAAAGACAGCAAGTCCGCTAAAGAATACTACAACAAAATATACAGCGAAGACAACGAAACGAAGAAAGAAGACAGAATCGTTAAATGCAGCGGAAGATGGGTTTACTTCGGAACGAAAGCCGCGGTTGAAGCGTTCGAAAAATAATCGAAATTTCTTTATAACGAAAGAACCGACTAGTTCGGTTCTTTTTTTTTGCGCCCGACATAGATTTTTAATATGAAAAATCTTGCTTATTACAACGGTGCGGTGGGAGAAATGACGGATATGTCGGTGCCGTTTTGCGACCGCGTCTGTTTCTTCGGCGACGGCGTTTACGACGCCGCGTATTCCAGAAACGGAAAAGTTTTTACTTTGGACGAGCACGTAGACAGGCTGTTTTTCAGCGCGCGCAGGGTGGGCATAGTCCCCTCTCTTACCGCCGACAAACTTTCTTCGCTTATCCGTTCGCTCGTTACCCGTTGCGACGAAAACGAATGTTTTGTGTATTTTCAACTTACGCGCGGTATATCCGTGCCGAGAAGTCACGTTCCTGTCGAAACTAAATCCAACCTATGGATAACGGTCACGCCGAAAAAAATTACTCCGCGCGGAAAAACTTTCGACCTGATGACGTACCCGGACGAGCGGTACGGGTATTGTTTCGTAAAAACGCTTAACCTTATCCCGAACGTGCTTGCGGCGACGCGAGCAAAAGAGAACGATTGCGACGAAGCGATTTTCGTCGAAGACGGGTTCGTAAACGAGTGCGCGCACAGCAATATCCATATACTTAAAAACGGTGAACTCATCACGCCGCCGCCGGGAAGAAAAACTCTCGGCGGTATTGCGCGCAAACACCTTATCGCCGCTTGCCGCGCTCAAAACGTAGCCGTAACCGAACGAAAGTTCAGCGTGGAAGAAATGTTTTCTTCGGACGAAGTTTTCGTAACGAGCGCAGGAACGTTTCTCGCTCCGGCAAAAACTATCGACGGTAAAAAAGTAGGCGGCGGAGCAACCTTGCTCACCGAAAAACTCACCGATTTGCTTTACGGAGAATTTTATGCCGCTACCGACTGACCGCGTCGTCGCGTCGATAAGCAAATCGGCGATAAAACGCAATTTAGAGTTCTTCCGTGAAAACACCGACGGGAAAAAAATTTTCGCCGTGCTGAAAGCCGCTTGCTACGGACACGGCGAATCGCTTATTCCCTACATAGCGTCGCTGTCCGACGGCGTTGCCGTGGCGACGATAGAAGAAGGAATTTCGGTGCGCCGTTATAACCGCGACAAACCCGTCCTTATCTTAGGATTCGTTCCTATCGACCTGATTCCGTCCGCAGTGGAAAACGACCTGTCGATAACGGTTTTTTCTCTCGAATACGCTCGCGCTGCGAACGATATTTGCCAAAAAATCGGCAAAAAAATCAAAGTCCACGTCAAAATAAACACCGGTATGAACCGACTTGGTTTTTCGTGTTTTTCAACGGAAATTTACGAGTTGTTTTCCCTTAAAAATCTTCGTTTCGAAGGGATTTTCAGTCACTATGCGGTGTCGGAAAACGACAACAAAACCGCGTTTTGCGAACAAACGAAAAAATTCGTACTTGCCACGGAAAAACTTAAAAAATATGCCGAATTCGACTACGTTCACATCGCAAGCACGCACTCGGCGAATAGAAATTCCGTCGGCAACGCCGTTCGGATAGGTTACGGACTTTACGGATACAGCAAGAACGGTCTTACGCCCGCTCTTTCTTTGCGCGCCGCCGTCGTACAAACGCGCACTGTCGATAAAGGCGAATGCGTCGGCTACGATTACACCTTTTGCGCGCCCCAAAAAACGAAAATAGCGACTATTGCCGTAGGTTACGGCGACGGGTATCCGAGAAGTTTGTCGGGAAAAGGAAAAGTGGTTTATAACGGCGAATTTTTGCCGATTATCGGCAGAATTTGTATGGATATGGCTTCAATTGACGTAAAAAAAACCGACGTCGAAGTCGGTTCTTACGTCACGATACTCGGGAGCGACAACGGTAAAACCGTTACCGCCGAAGATATAGGGTTCGGATACGAAACGCTTTGTCGGATTGCTCCGAGAGTAAAGAAAATACTGATTGACTAGTCGTCGCTTTTTACGCCGTCCAGTTCGAGATGCGGCAAGTTCAGTTTGAACACCGACGCAAGAATACGGATCACGAACACCACGGCAGTGGACACGCCGAACGCCCAGCCGTCACCCACGTTGCATTTAATCATATAATAACAGATTACGCTGCCGATAAGAGCGGCGACCGCATATATCCTTTTCCTAAAAACCATCGGTATAGAACGGCTCATAATATCGCGCAAGATTCCGCCGCCGCAACCCGTGGTCATTCCTACGAAAATGCACAAAAACGCATTGTTTCCATACCCTGCTTTTATCGCCACGATTACTCCCACCGCCGCGAAAATACCGAGTCCGAGCGAGTCGAAAACGTTAAAAACTTCGTTAATAACCCGTCTGTGTCCGACGTAGGCTTTCTTGAAAATCGCTATCGCAACGAAAACGACGAGAGAAGTAACGGAAGCGGCAAGAAGATACGAATAATCTTCGAACATTGCCGGCGGAGTTTTACCGATAATCAGGTCACGAACGACGCCGCCGCCGAGTGCGGTAACCACGCCCAAAAAAACTACGCCGAAAACGTCGAGTTTCCGTTCGAGCGCAACCATCGCTCCCGTAACCGCAAACGCAACCGTTCCTATTATTTCAAGCACGAATACTACCGTAGACGACATATTTTTATACCCGAATTATTATATTACCCGTATGCGCTTTTTGTCAATAAGAAAGCGCGCGATTTACTCTCGCGCGCTCCGACTTTTATCCGGAATATTTTTACTTTTTTAGTATTGAAAAAACTTTACCTTTTCGTACGGTCGCCCGGAGACGCAACTTTTTTCCGGACGGTCTCTATGCCTACTTACCATACCGTCCGACAAGTTCGTCAATGCTGATATCCATCGCATCCGCCATAGCCCAACAATCCTTAACGTTCGGTACGTTTACGCCGTTTTCCCAGTAACTGATTGCGGCGTGCGTTACTCCGACCCTGCGAGCAAGTTCTTTTTGCGTAAGTCCTTGCGTAATCCTATTGATTTTTATCGCTTTACCGATTTGATTCTCTACCATATTTATTAAGAATATAAGTATTCTTACATTTATTGCTTGACATTTAAGAATTCTTACATTATACTTAAAAAAATTCACTTTTAAGGAGGACAAACTATGGCAAATTACGCAGAAAAAAACTTAACTATAGGCGAACAAATCGTCTTGGACGCAAAAAAATCTTTTGTTGCGGTATTCCCGCATTTTATAAGATTTTTAACGACAGAATTAACTTTAACTAATAAAAAAGTTATCGGAAAAGTCGGTTTCATCCGTACTCATTCGTTGTCTGCCGCTCTCAACAGAATTCAGAACGTATCCGTGTCCAGCGGTTTAATGGGAAAGATTTTTAAGTACGGCACCGTTAAAATCGAAACCGCCGGTTCCGAACCCCTTTATTTTTACGGCATAAAGAGACCGGAAGAATTCAAGAAAGCGGTTTTCAACCAAATTGACGTATTTGAACAGGATAGACTTCAAAATCAAGCATCGCAAATGGCAGGTGCAATGGCTAATGCAATTAAGCAATAACCTTAACGATTTCTATAGAAAAAAACACGCTGTCAGGCGTGTTTTGTTTATCCGTCTATTTTACCTGTTTCGGCGTCTTGAAAAAACAACCAGTATCCGTCGTAGCCGTCCGGGTTTTCTAGCGGAAACCAGTCGGCTATTCCGTCCGCTACCTTAGGCGGTTTTACGTTCGCTTTTCCCGGGACTCCGTAGCCTAAATATCTGACTTTGCCGTCTTCTTTGAGTTTGCCCACGACGTAATAATCTTCCCCGTCGTACGTCACCTTTACCCATTCCGAATCGGGTATCGCTTGCGTAAGTAGCCTTTCCTGCGGATATACCACGAAAAGTTCGTCTATCTTATCGCTTATTCCTATATAATAACCGCTTTTTTCTTCGCCCAGCCTACTCAGCATCTCACTTTCTTCGTCGCCTTGCTCGTTTTCTTCGCCGCTTTTCTCGTTTGCGCCTATTCCCGTTTCTCCTGTTACTTCGTCGGTTTCTCCCCTTTTCTCATCGACCGTTTCGTCGCTTTCTTCCGTCTTGTTATCGCTTGTTTGACGGTTTTGCGTCGGATCTTCCGATAAAACCGTATCCTCACTTTGCGGGCGGGCGGGTG
>ERZ779888.3049-NODE-3049-length-12850-cov-2.833216_pt1 | contig 12850 bp, 8 predicted proteins | sample MGYA00511245_ERZ779888 | MGnify/ENA primary metagenome ERZ779888 (study PRJEB29588, sample SAMEA2155255) | human gut metagenome | biome: human gut; feature: human-associated habitat; material: faeces | place: Denmark | collected 2008/2010 ... | reverse complement strand
TGCTACTACGTTACTTACCGCTGATGCGTCTAAATGAAGATAATCTAATGTTTTCATACTGCTATTTTTTAATTGTTATACTTTTCGTTTTTCTTATATTGCAAAGATATGGCAAATATAAACAACTGTCAAACAGATAATTCCTATACATATATAGATAGAATCTATATTTAAACGATCAGCAGGAAGACTTGCGATAGAACTTGGGTTTCTATTTACCCAATTTAAACTTATATCCTGCGGTAAGAGCCAAAGTATGGTAATTCGCCTCGATCGATCCTCCCTTATACTCTTTACCTAACGATACATCATAGCCAAAATTGATAAAGCATTGTTTTATTTCCACACCTACAGTGGCACTTATACCCCAATCAAAAGCACGAAGCCCTTCACAGGGATCATGGGTATAAAACTTAGCGGATTCTTCCGAAGCGACAGACCATCCCCCGAACATTCCTTTATCCAATACGCTTACGGCTATATAAGGGCCTACTCCAACATTTAAACGAATATCCTCAGCTAATTTGAATGAGAAATTAGCCATAATCGGTAATTGCAAGAAATTTCGTGTCACCTTATTTGAGTAATCATACGCATATCCATACGGATCATAAGTAGGTCCCGGCACTGCCCACCAATAACACCCATATCCATATCCGGGAAATTTGTCATTACTATATCCCCTTTGCGTATAATACAAACCTGACTTCAGAGAGAGAAATTCCGGCTTCAACTGATATTCCACTCCTACCCCAATCTTCCAACTCGGTTTCCAATCAACCATTGGACCCGCCTTCATCACTGTCATACCCGCTTCCGGAACTACCGACCACTGGGCTTGTACCGATATTACACCCAACATTAACACCATCGCAAATAATACAACTCTTTTCATATACTTTTTATTTTGATAAAATAATCGAACGACATATATGAATAAGACATGAAACAATAAAAAACCCCTATTGGCACCAACAGAAAAAGGCCGGAATCACTTCCGACCTTCTCCAAACGCAATGAATCACCTTTTTTACTTCTTGCAATCGCAAGTTGAATATGCTACTAACATCCAAACCAACTTCTCTTGTTCTTTCAGATAATCGCTCATCAAAGCGACCGTAGCCTCATCGCCTGCCTCAGATGCCAAGGAAAGAAGTTTACGCTCCTCACCGATCAGATGACCGTATGTATCAAGAATATTCTTTAACGCCTCATCACCGCAAGATACGCCTGATACCTCTTTTACACGGGCTACTTTCAGGTACTCGCTGAACTTGTTCTCCGGCTCGCCTCCCAACATCAGGATACGTTCCGCCAACTCGTCAACCTTCTCGGCAGCGTTGTTGTACATATCCTCGAATTTACCATGAAGAACGAAGAAACCGTGTCCCTTAATATTCCAGTGGAAACCACGAAGGTTCGTATAGAATACTTGGTAATCCGCCAATAATTGTTTCAAGCTTGCTACTACGTTACTTACCGCTGATGCGTCTAAGTGGATATAATCTAATGTTCTCATAATTGCTACTTTTTAATTTGTTATACTTTTTGCTTTTCTTGTACCACAAAGATACGGCAAGTATAAGTAGCTGTCAAACAGATAATTTTTATATCAAGATAGAGGAAATTTATTAAACTATTCCATACAATAAGTATGCAAATGACATGAATACATAAATAATTGGATACTAACATTTTAAAAAGACGATTATCATTTTCGAAAAACACGTACGTGTTTTTTTGAAAAGTCGTACATGTTTTTCGGGAAACACGTACGACTTTTTACAGAATCATACGGCAAGGAACTAGAACATACAGAAAAATATACGATAAGTCTCCCTTTTTCAGGGGGCCCAAAAGCATTTCCCCCAAAATCCCCTACTCGAATTATCGCTGTGGTTTTAGAGAGCCGTAAAAGTTACTTGATAAAGAAAGAAACCGGACGAACACCTATAAAAACTTAAGCAAAAAGGTTACCTTCGCGGAAACAAGATTTCGCTTTGGAAGTACAAGAATTATTGAAACTATATGCCGCTCACCCGCAAGTGACGGCGCTGGACACCTTACTGAAAAACGATACGTCCCGCAATATATTCCTAAAGGGACTGAATGGCTCGGGTCCGGCAATGACGATCGCCTCTCTTTTTACGAAAGGAAGGGGGAGTTATGTGTGCGTGTTGAACGACCAAGAGGAAGCCGGCTATTTCTATCACGACTTGATGCAACTTACCGCCAGCAATGAGGTATACTTCTTCCCATCCGCTTACCGGAGGGCCATCAAGTACGGGCATGTCGATCCGGCGAACGAGATCCTGCGCACCGAGGTACTCAGCCGGTTGCAAGACCCGGACGCCTCTTTCGTGATCGTCACGTATCCGGACGCCTTGGCGGAACGAGTCGTGGCCCGGGAGGTATTGAAGGAGAATACCTTAAAGATCAGCGTGGGCGAGAAGCTGGATAATATGTTTGTCTCCGACGTGCTGGACGAGTATGGCTTCGAGCAGGTCGACTATGTATATGAGCCGGGGCAGTACGCCCTCCGTGGCAGTATCCTCGACGTTTTCTCTTTCTCCAACGAGTTTCCCTACCGTATCGACTTTTTCGGCGACGAGGTGGAGACCATCCGTACGTTCGACGTGGAGACGCAGCTCAGCAAGGAGAAACTGGACAGCATCTATATCGTACCGGAGATGAGCAAGAACGCCAAGGATAGTACTTCCTTGCTAGGCTCCCTTCCCCGGAACACCTGCATAGCGGCGAGAGATCTCGCATGGTGCAAGGAGCGCATCGGAAGCGTATGGAACGACGATCCGGTGGCCGACGAGGAATCCTTCGCCGATATCGACCAGATGCGGAAGAAATTAGTCCGGGGCGAGGACTTCCTACGGGAGGTCTTGGATTTCCGTCGCATCCATTTCGGGGCACGGCCGATGGGAACGGCGGACGCTACCATCCATTTCTCTACGCAAACGCAGCCGATCTATCATAAGAATTTCGACCGGGTGAGCGAGTCGTTCCATAAATACCTCGACGAAAGCTATACATTATATATATTGAGCGATCAAGAGAAACAAGCCAACCGTATCCGGATGATTTTCGAGGATAGGGGCGACAATATCCCTTTCACCGCCGTAAACCGCACGATACACGAGGGATTCGCCGACGATACGCTACGCATCTGCTTTTTCACCGATCATCAATTGTTCGACCGCTTCCACAAGTTCAACTTGAAGAGCGATAAGGCACGAAGCGGAAAGATCACCCTTTCGCTCAAGGAGCTGAACCAGTTCTCGCAGGGGGATTATATCGTACATATCGACCATGGCGTAGGACAGTTCGGGGGATTGGTACGCACCGAGGTGAACGGTAAGATGCAAGAGGCCATCAAATTGATTTATCAGAATAACGATATTATATTCGTCAGCATCCATTCCCTACATAAATTATCGAAATACAAGGGGAAAGAGAGCGGCGAGCCGCCTAAGTTGAGCAAGCTCGGCACAGGCGCTTGGGAAAAGATGAAGGAACGTACCAAGGCGAAGGTGAAGGATATCGCCCGGGACTTGATCCTCCTCTATTCCAAACGCAAGCAAGAGACGGGTTTCGCCTACACGCCGGACAGCTTCATGCAGCATGAGCTGGAAGCCAGCTTCATCTATGAGGACACGCCGGACCAGATGAAGGCTACCGCCGAGGTCAAGGCGGATATGGAAAGTACCCGTCCGATGGACCGGTTGATTTGTGGAGACGTTGGTTTCGGAAAGACCGAGGTGGCTATCCGTGCGGCATTCAAGGCGGTATCGGACAATAAGCAGGTGGCCGTGTTGGTACCCACCACCGTACTGGCTTTCCAGCATTACCAGACGTTTTGTGAGCGCTTGAAGGATTTCCCTTGCAAGATCGATTATATCAGCCGGGCCCGTACGGCCGCACAAATCAAGGCTACCTTGAAAGAGCTGAAAGAGGGCGAGGTGAATATCTTGATCGGCACCCACCGGATCGTCGGCAAGGATGTACGTTTCAAGGATCTGGGCTTGCTTATCATCGACGAGGAGCAGAAGTTCGGGGTATCCGTCAAGGAGAAGCTTCGGCAGCTGAAAGTGAACGTGGACACCTTGACAATGACGGCCACCCCGATCCCCCGTACCTTACAGTTCTCCTTGATGGGGGCCCGGGACCTTTCCAGCATCACCACGCCACCGCCCAACCGTTATCCCGTGCAGACGGAGGTGGAGCGTTTCAACCCCGATATCATCCGGGAAGCGATCAATTTCGAGATGAGCCGGAACGGGCAGGTGTTCTTCATCAACAACCGTATCCAGAACATTTACGAGATGGAAGCCTTGGTACGGCGGGAAGTCCCCGACGCACGGGTAGCCGTGGGGCACGGGCAGATGGAGCCGGAGAAGCTGGAGAAGATCATCCTCGACTTCGTGAACTATGAATACGACGTATTGATCGCTACCAGTATCGTGGAGAGCGGCATCGACGTGCCCAACGCCAATACGATCATCATCAACAACGCCCAGCAATTCGGGCTTAGCGACCTCCATCAGCTACGCGGACGTGTAGGACGAAGCAACCGGAAAGCCTTCTGCTACCTCCTTTCCCCGCCCCTCACCTCGCTGACGCAGGAGGCACGGCGCAGGTTGCAAGCGATCGAGAACTTCTCCGAGCTGGGTAGCGGTATCCATATCGCCATGCAAGACCTCGATATCCGGGGAGCCGGGAATATGCTAGGCGCCGAGCAAAGCGGTTTCATAGCGGATCTGGGTTACGAGACGTACCAGAAGATCTTGGAGGAGGCGGTAGACGAGTTGAAAAGCGAGGAATTCGCCGATCTTTACGCCGATAACACCGAAGGGCACCGGGATACGGGCAGCGAGTACGTCCGGGAGACCTATATCGAGAGCGATCTAGAATTGATGTTCCCTCCCACCTACATCCCCAACGACTCGGAACGTATCTCCCTATACCGGGAGTTGGATAATATGGAGGAGGAACGTGACATCCTCGCCTTTACGGAGCGCCTGAAAGACCGCTTCGGCAAGATACCGAAGGAGGGCAAGGAATTGATCCGGATCGTGCGCCTCCGTCGCATGGCCAAGAAACTGGGTATGGAGAAGGTGATCCTGAAGAAAGGGCAGATGAGCCTCTTCTTGGTGAATAACCCGGACAGCCCGTATTACCAAAGCGAGGCGTTCGGCAAGCTGCTGGGCTTCATCCAAAAGCATCCCCGTGAATGCAACCTCCGGGAGCAGAATGGCAAGCGAAGTATCGTGATCAAGAACGTCCCTACGGTGGAAGCGGCATGCGGCTACCTGCAAGAGATGGAAAAAATAAACTCAACCAACTTTTGACACATCCTCTTACAAACACGAAAAGATATGGAAAAGAAAACGATTATAGACCTTTTTGAGAGTTCAGCCAAGCGATTCCCGAGTAATCCTTTTTTATGGGAGAAGACGGGCAAGCGATTCGAGCCAACCACTTACGCCGAGGTTCGCGACCTCGTCTATGAGGAAGGCGCGGGCCTCATATCGCTGGGTGTGCGAAAGGGGGATAATATGGCTTTACTGAGCGAAGGGCGCAACGCGTGGATCATCGGAGAACTGGCCATGTTCTACGCCGGGGCGACGAACGTGCCCCTATCCATCAAGCTGGAGGAGGCGAACGACCTCCTGTTCCGTCTCGTCCACGCCGACGTGAAATATATCATGGTATCGGGCCAGCAACTCAAGAAAATCCGGGCGATCAAGGATAAGCTCCCCGCCGTACGGAAGATCATCGTACTCGACGAGCAAGCGGAATACCAAGACCGTGAGATGCCGCTGTCCGAGATACGCCGGATGGGGAAGGTCTATCTGGGTATTCATCCGATAGAGGAGTTCTTGGCGATCGGGCAATCGCTGGGCAACGATGATTACGCCACCATCACCTATACCTCCGGCACGACCGCCGATCCGAAAGGCGTGATCCTCACCCACCGTAACTATACGGCGAACGTGGAGCAAGCGCTCACTTGCGTGGATATAGACGATACGTGGCGTACGTTGGTGATACTCCCGCTGGACCATTGCTTCGCCCACGTGGTAGGATTCTACATCTTCATGTCGAAGGGAGCCTCGGTAGCTACCGTGCAGGTAGGGCGTACCGGTATGGAGACCTTGAAGAATATCCCTATCAATATAAAGGAGTTCAAGCCGTACCTGATACTGAGCGTCCCCGCCTTGGCGAAGAACTTCAAGAAGAATATCGAGCAAGGTATCCGAGCGCGAGGCAAGAACGCCGTCCGCCTTTTCAACCTAGCCTTACGGATCGGTTATATCTATAACGGGGATAGCGACGAGGAGGAAGGAAAAGGTTTCCGCGTCCTCTTGAAGCCACTGGTCCGTTTGTTCGACAAGCTATTGTTCGCGAAAGTCCGTGAGAACTTCGGGGGCGAACTGAAGTTCTTTATCGGAGGGGGCGCCTTGCTGGATAAGGACTTGCAGAAGTTCTATTACGCCTTGGGAATCCCGATGTACCAAGGATACGGGCTGAGCGAGGCGACACCGATCATCTCGACCAACGGCCCCCGCCGCCATACCTTCGGCAGTAGCGGCGTATTGGTGCGGCCCCTCGACCTAAAGATCTGCGACATGGACGGCAACGTACTTCCTCCGGGGGAGAAAGGCGAGATCGTCATCCGGGGAGAGAACGTGATGGCCGGCTACTGGAAGAACCCGGCATCGACGGCCGATACCGTAAAGGAGGGTTGGCTGTACACCGGGGATATGGGATATATGCATGACGGGCTTCTTTATGTGTTGGGGCGTTTCAAGAGCCTGCTGATCGGAAGCGACGGGGAGAAATACAGTCCGGAGGGTATAGAGGAAGCCTTGGTAGAGCATTCCTCTTGCATCGACCAGCTGATCCTGTACAATAACCAGAGTCCGTACACGACCGCCCTGTTGGTCCCTAACAAAGAACGGTTGCGGAAACATCTGGCCCACCAGAATCTGGACCTCACGAGCGATCAAGGCCGGGAAGAGGCCATCCGTATCATCCAGCGCCAGATCGACCGTTTCCGCAAGGGAGGCGACCTGTCTAGTATGTTCCCGGATCGTTGGTTGCCGACCACCTTCGCCATCCTCCCCGAGCCTTTCACCGAGCAAAACGGCATGGTAAACAGCACCATGAAGATCGTCCGGGGCAAGGTAGAGAAAGCCTACGCCGCCCGTATCGCCCAGCTCTATACCCCCGAGGGGAAGAACCCGCTGAACAAGTGGAACAAGGAGGCGTTGTAGAGACGCGGCGTGCTCGCCTACTCCATGCACCCCCGAGAAGGCTCCCTAAGCACGAAGCAGTATTACAACCCGGAATATTATCCGTTCTTGGTTCCTACGTTAGATGACAATGGCAAGCAGATCGGGGATCTGGTACAGCCCGAGGGCGGCACACGTATCATCGTGATCAAGAAGAAATGATTTATCGGCGAGGCCCGGCCGCCAAGGTTGGGCCTCGCATTTTTTACAGATTTGACCTCGCGCCCGATATAAGTCCCATTTCAAATTTGAAATTCCACCTCGCACCCGATGTAAGCCCAGTCTCAAACTTGAAATTCCGTTTCACACCCAATGTAAGCCCCATTTCAAATTTGAAATTCCACCTCGCGTCCAATGCAAGCCCAGTTATATGAAAAATGCGATAGGTTTTGGTGGCTGGATCCCAAAATTATCATACCTTTAGCACTGTAAAACGGATCTAGCGATCCTCCTAAAATTTTCAGATATGGAAAAAATAACCAAGGTGAATATTATTTATTTACAGAGATTGAACCACGCCGAGTACCGAACCTTCATGGCCCGCTACGGGAACCTGCTCGCGGGTGGCGGAGGCGACTCGGAATCTCCCGACGAGATCAGCTTCGACCCGAACGACCCGCTGGGCATCCCCCAAGAACTTCGTACGGCCTTCGCCACCGATTTCGCCCTGCTGACCGACGCCGTGAACCAATCCTCGGCCAGCGAGGAGACCGCGCAGATGTCCGCCCTCGACAAGGAGAGGGATGATCTCTTGATCTTCATTACTTCCACTATTACCCAAATGACGAAAAGCCCGCTGGCGGCGCAACGCACGGCGGCCGAGAAGCTATACCTTCCCGTGAAACCCTACATCGGAGCCGCGCGCCTCGCCAACTTGCAGGAGACGGCCGCCATCGAGGGCTTGCTGGTAGACCTCGACAAGGCTGGGATGCCCGAGGCGCTGGCGGCGATCAACCTCACCGAGGTAGTAGCAGCGCTGAAAGAGAAGAACAAGCAATACGCCACGCTCACCGAGCAACGCGCCAACGCCAAGGCGGACGACCCCGTAGAGAGCGCCAAGAAAATCCGCCTACGCATGGACGAGGAATACGACGAGATGTCCACCTACGCCTTTGCGCAAAGCGTGGTGAAGCCCACTCAAGAGACCGCCGCCTTCATCAGCCGCCTCAACGCGCTGGTCGACGAGACGAACGCCCTCTACAACCAACGCATAGCGCAGGCGAGGGCCGCAGCCGCCAAGAAACAAGAAGGCGACAAGCCCGCTACCGACAGCGACTCGCCATCAGAGATATAAAATAATGAAGATCTTTTTCGTTAAATAATGAAGCTCGCGTTTTCTACCGCCGGGTTTCCCATCGAGCGGTGGGAAACCCGGTGATTAATGATTATTAATAGCCTCTCCCCCCTCCCTCCCACGAAAAAAACATACCTTTGCCAACAGTATTATCCGTGAAGGAATAACGAGACATTTACATGATAAGATCTATTCGCTATATCACTTTGCTAGTCCTGTTACAATTCGTGACCGGCATTTCCGTCCTATACGCCCAGAGCATAACTTCCGCGTCCGGAATCGTGAGAGACTCCGTAAGCGGGGAACCCCTATCCTACGTATCCGTCATGTTCGAGAACTCGACGATCGGGGCGATGACCGACGATGACGGGGCTTTCAGCCTCCAGAATGACAAAGGGCTTACCCGGCTGGTCGTATCCTCGCTTGGATATGACAATAAGGTCGTAAACCTAAAGGCGGGGCAAAAGAACAACGCCCTCAACGTGCTCCTCCGGCCTACCTCGTTCGAGATTGCCGAGGTAGTCGTCAAGCCTAAGCGCGAGAAATATTCCCGCAAGGACAATCCCGCCGTGGAACTGATCAAGAAAGTCATAGAGCATAAGAACGACAACCGCATCGAGGCGAAGGACGAGTACCAAAGCGAGGTGTACGAGAAGCTCAGCATGTCGCTGGACGACTTCAACCCCAATCTCGAGAAGAATAAGTTCCTGAAGAAATTCAAGTTCATCAAGAACTATCTGGATACCTCGGAGTTCAACGGGAAACCGATCCTGACGATCTCCGTCCGTGAGACGATCTCCGACCAATACTACCGCAAACATCCCAAGGCGGAGAAGACGATCACCAAGGCCAAGCGCCAGCAGGGTATCGACAAGACCTTGGACGATGGAGGCGCCATCACCGCCAACCTTGAGGAGATATTCAAGGGCGTCAATATCTTCGACAACAATATCAATATCTTGTTGAACCGTTTCGTGAGCCCGCTGTCTTCCACGCTGGCCGTCTCCTATTACAAATATTATATCATGGATACGGTGGACGTTGCCGGAGATAAATGTGTGGATCTCGCCTTCGTGCCCGTAAACAGCCAGAGCTATGGTTTCACGGGCCGCTTGTACATCACGCTGGACGGTAATTACGCCGTCAAGAAATTCCTCTTGAACACCCCGGCGAACATCAACCTCAACTGGGTGGACAAGCTCCGGATCGAGCAAGAGTTCAAGCGGATGCCGGATAGCACTTGGGTGCTCGCCAATGAGAATACTTACGTTAATTTCTATATCGTAAAAGGGGCGCAACAGCTCTACGCCCACCAGCTAAGGAATTTCGATAAGTATCAGTTCGACGTGCAGAACGCCGACTCGATCTTCGGCCTTCTCGGCCCGATCCATGAGTTGCCCGAAGCCACCGCCCAGACCGACACCTTCTGGATACACAACCGCCATGTCCCCTTGAAAGAGAAAGAGAGCGCCTTGGACGACTTGCTGGCGCAACTTCGCAAGGTACCGGCTTTCAACGTGATCATCAAGACCGCCGAGATATTGATCACCGGTTATATCCCGACCACGGCGGACAAGGATAAGAGCAAGTTCGATTTCGGACCGATGAATACCACGTTCAGCGCCAACCATCTGGAGGGCTTCCGCATGCGTGTGGGAGGTATGACGACGGCAAACCTCAACCCGCACTGGTTCGGTAGCGGTTATCTGGCCTATGGCGTAAACGACCGTAAGCTAAAGTATAACGCCAAGCTGACGTATAGCGTGAACAAGAAGAAATATCACGAGGGAGAAAGCCCGGTGAACAATATCTCTGCGATCCAAGAGTACGACGTATATACGCCTGGTCAGGACTTCCTCTTCACCAGCAAGGATAATATGTTCGTGGCATGGAAGGTGGGCGAGCCCGTCACCATGATGCAATACATCCGCAAGACCATGCTCCAGTACCAGAAGGAATGGCTGAATGGCCTGACCCTTACCACTTGGGCGCGGAACGAGAACAACGAGGCGGCCGGAACGCTCCGCTACGACCGTTACAACGCCGACGGGACATTGACGAACCTAAAGAGTTTCACCAACACGGAGCTAGGGACCCAGCTTCGTTTCGCCCCGGGCGAGCGTGCCTATAACGGACGAGAGGGTAAGAACTCGCTTTTCAACCTCTCGAAAGACGCTCCCGTATTCAAGCTATCCCATCAGATGGGATTGAAGAACGTGTTGGGGGGCGACTTCAACTACAACCATACGGAGATCAGCGCCGAGAAACGGATCTGGCTCTCTTCCTTCGGACATATCGACGCCTTGGTGACGGCGGGCAAGGTATGGGACAAGGTTCCTTTCCCCTTGCTCATCATGCCGAATACCAACCAGTCCATCACGATCCAGCCGCAAGCCTTCAACATGATGCGTGCGCTGGAGTTCGTAAGCGACCAGTATGTTTCGTTCTACTTCACGTATTATATGAAGGGATGGATCTTAAACCGTATTCCCGGCGTGAAGTGGCTACGTTTGCGTGAGGTGATATCGTTCAGCGGTTTCTACGGAGGACTGACTGATAAGAACAACCCTGCCTTGGACCCGACGGGACTATACCGCTTCCCCGAGGGAACCTCGCCGATGGGCCGTACGCCTTACCTAGAGGCCAGCGTAGGTCTGGAGAACATCTTCAAGATATTACGGATCGATTATTACCGCCGGTTGACGTATCTGGACCAACCGAATATCAAGAAGGGGGGCGTGCGTATAGCGCTGCGGTTCTCCTTCTAAGAGTTGACAGTTGAGAATTGACAGTTGACAGTTAAATGTAGGAGAGATAAGAAAATGGGGGAGTTGGAACGCAGACCGAACGCATGGGCGTTGACGCCGCTGGTGGTATTCTTATTGACTTATTTGGTGGTGTCTATCGTGGCGGGGGATTTCTATAAGATGCCGATAACGGTAGCCTTCGTCATCTCCTCGATCGTAGCGATAGCGATCTCCAAGGGAGGCAAATTAAGCAACCGTATCGAGCAGTTCTGCCGGGGGGCGGCCAACAGCAATATCATGCTGATGGTATTGATCTTCATCCTCGCCGGGGCCTTCGCCCAGACTGCCAAGGCGATGGGTGCCGTAGACGCTACCGTGAATCTGGCGATGTCCATCCTGCCCGGTAACCTGTTGGCGGCCGGAATCTTCCTAGCCGCTTGCTTCATATCCATCTCGGTAGGTACGTCGGTGGGCACGATCGTGGCCTTGGCCCCGGTAGCCGTCGGTATAGCGGACAAGACGGGGATGCCGGACGCCCTTATGCTGGGTGTCGTGGTAAGCGGCGCCATGTTCGGCGATAACCTGTCGTTCATATCCGATACGACCATCGTAGCTACCCGCACGCAGGGTTGCCAGATGTCCGATAAGTTCAAGGTGAATATCCGTATCGCCCTCCCGATAGCGATCCTGACCGGATTGATATACGTGCTGGTGGGAAGCGGCGTGGAGAACGCTTACGCCCCGGCCCCGATCGAATGGGTCAAGGTGATCCCTTATCTGGTGGTATTGGTAACCGCCGTTTGCGGGATCAATGTCATGTTGGTGTTATTCATCGGGATCGTCCTGTCCGGTATAGTAGGTCTGTGGACCGGTAGCTTCGATATCTGGGGCTGGAACGCCTCCATGGGACTAGGTATCACGAATATGGGCGAGCTGATTATCGTGACGCTTCTGGCAGGAGGCATGTTGGAGATGATCCGTTATAACGGGGGTATCGACTGGATCATCCGCAAGCTTACCTCCCGCATCCATTCCTCCAAGGGGGCCGAGATGAGCATAGCGGCCTTGGTAAGTTTCGCCAACCTCTGCACGGCCAACAATACGATCGCCCTCATCATGGCCGGCCCGATCGCCAAAGATATAGCGGACCGGTTCAAGATAGATCCCCGCCGCAGCGCCAGCCTATTGGATATCTTCTCTTGCTTCGTACAGGGAATCATCCCCTACGGCGCCCAGATGTTGATGGCCGCCGGACTCGGGCATGTCTCCCCTATCGAGATCATGCAATATCTTTACTACCCGTATCTATTGGGAGCAGGCGCCTTATTGGCGATCTTATTCAATTATCCGAGGAAATATACACTCGTATAGACTGCCCGTCCTTACGAAAAAACACAATAGTATTCAAAGCAAAAAGACTATTGTGTCCGGGATTGAATACTATTGTGTTCGCTGATGAATACTACTGTGTTCAGGTGGGAACACGGTAGTGTTTGGGAGCG